>RRZT010182143.1_pt1 | contig 10383 bp, 10 predicted proteins | sample 2165551 | NCBI WGS metagenome assembly RRZT01 (sample SAMN10456910, study PRJNA506462) | wastewater metagenome | biome: wastewater; feature: sludge; material: wastewater sludge; isolation source: wastewater sludge with Escherichia coli K12::gfp cells carrying plasmid... | place: USA: Moscow, Idaho...
CCCGGATCTGATGTTGCAACCTGCCCAGCAGGGAAGTGCCCGACATCGCTGCTGGCAGGTACTCGTCGGTGTCGAAGGACAGCCGCATCCGCAGCTCGCGGGCGTCGCGGCCCAGCGAACGCAGCAGCGGATGGACGACGGTCGACACGGATGTGTCGGCGCGGCGGCGGGTCTTCGGCGGCGGGGGTAATTGGTTCCACGAAGCGGGGGAGGCATCGGCGAGCCACAGGTGCACATCGCGGTGAACGCCGAGTGCCCCCAGGACCTGCAGATGTTTGGAGGGTAGTCGGCTTGTCCCGAAGATCGAAAGCCGCTGCGGCAGATCGATCAGGTGCGGGCCCTCGGTGATCGCGGCACATGCGCTGTGCAGGCGCTCCGCGGGGCTGGGTGTGCCGATCTGCTCACGAAGCCTGCGCCACATCTGCGGTTGCCACGCCAGGTCGGAGCTGACGTCGTCGTGACCTGCCGCCCACGCCAGGAGCAGATCTGGCCGCTGGGCGGAGTACGAGGTGAACAGTCCGGCCAGCCTGCTGGCCAATGCGAATCGGCGATCCGCCCGCGTGCCCGCCAAGTAACGCCGCGGGGCTTCACACCACGGTTCGTCCAGGGCGTCGTCGATGACCGCCAAGAGCGGCCAGACCAAACGCTGGGCCAGCCATGGGTCGGCGTCGCGGGTAATGCCACTGGTCTGGGCGATGACGCCATCGATGACCGCTGATGGCGAGGGGAACAGTACGTTGGCGCAGACGCCGTCGGCGAGGCCGGGGCTGGTCCCCAGACGCAGGCCGAGACCCTGGGAGATGAACCGCTCGATCCCCGGAGTGGGCACTGCCACGATGTCGGGGGTGAACGGGTCGTCAGGAATCGTGCGCAGCAGCTCGGCCAGGCCCACGAGCAGGGTGTCTGTCCGCTCGCTGCGGTGTACGTGAACGCCCAAGAAGATTCGCCCCGATTCCTTGTCGCTGCCACGGTAGCGCGCACCCCTGACACGTTTCGGGTGGCCTGTTGAGGTGCGGGCTGCCTGCGTTCGTCTGCGGTACATCGGTCGTCAGTTCTGGCCGCAACCCGCCGAACGGATGTGTGCCGGGCCAACGGCTGGGCGCTCGACGAACCGATGGCACGGCTCCAGCTCAGCAGCACAGCACTGTCGGCCCCGCCGGAGTAGCATCGCCACGGTGAACGACACGTCCGACCGGCTTGTCATCGGGGTGGCGTCCAGTGCGCTCTTCGACCTACGCAAGCCGGACGCGGTGTTCCTCGAGGAGGGGCCACAGGCGTATCACAAGTATCAGGACGAGCACCTCGACGATCCGCTGCCGGCGGGGGTGGCGATGCCGTTCATCTCACGGATGCTCAAGCTGAACTACCTCGACCCCAGTCGTGTCGACGACCCGTTGGTGGACGTGATCGTGATGTCGCGCAACAGCGCCGTCACGGGTCTGCGCATCATGCGCAGCGTCGAGCACTACGGCCTGCCGGTAATCCGCGCGGTGTTCACGTCGGGCGCCGCTCCCTTCGCCTACTGCCCGGCGTTCGGGGTGTCACTGTTCCTGAGTTGGGATGAAGCCTCGGTACGTGCGGCCATCCAGGCGGGAGTCCCGGCGGGTCAGGTGCTGGCCTCGGCCCATGCTGATGATGCCGACGACGAGGGGGTGCGCATCGCCTTCGACTTCGACGGGGTGCTTGCCGATGACGAGGCCGAGACAGCCTTCGCAGCCGGGGGTATCGCTGGCTTTCAGCATCATGAGGCGCAGCGGCTCTCCGTCCCGCACAACCCCGGCCCCCTGCAAGGATTCCTCACCGGCGTGGCCGCCTTGCAGCGCAAGGAGCGAGAGGTGCTCGGAGGTCCGGGGCGACTGCGCGTGGCAGTGATCACCGCTCGCAGCGTTCCCGCCCACGAACGCGCCATCAACACGCTGCGCACATGGGGCGTCGAGGTGGACGACATGTTCTTCCTGGCCGGTGCGGACAAGGGCAATGTCGTCGAGGTGCTGCGTCCGCACATCTACTTCGACGACCAGACGTCGCACCTGACGTCCACCCGGCGATTCGCGCCGTCGGTGCACGTGCCGTTCGGCATGCGCAACGCGGCGACCCTGGAGTAGGGCGGATTCCGCTCACCGATGAACGCGAATCCGTGCGATGTGTCCCAAGGAGCACAGCAAATGTTTCTCAGATCACACCGTTTTCTGGTGTGAAGCGCCCGCAGTTCGGGGATCACAGATCTGTCCGGAACACCCCTCACCGGATGGAAGAAGGAAATCCCCTCATGAATACCTCAATATTCGCGATCGCCGCCCTCACGGCCACCGCCGCGCTCGGCTTTGCCGCTACCCCCGCAACTGCCGTAGCCCCTGAGTCCGGGATGGACTTCATGGGGCACGATGTGAACTTCAAGGCCGCGGCCGAGGCCGAAGGCCTGCAGGTGCCGACCAGCAACTACACGATCTCGGCCACCTTCGGTCGCAGTGGCCCCTACTGGAGTTCCGGGCGGCACACGGGGCTGGACTTTGCTGCCCCCATGGGCACCCCCATCGTTGCCGCGGACGACGGCAAGGTCGTCGCGTCGGGCCCGGCCGGCGCCTACGGCAACATGGTCGAGGTCGCTCACGGCGACGGAACCCGCAGCCTGTACGCGCACCTGTCCAGCATCGAGGTGCGTAGGGGTCAGACGGTGGCCCGTGGTGAGCACATCGGCGACCTGGGCAACACCGGCAATTCAACCGGCCCCCACCTGCACTTCGAGATCAGCAAGAACCGGACCCCCGTGGATCCGGCGAAGCACCTGGCCATGTGACGTGGCCACCCGATGACCCCGTTGGCCGCTCTGAGGGGGGCGGTCGACGGTTCGAGGACCCCGGCTTGATGAGGGTGAGCCGGGGTCCTTCCTTGCGTCGCTGGTTACGTGGCATCCACTAGCGGGACATCGAGCATCTCGACCAGGTCGGCGAAACTGGGCCCGTAGGTGGCGGTGACCAGCACCCCCTCGGAGGTGATCTCGAAGGTCGCGAGGTCGGTGTACACGCGATCGACGCAGCGCACGCCCGTCAGTGGGTAGGTGCACGAGGGCACGAGCTTGCGGCTGCCGTCCTTGGCCAGCAGGGTCATCATCACGAACACTCGCCGTGCGCCGGTCGCCAGGTCCATGGCGCCCCCCACAGCCGGGATGGCGTCGGGTGCGCCGGTATGCCAGTTGGCCAGGTCGCCGCGGGCGGACACCTGAAAAGCGCCCATCACGCACACATCGATGTGCCCGCCGCGCATCATCGCGAACGAATCGGCGTGATGGAAGTACGAACATCCAGGCAGCTCGGTGACCGGGATCTTGCCGGCGTTGGTGAGGTCGCGATCGATCTGCTCACCGACGGCGGCCGGACCCATGTTGAGCATGCCGTTCTCGGTGTGCAGGACGACCCCGGATCCCGGTGCCAGGTGATCGGCGACCAGCGTCGGCTGGCCGATCCCGAGGTTGACGTAGGACCCGGCGGGAATGTCCCGGGCGATCACCGCGGCCATCTCGTTCTTGCTCAAACTCATGCCGGGCCTCCTACCGCCACCACGCGGTTGACGAATATCGACGGTGTGATGATCGCTTCCGGATCGAGGTCACCGGTCTCGACGACGTGGTGGACCTGCACGATCGTGGTCTGAGCTGCAGTGGCCATGACGGGGCCGAAGTTCCGGGCGGTCTTGCGGTAGACGACGTTTCCCATCCGGTCGGCGATGTGGGCGCCGATGAGCGCGACGTCGCCGTGCAACGCCGACTCCAGCACGTGCGCCCTGCCGCCGAACTCACGGGTCTGCTTGCCCTCACCCAGCAGAGTGCCGGCGCCTGTGGGGCTGAAGAAGGCGGGGATGCCGGCGCCCGCGGCGCGCATGCGTTCGGCCAGGGTGCCTTGCGGCACGACCTCGAGTTCGATCCTGCCCGCCCGGTACAAGTCGTCGAAGACCCAGGAATCGTGCTGGCGGGGGAAGGAGCAGATCATCTTGCGGACGCGCCCCTTGGCCAGCAGTGCAGCCAGCCCCGTCTCGGCGTTGCCCGCGTTGTTCGACACCACGGTGAGGTCGCCCGCCCCTTGGGCGATCAGCGCGTCGATCAGTTGCACCGGCATCCCGGCCATGCCGAAACCGCTGATCAGCACTGTCGAGCCATCCCGGATGCCGGCCACCGCGTCGGCGGCCGATGGGCAGATCGCGGCGGTCATGCCACGTTCTCCAGCACCACGGCCAGGCCCTGCCCGACGCCGATGCAGATCGCGGCCACACCCCATCGCTGTCCGGACTCCTGTAGTCGAGCGCTGAGGGTGCCCAGGATCCGTCCGCCGGAGGCGCCGAGCGGATGCCCGATCGCGATGGCGCCGCCGCGGTTGTTGACGATCTCCGGGTCGATGCCCCAGGCGTCGATGCAAGCCAGGGATTGCACGGCGAAGGCCTCGTTGAGTTCCACCGCACCCACATCCGACCAGGTGATTCCGGCGCGCTGCAGCGCCCGGTTCGCGGCCTCGATGGGTGCCAGGCCGAAGTCCTGCGGATCCAGGGCATGTGCTGCGCGACCGGCGATCCGCGCCTGCGGGTCACGGCCAAGCATCTGCGCGGCCGCCTCGCTGCCGAGCACAACTGCGCTGGCCCCGTCGTTGAGCGGGGACGCGTTGCCGGCGGTGATGCTGCCCGCCGCGGCGAAGGCTGGTTTGAGGCCGGCCAAGGTGGCAGCAGTCGTCGTCGGACGGATGCTCTCATCGCGCGCCAGGTCCACGCCGGGTACGGGGACGACTAGGTCGTCGTAGAACCCGTCAGCCCACGCCGTAGCCGCCAGGGCGTGGGAATGAGCGGCGAAGGTGTCCTGGCGTTCGCGCGAGATGCCCAGCCGCGCAGCGACACCCTCGTTGGCGTGGCCCAGGGACACCGTCCATTGCGATGGCATCTGCGGGTTGACCAGCCGCCAGCCCAGTGTGGTGGATACGGCCTCGGTGTTGCCGGCGGGGAAGGCCCGCGAGGGTTTGGGCAGCACCCAGGGCGCCCGGGTCATGGACTCCACGCCGCCGGCCACGACGACATCGGCGTCGCCGGACTCGATGGCGCGCGAGGCGGCGATCGCCGCATCCAGCGATGATCCGCACAGTCTGTTGATCGTGGTCGCCGGCACGGAGGTCGGCAGACCAGCAAGCAGCACTGCCATTCGGCCGACGTTGCGGTTGTCCTCACCGGCCTGATTGGCGCAGCCCCAAACGACATCATCGATGGCGCTGGGGTCCAGGTTGGACACTTTGGCGAGGGCGCCGGTCAGCGCGGTCGCCGCGAGATCGTCTGGGCGCACGCCGGCCAGGGCGCCTGCGAAACGTCCGAAAGGGGTGCGGGCTGCTGCATAGAGGTAGGACTGGGCCATGTCATGAGGGTAGGCGGACACACTCATTGCGTCCAATATTGAATCGGCATAGATTGATAATGTAAGTGCATGGATCTGACTGCCGTGCGCTCATTCGTCACTGTGGCCGAGCAATCGAGTTTCAGCCGCGCCGCCGACCTGCTGATGATCGCGCAACCCGCCGTATCGCAGCAGATCAAGCGGCTCGAACGCGAACTCGGTGCCCAGTTGCTGCGCCGCTCGACGCGGCGCGTCGAACTGACGCAGGCGGGCCAGGCCTTCATGCCGCGGGCCCGGGCCATCCTGGCCGAGGTCGACCGTGCGGAGCAGGAGATGCGATTGCTGGCCGCAGGTTTGGCCGGGCGGGTGGCGGTGGGATTCGTCGGAACCGCCACCTACGACTTGTTGCCGCGCCTCTCCCGCGCCGTGCGGGCGCACAGTCCTGCAGTGCGCCTCGAACTGTTCGGCGAGCAGCTCAGCCCTGGCTTGGAGGTCGATCTGCTGGAACGGCGCGTGGATGTCGCCGTGTTGCGCGACCCCACGCGCGATCCTTCCCTTCGCATCCACCCGCTGCGCTCCGAACGGCTCGTCGCGGCCCTCCCCGCCGACCACGCGCTGGCGGATCGGGAGGATGTGGCGGTGCGCGATCTCGCTGCGGAGGTGTTCGTGACTCATCCCTCCGGGCACCGCTCCGTGATGTACGACGCCGTCATGGCGGTGTGTCGCAGTGTCGGGTTTCAGCCGGTGGAGGTGGTCGAGGTGCGCGAGACCGCCACTCTCGTCGCCTTCGTTGCGGCCGGGATCGGGGTGGCTCTGGTGCCTGAACCGGTCCGATCGTTGGCCGTCGAGGGCGTCGTGTACCGGCCGCTGTCCGATGTCAGGTTCGAGACGGAGTTGGTGCTGGCGGTCCGTGCGGGTGAGGTGTCACCCGCGGTCGCCGGCGTGGTGGACGCTGCCCGGGCGGCCGCCCGCCAGGGGCTGGGCGCCAGCGGCATCCGCGAGTAACCTTCGGGGCATCCCAAGAGTGGAGGTGGATCGTGTCAGGTCGCAACAAGTGGGTGGGGGCGCTCGTCGCCGTGGGAGTGCTGGCCGCCGCCGCGCCAGCCTCGGCCGTCCCGTTGCCCGGGTGGGGGCTGGACCGGATCGACCAGCGGGGGTTTCCGCTCAACGACTCCTACACGCCCGCGGCCGATGGTAGCGGGGTGACCGTGTACCTCATCGATACCGGGCTGGACGTGGACAATTCCCAATTCGGGGGCCGGGCGTCGCTGGGGCGCAACTTCACGGGAACGGCGGTCTCCGACTGCGCCGACGAGAGCGGTGTGTCGCACGGGACGTTTGTCGCGGGCATCGCCGGGGGCACGCGCACCGGCGTCGCGCCTGCTGCCACGCTGGTAGAACTGCAGGCACTGGGGTGCAGTGAGGGCGGGTCGACGATGACTGTCGCCCAACAGCGGCGGGCGGTGATCGACGCGCTGAACACGATTCGGGTCAATGCCGCGCGGCCCGCGGTCGTCAACATGTCTTTGACCTTCAAGCGGTCCGTCCGTCTCGACCGGGCCGTGGGACGCCTGATCGACAGCGGCATTCCGGTGGTGGCGGCAGCGGGCAATGAGGGCGCGGATTCCTGTTTTAAGTCCCCGGCGCACATCCCGGCGGTGATCACCGTGGCCGCCAGCACACAACGCGACCGGGCATGGAGCGGGTCCAACCAGGGCTCGTGCGTGGACATCTGGGCGCCCGGGAAAGACATCACGTCGGTCCTGCTCGACAGTGGGGTGATCCGCTACCGGTTCGTGGGCGCCACGTCCTGGGCCACTCCGTTCGTCAGCGGGGCGGTTGCCCTCTACCTGCAGCGACACCCGTTGGCCAGCCCGGCGAAGGTGCGGCGCTGGCTGGTCCGGACCTCGACCAAGGATGCGTTGACCGGGGTTGACCCCGGTACCGTGAACCGCCTGCTCTTCGTCGGCAGGCTGTAACCCCCGCCCAACGTCGCCCGTCTTTGGACCTGTCTGCCGTGGCGTGCGTATGAGCGCGTTTCGCGCAGGCCCATCTGCGTTCGGCGTCTGGACGTGCGACCCAGCGGAGCTCGCCGACTGGCCTGGCGGCAAGGCCTGCCGAACATGTCGGTGGGACGCACGTTAAGTCTCCGCTACTGACATTCTTCCTGGCCTGGCGGCCACGACCTGCCGAATATGTCATTGGGACGCACGTTAAGTCTCCGCTACTGACATTCTTCCTGGCCAGGCGGCAAGGCCTGCCGAACATGTCATTGGGACGCACGTTAAGTCTCCGCTACTGACATTCTCCCTGGCCTGGCGGCACGACATGAACGGCCGCGCCGCCATCCTGCAGCAATCGTCAGGTTCTGGCTATGAACAACCAACAGACACCACCTAGGCTGCAGGGGATGACCGCGCCCCTGACCACCGACCGCACCGCGCGTCACGCACAGATTCCCGGCGGCCTGTACACGCCCGTTGTCGTCATCTTCGTGTCGCTGCTGCTGATCTCCAACATCGGCGCCGTCAAACTGATCGCCTTCGGCCCGATCATCACCGATGGCGGCGCGTTCCTGTTCCCGCTGGTCTACATCACCGGCGACGTATTGGCCGAGGTCTACGGCCTGCGCGCAGCGCGCCGGGCGATCTTCCTCGGCTTCACGATGGCGGTGCTCGCGGCGCTGACCTTCCTGCTGGTGCAGTTCTCGCCGCCCGCTGCCGACTGGCCCCATCAAGAGGCGTTCGAAGCCGTCCTGGGCTTTGTGCCCCGGATCGTGCTGGCCAGTATGGCCGGCTACCTGGTGGGCCAACTGCTCAACGCGTACGTGCTGGTCTGGATCAAGCAGCGCACGGGGGAGGCCCACCTGTGGGCCCGGCTGATCGGCTCCACAGCAGTGGGCGAGTTCGCTGACACCGTCGTTTTCTGCACGATCGCCTTCTACGGGATCATCACCGGTCCGCAGTTCTGGTCCTACGTCGCGTTCGGCTACTTCTACAAGACCGCACTCGAGGTCGTGCTGCTGCCGATCACATACCGGGTGGTGGCCTACGTGAAACGCCGGGAGCCGACCTACGCGCCGTAGTAGCGGCCCAAGAACTCGGCTCGGAACGCGGCGAATTCATCGTTCTCGATCGACTCCCGGATGCGGTCCACAAGGTCGACGAGGAAGTGCACATTGTGGATGGTGGCCAGCGTGAACCCCAACATCTCCTTGGCCTTGAACAGATGGTGCAGGTAGGCCCGACTGTGGTGCCCGCACGTGTAGCACCTGCACTCGGTGCTGATCGGTCCGTTCTCGCGCCGGTGGGCCGCCCGACGGATGTTGAACCGGCCGGTGGGGGAGAAGACCGCGCCGTTGCGGGCCACCCGCGAGGGTGTGACGCAGTCGAACGTGTCGGCCCCGGCGGCCACTCCCGCGAACAGGTCATCGGGGTCGCCGATGCCAAGCAGGTGTCGGGGTTTTTCAGCCGGGAGTTCCTGGGCCACCCACCCGACGATCTGACCCAGCGCCGACTTCTCCAAGGCGCCGCCGATCCCAAAGCCGTCAAAGCCGAGTTCGGCGAGTCCGCGGGCCGCTTGCCGGCGCAAGTCCTCGTACTGCGCGCCCTGCACCACCCCGAACAAGGCTTGGTATGGCCGCTCGGGATGGTCGTCGCGCAGCCGGCCATGTTCCTCGAGGCAGCGCACCGCCCACTTGTGGGTGCGGGCGACCGACGCCTGCTGGTAGGCGCGGGTGTTCAGCAAGGTCGTGCACTCGTCGAAGGCGAAGGCGATGTCCGCACCGATCGCGTACTGCACCTGCATGGAAACCTCAGGGGTGAAGCGGTGCAGCGAGCCGTTGAGGTGGGACTTGAACGTGACCCCGTCGTCGTCCACGTGGGCCAGTCGCTCGTGACCGTCAGCGATGACATCATCGCGCTGCACTCCCGCTGCCTGCATCGAGAGCACCTTCTTGAATCCCACCCCCAGCGACAGCACCTGGAACCCGCCGCTGTCGGTGAAGGTGGGGCCATCCCAGCCCATGAACGGGCCCAATCCGCCGAAGTCCTCGATGACGTCGGTCCCCGGCTGCAGGTACAGGTGATAAGCGTTGGCCAGCAGCGCTTGTGCCCCGAGGGCGGCGGCAGCAGCCGGCAGCACAGTTTTGAGGGTGGCCTTGGTCGCCACAGGGATGAATGCCGGGGTGCGGATCGTGCCGTGCGCCGTGGTGATGACACCGGTACGCCCCATGTCCGGCGTCATCATCGGGGTACCCGGGGTGAATTGGAATCCCGGCGCCGACATGGGTGCCATCGTGTCACGGCCACGTGCGCCGGCAACGGCCACTCAATTGATCCGACGGTTGTGCCGACGTAGACAGTGGTGGATTTTCCTTGAGGGAGGGGATTCCTATGCGTGGGATTCATGCCTGGGTGGCGGTCGGCGTTCTGGGAGTGGGGCTGCTGTCCGGCTGTTCGTCCGACGGCACGGAACAGGCCGCAGATGTGACTGTCAATCTGATGGGCACCTGGACCGGGGAGTCGCAGTACGCCGCCCCGGACGGGACGATCAAGGGCGACGCTGAGACGCTGAACGTCACTCGTCAGCAGGACGACATGTTCTGGGGAACGATCGCGTTCACCGATGTCGACGGCTCGCAGGTGCAGGCCCCGATCACAGGCACGTTGACCAGCGACGGCGGCATCGTCCTCACCGAGGCAGGCACCTTGTGGCAGGGCGAGGTGGACGGCACGTCGATGACGGTGGTCGTGAGCTGGACCAAAGGCAAGGGCGACCACGGCGCCTTCGAGATGGTGATGACCAAGCAGTAGTGCCGATCGCAGGGGAGGGGAATGTCATGCGAGGTGTGAAGAGGGGTGCGGTCGCTCTGGCCGTTGTCATGGGGGTTGCAGGGCTCGCCGGCCCCGCAGGTGCGGCCAGCGACGACCAGTTGTCGCTGCTGTTCTCACTGTCGGCCGAACGCGCGGTCGTGACCCCGGTCAAGGGCGCCCCACATCAGTTCCGGGTGCGCCTGCGCG
>RRZT011580512.1_pt1 | contig 10383 bp, 8 predicted proteins | sample 2165551 | NCBI WGS metagenome assembly RRZT01 (sample SAMN10456910, study PRJNA506462) | wastewater metagenome | biome: wastewater; feature: sludge; material: wastewater sludge; isolation source: wastewater sludge with Escherichia coli K12::gfp cells carrying plasmid... | place: USA: Moscow, Idaho ...
TCGATGAAATTTGGGAAAGAATGGTATTAAGTTAAACAAAAAAGATGCGCACGCATCTTTTTTACATCTTATTGATCTTTGTTATCTAAATAATAGACAGAGTAACCGAGCGCTACAAAGAATATTAGGAGTGCAACAATTGTGAATACCACCTTAGATAAGGGATGAACTGTTAAGTCCATAAACCCATACGGATAGAATTCTCCGTCCCAGTAGGGTACATCTTGATGCATCAATGCAACGATGTTAGCCCAAGTAAAGTATCCGATAGGAATGATAGTCCAAAGTAAAGGGTCAATCTTTTTATAAGTCCCTTTTTTATCGAATAGTATCCAATGTAAGATAACCATAATTGGAACGATGTAGTGGGTAATCAAATTGTAGATATCAGTATCTACCGTATATACAGGTCCTTCATAAACTAAGAAGTGATAGACAAGTAATGTTACAGTGATACAAATAGTAACGGCACCCTTAGCACGTGGTACTAAGAATAATGAATCTGGAAAGTCTTGCTTAGAGATCAATACTCTAATTCCATTGACAAGTGCGATTAAGAAATAAATAAAACAAATCAAACCACTAAATGTCGTATAGAATATAGGTGGATTAAACTCACCTCTAAAGATTCCCAGTGAGTTTGAAATACCCACTGATGCGATCAATACAAATACTAAAATATATATTAGATTATAATAATCTTTCTTTTTAATCATAAATATCCCCTCTCATTATTATTTACATAATAATGAGACAATTGTATAAAATATGAGAGTCTAAAGTCAACGAAAGAACTCTCTTGAATCGTGAAAAAATATTCATATAAGAATGTGATAAAATGTGCTTAGGAGGTCATAGTATGGAACGAAAAGAAATGTTAAGTAGAGTCTTATTATATGGAGCATTAGGTGATGCTTTGGGTTATCCGATTGAGTTTTATCCTGAATATCAAATTGATGATTACTTAACAGAGACTAATTTTAATGGACTACTTCAAGGTGACTATTTAGTGTCTGACGATACGCAGATGGCCTTATTTACTTTAGAAGGAATCTTAATTAATGATGAAGACCCAATTCCTTCAATATATAAATGCTATTTAGATTGGTTGGATACTCAAACGTTAAGAAATGATGGACCCAATGTTTCTAAGTTAAAACATATTGATGTTTTAAGACATCAAAGAGCACCAGGTATTACATGTTTGAATGCTCTGCAATCAGGGACAATGGGAACGTACAAGACAATACTCAATGATAGTAAAGGTTGTGGTGGAATGATGAGACTGGCTCCGCTTGCTGTTTATTATGCGTATACAGACAAGGCTAGTCATACAATTAGTGATTTAGCAGCTCAATCATCCGCAATTACACACAGTCATGAAATGAGTCATATAAGTTCTTATCATTTTGCAGGTATTTTAGTATCACTGATTAGAAATCAAAAAGATTTAAAAGAAACGATTTTAGAAACACTAGAAGAGACTCTTAACTACTTTAATCAGTCACAGTATGTTAATGAGTACAAATCACTCATAGAAAAAACGATCGCTCTAAGTGAAGTCTTAGAAGATGATCGTTCTTCAACTCATGACTTAGGTGAAGGATGGATTGCGGAAGAATCCCTAGCCATTGCCTTATACAGTGTTCTTAAATATAAAGATCCTAAACAAGCTTTATACACAAGTATTAACCATAGAGGAGATTGTGACTCTACAGGTATTCTCGCAGGTAACATTCTCGCAGTGCTTTATCCACATGATATTAGTTTTGACGAGTATTTTGAAAAGATTGATGTGTATGAGCTTATTGAAGACTTACTTCAAAAGTTTAGTATACAGTGAGCCCCACATAAGCGAATCAAGAAATCCATAAAGAAAGAATAATACAACGATAAACAGAACGATGAGAATAATTTTCGAGGTTCTGTTTTTGCATATCTTTTATAAATACTATAAGAAGCAATCGCAAAGATCGTCAGTGAAGCAATGAAAATTAATATTGATAGAGAAGAGAAACCCATAGAGATTGTGGAGAGTATAATTTGTGTTAATAGCGTCACTGTAATTCCAAGGTTTGCTCCAAATTCAAGAAGAGATAATAACAAGATTTTATTTGTAATCGGAATCTTTTTAATGCCCTTGAATTTGAATCTCGCTATATCAACAATATTTAATAAAACAGTGAATATCTTGAGTGCTGAGAATATTAAAAGACTTACTCTAAGAATACTTAAAGGTTCAGGTTCAAGCCTTGAAAAGAAGTTATACGCGATTATTAATATTAAGATGATACTATAAATTGAATAGAAGAGACTGGATTGAATGCTATCTGTTTTATGTTCTTCAAAGAGTTCACCATCAATGTCATCAATTCGAAGAAAAGAGTTTTTATAGACGGGGTTGGATATCTTTTTATTAAAGAAAACAAAGGGTTCGAAGTTTCCGCTAACATACTTTCTTTCCTTTTTTAATGTCTCAAAATAAGTCTTGTAATTATATAAAGGGCTTGCGTTAATAATTTTCATAAAGATTCCTACTTGTACGTCCAATATAGCATATGAATGTAAAATGACAAGATTGTGATTAGTGATCTGATCGCTAACAAAAAACGATAATTAACCTTTTCTCATCTTTATCACATTACAGTTTTCTAGAAGTGATATAATTTATGAAGAGGTGATTAGATGAATAATAGATTAGAGTTAAAAGATTTCTTAGACTACAAGTTTATTGGTCAGCCTAAGTATAACGAAAAAGGAGATGCTCTTGCGTTTTTAGTTGCGAATGCAATCGAAAAAGATAATGCTTATGAAAGCTTCTTATACGTCTATAAAGATGGTAAGTATTTAAAATTAACTGGAAGTGGAAAAGAGTCCTTTTTTTATTGGGAAGATGATGAAACCATCGTTTTCAAAAATATGCGAGATAAGAAAGATCTTGAAAAGCTTGAAGCTGGACATGAGTTAAGTGTTTATTATCGTATTAATATTAATGGTGGAGAAGCAGAACGTGCCTTTGGGATTCCGCTTCAGGTGGGGAGTATTAAACCATTAAGTGATGATAAATTATTGTTGGCAGTAAACTTCAATGAAGAGTATTCAATTGCATATAATATGAATGAAGAAGATACTAAAAAATTACTGGAACAAAAGAAAGAAATGGAAGACTATCATGTCTTAACACAAGTTCCATTCTATTTTAATGGTCAAGGATATATTAATGAGGATCGTACAGCTTTGTTTACATATGATCTTAAGACTGAAGTTTTAGAACGTATCACAGATAAAAATATTGATGCATCTAATGTTGAGCTTAATAAAGAAATCACAAAAGTTTATTATGCAGCGACTTTATTTGAAACAGTACGTCCATTAAAAGAAAAACTATATGTTTATGATTTAGAAACTAAAACAACTTCTTTAGTACTTGATGATGTGCTTTCAATCTCAGACTTCAAAGTTTTAGACGATCATTTATTAATTGCGGGATCTAAAACTGAAAATTATGGAATTAATGAAAATCCAATGTTCTATACTTTAGATTTAGAAAGTAAAGCATTAACCTTAGTGTTAGAGCATGATGCAAGTGTAGGATCAAGTGTCGGAAGTGACTCTCGTTATCTTGGTGGAGCTCAAACTAAGTTTGTTGATGATAAATATTACTTTGTCTCTACAATTAATGAGGGAAGTCAATTACAATGTTTGGATGAAAACCATAACTTATCCACAGTCGTGAAGTTTGTGGGTAGTATTGACTGCTTCGATATTAAAGATGGAAAGATTGCGTTCGTTGCTTTAAAGGATGGAAAACTTCAAGAAGTTTACATTCAAGAAGAAACGATTACTCAAGTGACAACACTAAATGAAGAAGTACTAAAAGATAAGTATGTAGCGGACTATAAAGAAGTCAATTTTAATCGTGATGGTTATGATTTACAAGGGTGGGTTTTAGAACCTAAAGATTATGATCCAAGTAAAAAATATCCCGCAATTCTTGATATTCACGGTGGTCCTAAAACAGTGTATGGTCCTGTGTTCTATCATGAGATGCAAGTGTGGGCTAATATGGGTGCCTTTGTACTGTTTATGAATCCAAGAGGATCAGATGGTAAAGGAAATGACTTTGCTGATATTCGTGGTAAATACGGTACTGGAGATTATGATGATTTGATGATGTTTACTGATTTAGTTTTAGAAATGTATCCAAGTATTGATGATCGTAAGGTTTCAGTAACTGGAGGTAGTTATGGAGGCTTTATGACAAACTGGATTATTGGTCATACAGACCGTTTTGTAAGTGCAGCATCTCAACGTTCAATTTCAAACTGGATTGGCTTTACATATTCTTCAGACATTGGACCATATTTCGCAACTGATCAACAGGGTGCAAACTTATATGATGATGTTGATAAGCTATGGTGGCATTCACCGCTTAAATATGCTCGAAATGTAAAGACTCCAACTTTATTTATCCACAGTGATGAAGACTTTAGATGTCCTTACTTTGAAGGTATTCAAATGTATGGTGCAATTATGGAACAAGGTGTTGAAACAAGACTTGTCATGTTCAAGGGAGAAAACCATGAGTTATCAAGAGGTGGAAAACCAAAACACCGTGTTAAACGTCTTGATGAAATTACCGACTGGCTTTTTAAATATTTCTAGAGGCTCGTATGGAGTTAAAGTATATTGAAAAGCAAATGTTTAAAAATTTAGATCTTAATGATTTTGAAGTCAGTGATGTCTCATATGTAACTTGTGTTTTTAAGGATTGTAAATTTAGAAATGTGAATTTGAATAATTGTGAGTTCTTTGATTGTGAGTTTACAAACTGTGATGTGATTACAGTAAGTGCAGAAGATTCAGATGTTAAAAATACAAAAGTCAAAAACTGTAACATTATTGGTTTGCACTGGGATGCTTTGTCATCAATGAACTATAGTTATGTATCACCCATTGCCTTTATGAATGACTCATACTTAAAATACAATAACTTTGTACGATTAAGTTTGTCAAAAGTAGACTTAAGAAATAATACTTTTGAGGATTGTATGTTTGATAACTGTGATTTAACGAAGGCAGACTTAAGAAAAAGTATCTTTACAAAAAGTATTATCGCAAACAGTAACTTAGAGGAAGCGGACTTTAGAGATGCAAGTGACTATAATATTGATATCTCAAGTAATAAGTTAAGGAAGGCGAAATTTACTTTTCCTGAAGTAAGTAGTCTTCTAAACTCATTGGATTTAGAAATAGAATAAGAAAAGTACGACCAGAATGAATGGGTCGTACTTTTTTAGATTTCTTTATAATGTTCTGAGTTCTCAAACTCACTTAATACGTCTCTGATGTCTTCTATTGATTTTGTTTGCATCAAATCATTTCGAAGTTTCGCAGAACCTTTAAACTCTTTTAAATAGATCTTAAAGAATCTGTGCAGTGGTTTAGAAAGACTTGGTTCAATGTTTGTGTAATGATCGTATAAATCTAAGTGATACTTAAAGAGTTCAAGGAGTTCCTTAGGAGAATGGTCTTTTGCGTCCTTTTCAAAGGCGAAGGGATTATGGAAGACACCTCGTCCAATCATAATGCCGTCAACACCATACTTTTCTACTAACTCTAATCCTTGTGCTCGATTCAAGATATCTCCATTAATCGTAATCAGTGTATCTGGTGCAATCTCATCTCTTAATTTAATAATGTCGGGTATGAGTTCATAATGAGCATCAGCCTTACTCATTTCAACCTTGGTTCGAAGATGAATGGATAAGTTTGCGATATCTTGTCTTAGAAGATGAGATATCCATTCTTTATATTCCTCAACCTTCGCGTGGCCAAGTCTTGTTTTAACACTGACTGGAAGTCCACTAACCTTTGCGGCCTTTATAAGCTCTGCAGCTCGCTCAGGTCTTAATATCAAACCATAGCCTCGGCCATGTTTAAAGACGTTAGGAGCAGGACATCCCATATTAATATCGATCCCTTTAAATCCCATTTCCTTAAGCCCATGACTCATCGTTTCAAAGTGCTCAACATCATCACCCCAAATGTGCCCCACAATTGGTTGTTCGTCTTCAGTAAACATTAAACGTCCTCTTAAAGATTCTTTTCCCTCATGATGAGAGTAGCTTGCGCTGTTTGTAAACTCAGTAAAGTATACGTCAGGAGCAGCAGCATGATCAATAACATGTCTAAAAATAACGTCAGTGACATCCTCCATTGGAGCCAATACAAAGAATGGCTTTTCTAAGTCTTTCCAAAAATTATCGTTCATAAACTACCTCCTAAAGTGCATAAAGATTATATCAAATACAGAATAAATAATGTTGATGATGATTTAGTTTACGATATACTTTTGTCAAAATGATATAATATCTATATTAACAGCGTTACTGAAAGACACTGTGGCATTCTAAGATTCTGGGGGGAATTGTTATGAATAAAAAAATAATAAGCATTTTTGTTGTTAGTTTATCACTTGTATTGTCACTTTTGACTAATATTAGTGCTTTAGATAATCAATCGTATGAAGAGCCTGCCGAGAGTAAGTATCTCGGTGTAGCAGGTAATTTTAATGTGTTTACACTCGAAGATTTAAGACTATACAATACAGACTCTGAAGGAAGGGTTGCGGTAGGAGGTAAGGCGGACTTCTCAGGTTTTGGAGTTGGTGCCAATATGCCGATTTCTCAAGATCGTTTTGACTTAATTGTAAATGGCGATCTTTCGATCGCAAGTGGCGAAAATGCATCGGGTAATACACTTGTAAACAAAAACTCACTATTAAGTAAGTTTGGATTTGGGCATAAAAATAATAACCAAAACAATCCTTATAAGATGGACACTGATAAATTCTTTAAAGATGCCCAAGAGGAACTGTATACCTTAACAGATAAGTATTCAAAATTCTCTATTAGTGGAGATACTTATCAAGAGCAGGGTGCTTTAAAGATGAAGGGTGAAGATGCGAAGGTTAATGTCTTTGAAGTAGATGCTGATATGCTCGGATGCTCTAATGGTATTTGGATTGACGTTGTCGATGGTTCAACGACAATAATCAACGTTAGAGGAGAGCATGTCTCATTTCCAAGTTGTGGCGTGTTTTATAATGGACAATCGGGTGGCGGCATAAATTCTAAGGCTCATACTATTTTATGGAACTTCCCTGAAGCGAAGACAATTACAGCTAATGGTATGTCGATACTCGGTTCTGTATTAGCACCATATGCTCATTCGACATTACAAAATGGCCATATAAATGGAAGTCTTATTGTGAAGAGTCATGAAGGGCAATATGAGTCCCATTTATATCTCTTTAATCCACCACACTTTATTGAAGATGATGAAGTAGTAAGAATACCAGTTAAAAAGGTCTGGGATGATGAAGATAATTTATATGGCACAAGACCCTTATCAATAACAATTAAGCTATTTGCAAATGGTGAGGATACACACAAATCCCTAAGCTTAGAGGAAAGTATAGGGTGGAGTGCTTCCTTTGATAACTTAGAAAAATATGATTCTGATGGAATTAAAATTGTCTACGAAATAAAAGAAGAGTATCATCCTGATTACGAAAGTGACATCAGTGGTGATATGAATACTGGCTTCGTAGTTACAAATAAATTAACGAGTAAACCTGTTGAATATACAAATGTATCTGTTGAGAAAGTTTGGGAAGATTATGACAATTTATATGCCACAAGACCAGATGAAGTTAAGATGTATCTCTATGTAAATGGTGAGAACTCATTTTTAAGTTTGACAATGAATGAAGGATCGAACTGGTTTGGATCGTTTGATGGTCTTCCAAAGAGAGATGCAAACGATAATCTCATTGTTTATACAATTGTGGAAAAAGAAGCCCCTGTATATGAAACAGTGGTTACAGGCGATATGTTTGAAGGGTTTACGGTTACAAATACATATACTCGAGAAATAGAAAAAACAGAGATACCAGTCCAAAAAGTATGGGAAAATGATGATTCAAGTACAAGACCAGAAAATATCACTGTTGTGCTTTATGAAGACTATAAAGAAACAGACCAAAGATTAATACTGGATGAAACTAATGCTTGGAAAGGAACTTTTTCTAATCTTGATAAAACAAAAGAAGGAAGATTGATTCATTACTCAATTAAAGAAATAGAAGTTGAAGGGTATAGCTCAACAATCACAAAAGTAATGGACAACGGATTTATCATTACGAATACTAAAGAAGAGAAGGAAATTGAAAAGATTGAAATTCCAGTTAAGAAAACATGGGATGATCTTAATAACAAACACAAATTAAGACCTGACTTTGTTATTGTGAAACTCTTTGCGGATGGCACTGATACAAACGAGTTCTTAGAGTTAAATGAGTCAAATAACTTAAGTGGAAGCTTTACTAACTTAGATAAAACAAAAGATGATCAGGATATTGTTTATACGATTGAAGAAGTATCAGTTGCGGGTTATGATTCATTTATCAATGGTGATATGAGTACCGGATTTGAACTTGTGAACAGACTTATAGAAGAACCAGAAGAGCGAATGAATTTAAGTGTAAGAAAAGTATGGGATGATGGTAATCGAAGTGATCGACCAGAAAAAATCACAGTGCGCTTAATTAAAGATGGAGACTATGATCATCCAATCATGACAAAAGAAATTTCTGGACTTAAAGATCATTGGACGGTTGAGTTTAAAGACCTTCTAAAATACAAAGATGGTGTACGAATAAACTACACAATTGTCGAAGACTATGTATCTAATTACAAGAGTAAGGTAGAACGTGTGAGTGCTGAGGAAATTGTTCTTGTCAACACATACGAAGAACCGGAGGTTCCAACAGACCCTGAAGAGCCGAAAGAACCTACTAAACCAGAGCTTCCAAAGAGTCCAACACCAAAGACGAGTGTTGAAAATTATACTTATGTTTATATGTTAATGGGTTTAATCGGGTTTATTGTATTAAGAAAACTAAAACATGAATAAAGTGGAGAGGGTTGAATTAATTCAACTTTTTTTCTCGTTAAAAGGCTGTTAAGGTTGTTCGTCTTAGATGTTTTAACAGTCTGTTAAAAGGACAACTTTTTACCTCCTAATAAGGAAGTTATAATATGCTATAATTGTGATATGAGTTAAATCAATTAATAATAATTTTATAAAAGAAAGGCTAAGTATAGACTTTCTTTTGTTAATTAGTGTATTATTGATACCATGTCTCTAAGAACTAAATTCTTAGGTTTATGATATTTTAGTGAGGTTAAAATGAAAAAAATAAATATAAAACTTGTCCTGTATTATCTTGTGGCACTTATAGGGCTTTCGGCATCCGCTGCTTTTCAAATGAAAATTAATTTTGGTTTAGGGCCATGGGATGCACTGGGGCGAAGTCTTCATTATATTTCTGGATTAAAAGTAGGGGATGTTGCGATTCTTTTGAACAGTTCTTGTGTTCTTATTCAATTTTTACTCTTAAGAAAGAATTTTAAATTGAAACATGCTTTTCCTGTGCTTGTGGCCTTTATTAATGGGAAGTTCACAAACTTCTTTTACTACACGGTATATGATGGGATCGAGTTTAATAATTTAATCTTAATCGTCGTTTTATTTGTCTTATCTGTTGTATTTATTGCCTTCTTTGTAAGTATGATTCAAACAGCGGATATTGTAGACTTACCGCTTGAAGGTCTTTGTCAAACTGTGGAAGATATTGGATATGGTAAGTTCGCAAAGAATAGAACCATTGTCGATGTGATTTCAGTTGTTCTCGTATTTATGATTGTGATCTTCCTGAAACAACCAAGTACCTTAGGTGCAGGAACAATTATCATGATGTTAATGTTTGGCCCTTTACTCGGTGTCTATGAAAAGATACAAAATAAGTTTTTAGAAAAATATGTAAGATAAGATGTTGATGATCAACATCTTTTTTAAGCATTTAAACTGATTCTTATTTCATCTATGATACGATATTTAAAGTGGATAAGGGGAGTGAGTGTATGTTATTAAAAGATTATATTGAAAAGTTAGATAAAAAAGAAATTACACCGAAACAATTAGTAGAAGAGTCAATCAATAAGATTGAAGAACATGATACAGTCGTTAATGCGGTCGTGAATAAAAGGTATGAGAAGGCCTTAGAAGAAGCAGAACGAGATTATTCAGAAACTGTCTTTAAAGGAATTCCAATCTTAATTAAGAGTTTAGGTCAAAATATGAAGGATGAGCCAAGTACTGCTGCCTCAGCCTTACTTAAAGACTTTAAAGCAGAATATACAGATAACTTTGTTCAAAAGATATTGGACTTAGGTTTTATAATTTTAGGACAAACGAATAGTCCAGAGTTCGGCTTTAAGAACATTAGTGATTCTGATCTATATGGTTCTGTTAGAA
>RRZT010450023.1_pt1 | contig 10379 bp, 9 predicted proteins | sample 2165551 | NCBI WGS metagenome assembly RRZT01 (sample SAMN10456910, study PRJNA506462) | wastewater metagenome | biome: wastewater; feature: sludge; material: wastewater sludge; isolation source: wastewater sludge with Escherichia coli K12::gfp cells carrying plasmid... | place: USA: Moscow, Idaho ...
AACAAGAGTTTGTATGGCGCAGAAGTGGTAACTACAGTCACGCCGATTGAGCGAAATCGTGTCAACTTGACTTTCACGGTTGCGGAAGGCGAGCCTGCACGTATCAAAGAAATTCATATTACGGGCAATAAAGCCTTCAGTGAATCTGCTTTGCGTGACCAGTTAGACTTGGACACTGGTGGGTGGTTGAGTTGGTACACCAAGAGTGATCGTTATTCCCGTGCAAAATTGACGGCGGATTTGGAGGCTCTTCGGTCTTTTTATCTGCAGCGTGGCTATCTCGAATACCGCGTTGATTCTACGCAAGTGGCAATTTCTCCAGATAAACAAGATATTGCAATTACCATTAACATTACAGAAGGTGAGCGCTTTGTTGTTTCCGATGTGAGGTTGGAGGGTGATTATCTCGGACGTGAGGATGAGTTTAAATCGCTAGTGCGTGTAGATGCTGGTGAGCCTTATAACGCCGACAAGATCGCGCAAACAACTAAAGCATTTACAGAGCATTTTGGTAATTTTGGCTTTGCTTTTGCGCGTGTAGAGGCTGTTCCTGAAACGGATCGTGAAACCAATAGGGTTTCTATTGTTTTACGTGCAGAGCCTTCGCGTCGTGCGTATGTTCGTCGAATTTTAATTAGCGGTAACAATCGCACCCGTGATGAAGTGATTCGTCGTGAGTTTCGTCAATACGAGGCATCTTGGTATGATGCCGAAAAAATTAAATTGTCTCGGGATCGGGTAGATCGATTGGGTTATTTTACCAATGTCGGGATTGAGACTCAAGATGTTGCTGGCTCTCCTGATCAGGTTGACTTGGTAATTAATGTGGACGAGAAGCCTACCGGTTCTTTGCAGCTTGGTGCGGGTTTTTCAAGTGCGGAAAAAATAGCGCTTTCCTTTAGTATTAAGCAAGATAACGTTTTTGGTTCTGGTAATTATCTTGGGGTGGATGTTAATACGAGTAAATACCGCCGTACGCTTGTTTTTTCTACGACAGATCCGTACTTTACCCAAAGCGGTATTTCTCGTACTTTCGATCTATATTACCGCACTGATAAGCCATACCAGGACCAGGGTGGGAATTATGAACTGGTAACGACAGGTACCAGCTTGCGTTTTGGTGTGCCTTTTAGCGAAGTTGATACGGTATTTTTTGGTGGTGGGTTGGAGCAAACAAAAATTAAGCCTGGCACCAACATTCCTGCCTATTATCTTTCTTATGCTGATGCCTATGGCTACAGCAGCACAGGTGTACCGTTAACCATTGGATGGTCAAGAGACAATCGTGACAGTGCTCTGGCCCCAAATGATGGCCGCTATCAGCGTTTGAATACTGATTGGTCTGTGGCTGGTGATGCGCGCTACATCCGGGCCAATTATCAGTATCAGCAATACATTCCGCTCAATAAAAAATTTACGTTGGCCTTTAATGGTGAGTTGGGTTGGGGTAAGGGTATGGGGGGGCGACCGTTCCCTGTGTTTAAAAATTTCTATTCTGGCGGTCTGGGATCGGTGCGTGGGTTTGATCAAGGGACACTCGGCCCACGTGATATCACTGGTGCTTCGATCGGTGGGCCCAAGAAAATTACTCTCAATGCCGAGGTGATTGCGCCTTTCCCTGGCGCAGGCAATGACCGCACACTGCGTGTGTTTGGCTTTGTTGATGCTGGTAACGTTTATGGTGAAGATGAAAAATTCAGCTTTGGTGAGATGCGTGCGTCTGCAGGCTTGGGCTTGAGCTGGATTTCTCCCTTGGGTCCTTTGCGGTTAGCTTACGCACAGCCTGTGCGTAAGCAAGCTGGCGATAAAATCCAAAAATTGCAATTCCAAATCGGAACTTCTTTCTAATGAAAAACATTTCTCGTCATCTTTCTTTGGCAGTCTTGCTGGGTGCATTGTCTGTGGCTGCTCCATTGGCCGCACATGCTGAAGGTTTTAAGGCTGGTTTTGTGAACACGGATCGCTTGTTCCGTGAGGCTAATGCTGCAAAATCTGCTCAGGCTAAGCTTGAGCAAGAGTTTTCTAAGCGGGAAAAAGAGCTTGTGGACATGGGCAACAGTCTGAAGGCTGCTTCTGAAAAATTTGAGCGTGATGCTCCTACTATGGCTGAAAGTCAGCGCCAAACGCGTCAGCGTCAACTCGTCGATCAAGACCGTGATTTCCAGCGTAAACGTCGTGAGTTTCAAGAAGATTTGACTACTAGAAAAAATGAAGAGTTGGCACAAGTTTTGGAGCGTGCTAACAAAGTGGTGAAACAAGTAGCTGAGCAAGAAAGCTATGATGTGATCTTGCAGGAAGCTGTATATATCAACCCTAAGCACGATATTACTGACAAGGTACTTAAAGCATTGAATGCTGCAAAATGATTGCTTGTGCCATCTGCATTTCTATGGAGCAGTTTGAGTGAGCATGTTGCTCGGACAGATTGTTGATATGTTAGGCGGGCAGTTAGAAGGGGTTGGGCGAGATGTAGCTATTGCTCGTATCGCTCCCCTGGATTCTGCTCAAGCTGGGGATTTAAGTTTCTTCAGTAATCCGCGTTACAAGCAACAATTGGCCGCCTCTAAGGCGGCCTGTGTTATTGTGGGTCAGTCCGATAAGGCGTTGGCTTTGCATCGGGGTGGTTGTATCGTCACTGAAAACCCCTACGCTTATTTTGCACGAGCAACACAGGTATGGCGTACCCATATTGGTCGTCAGAGGGTGCCCGGAATTCATGCCAGTGCTGTAGTGCACCCCGAAGCGATAGTGCATCCTAGCGCTACGATTGGGCCATTGTGTGTTGTCGAGCGTGGTGCTCGCATAGGTGCTGAAACATGGCTGAAATCTAGGGTAACTTTCGGTGAGGATTGCTCTATCGGTGAGCGCTGTATTGTTCACGCTGGGGTGGTCATTGGTGCTGATGGATTTGGTTTTGCACCTGCATCTGGCACATGGATAAAAATAGAGCAATTAGGTGCAGTGCGTATTGGTGATGATGTTGAAATTGGGGCCAACACTTGCATTGATAGAGGGGCTCTGGACGATACAGTCATAGAAAGTGGCGTGAAAATGGATAATATGGTGCAAATTGCCCATAACGTCCATGTTGGGCAACATGCTGCTTTAGCTGGATGTGTTGGCGTAGCAGGAAGTGCACATATTGGAGCGCACTGTACTTTGGGTGGTCGTGCGAATGTACTTGGTCATCTGAAATTGGCGGAAGGTGTGCATATTTCTGCAATTTCTACAGTTTCACGCTCGATAAATAAGCCCGGCTTGTATACCGGAATCTTCCCATTGGATGAAAATTCGCGCTGGGAAAAAAATGCTGCAACTCTTAAACAATTACATGTCTTGCGTGAGCGCATAAAAAAACTCGAGCAAGCACTTACAGAACGGAAGCCTCATCCATGATGGACTCTCAGGATATCCACTACATTCTTAAACAATTACCACATCGTTATCCTTTCTTATTGGTGGATAAAGTTGTGGTTTTGGAAAAAAATCAAAGAATTCAGGCAATTAAAAATGTTACGTTTAATGAGCCTTATTTTACAGGGCACTTTCCTGGTCGTCCTGTGATGCCCGGTGTTTTGATTTTGGAGGCTCTTGCGCAAGCTGCAGGATTGTTGGCATTCGATGCCATGGGTCAGGTGCCAGATGAAAATAATATATATTATTTCGTGGGTATTGACGGTGCCCGTTTCAAGCGTCCTGTCGAACCAGGTGATCAATTGATTTTGGATATTACGATTGATCGTGTTCGAGGTGGTATTTGGAAATTTAATGGTATTGGGCGTGTAGGTGAAGAGGTTGCATGTGAAGCACAACTGATGTGCACTATGCGCCACGTTGGTTGATTGCGTTTTTTATCTGATGGCAGCCACCATACATTCCACTGCCTTGGTACATGCAAGTGCCGAGTTAGATGCAGATGTTGTGATTGGCCCCTATACAGTGATTGGCCCAGATGTGTGTATTGGTCATGGAACTCACATCGGTGCCCATTGTGTGATTGAAGGAAAAACGACGATTGGGTCTGATAATCGTATTTTTCATTTCGTTTCCTTAGGGGCTGTTCCTCAGGATAAAAAATACGCAGGGGAGCCAACTCAGCTCATCATTGGTAGTCGAAATACAATACGTGAATTTTGCACTTTTAATTTAGGGACAGCGCAAGATGAGGGTGTAACCCGCATTGGAGATGATAATTGGATAATGGCTTATGTGCATATTGCGCATGATTGCCACGTCGGTCATCATACTATCCTCGCAAACAATGCAACGCTCGCAGGTCACGTTCGAGTTGATGATTGGGCTATCATCGGCGGATTGACTGGGATTCATCAGTTTACGCAGATTGGTGCTCATGTGATGGCTGGCTTTGGCAGCCATATTTCTCAGGATGTGCCTCCATTTATGCTTGTCGATGGTAACCCTTTAGCGGTTCGTGGCCTTAATTTGGAAGGCTTGCGTCGTCGAGGTTTTGATTCTGATCGCTTTGCTATAATCAAAAAAATGTATCGCCTGATTTATCGTCAGGGGCTGACGTTGCTGTCGGCGCGTGAAGAAATAGAAAAACTACTCTTGCAGCAAAAAAAAATAGCCAGTCCCAGTGTTATGGATGTAGAAATAATGTTGGATTTTTTCTCTCGTTCTAAACGAGGCTTGGCGCGATGATTTTGTGGTGGTTTTGACGTTCACCAGTTGGTTGAAAATTAGATAATTTTTTATTTTTAATTATTTGTAAGAGCGAGAAAGGCATTTTGGTTATGACACCGCGAACGAAAAAATTCTATTTCAGCAGCCACTAAGGTTGGTAGTTCGCGCCTGCAGGGTCTCTATGCTTTTCTCCCTTCTAAGCGCGGCTATGTTCCGCGCTTTTTGTTTTTGAGCGCGCTGTGTGTTTAATAATTGAATAAGGATTGGATATGCTCCAAATTACGCTTCCTGATGGTTCTCAGCGCCAATTTTTAAGTCATGTTACCGTTGCTGAAGTTGCAGCTTCTATTGGTTCTGGTTTGGCTAAAGCAGCCTTAGCGGGGAAAATTGGTGTAGGTGATGATGCGAAACTGGTCGACACCAGCTACTTGCTTACTCAAGATAGTCATTTAAGCATTGTTACCGCTAAAGATCCTGATGGATTGGAGGTCATTCGTCACTCTACGGCACATTTGTTGGCTTACGCGGTAAAAGAGTTGTTTCCTGATGCACAGGTGACGATTGGCCCTGTCATTGAAAATGGTTTTTATTATGATTTTTCATATAAGAGGCCATTTACACCAGAAGACTTGATTGCTATTGAAAAACGCATGTCTGAACTTGCGGCTCAAGACGAGCCAGTTGTGCGACGTGTGTTGCCTCGTGATGAGGCCGTGGCCTATTTTAAAAGTCTTGGTGAAAATTACAAGGCGGAATTAATTGCCAGTATTCCCAGCAATGAGGATGTGAGTCTTTATCGAGAAGGAAAGTTTGAAGACTTATGTCGAGGTCCACACGTTCCGAGTACTGGAAAGCTCAAATATTTCAAATTGATGAAAGTGGCTGGTGCTTATTGGCGTGGCGATCATCGAAATGAGATGTTGCAGCGTGTTTATGGTACAGCCTGGGCTAGTAAAGAAGATTTGCAGCAATATTTGCATATGCTGGAAGAGGCTGAAAAACGTGACCACCGTAAATTGGGGCGCGAGCTTGATCTCTTTCATGTTGATGAACATTCTCCTGGTACGGTTTTTTGGCATCCTAAAGGCTGGACTTTGTGGCAGGAAGTTGAGCAATACATGCGCCGTGTGTACCGTGAAAATGGCTATCAAGAAGTAAAGGGTCCCCAGATTTTAGATAAGGGTTTGTGGGAGAAAACAGGGCATTGGGATAAATACCGTGAGAATATGTTTATCACGGAAAGCGAAAAGCGTGACTATGCCTTGAAGCCGATGAACTGTCCTGGTCATATCATGATATTCCGTCAGGGTATTAAGAGCTACCGTGATTTGCCATTGCGCTATGGTGAATTTGGTCAGTGCCATCGTAACGAGCCTTCCGGTGGTTTGCATGGCATCATGCGTGTGCGTGCTTTTACACAAGATGATGGGCATATTTTTTGCACAGAAGATCAAATCCAACCTGAAGTTTTGGCCTTTACGCAGTTGTTGCAAAAAGTTTATAAAGATTTTGGTTATAAAGAAATTATTTATAAGGTGGCCACACGACCCGAGGCTCGGATAGGTTCCGATGAAATTTGGGATAAAGCAGAAGCAGCCTTGATTACAAGCTTAGAGGCCTCTGGGTGTAATTTCGAAATTTCCCCAGGAGAAGGTGCTTTCTATGGGCCAAAAATCGAATACACCTTGAAAGATGCGATTGGCCGTCACTGGCAGTGTGGCACCATCCAAGTTGATTTTTCGATGCCGGAGCGACTCGATGCTGAGTTCGTTGGAGAAGATGGTGCACGCCATCGTCCTGTGATGTTGCATCGCGCCATCGTCGGTAGTCTGGAGCGGTTCATTGGTATCCTGATTGAGCAGCATGCTGGTGCTTTGCCGACTTGGCTGGCTCCAGTGCAGGTTGCAGTGTTGAATATCACTGACGCACAGGCTGACTACTGTCGTGAAATTGCTGCAAAACTACAAAAAGCTTTGCCAAATCAAAGTCTTAGGATCGCGACTGATCTGCGCAATGAAAAGATCACGTATAAAATACGCGAACATGCACTGCAAAAGTTGCCTTACATCCTTGTTGCAGGAGACAAAGAGAAGGCGGCAGGTGCGGTGGCAGTGCGCGCCCGAGGTAACAAAGATCTCGGAGTGATGTCCCTCGACGCCTTTGTCGAATTGATCGCACAGGACATCGCCTCCAAAGCCTGATTTTTAAGAAAAATGGCCAGAGGCCGCATCTATCGTGCGCAAGCAGCTACGCTTTTCGTAGCATTTTTGATTGAAGGTGAGAACCATCGCTACTGAATTTCGTGATCGTCGCCAGCGCGAGGAACGCAAGCATCGCCTGAACCGGGAAATCATGGCCCCTGAGGTTCGTTTGTCTGGGCCAGAAAACGAACCCATCGGCATCGTGAGCCTTCAAGAAGCTCTGCGCATGGCCGGTGACTTGGACGTTGACTTGGTGGAAATTGCTGCCACAGCCAACCCACCGGTCTGTCGTTTGATGGACTATGGAAAGTTCAAGTACCAGGAACAAAAGAAAGCCGCTGAAGCCAAGGCCAAGCAGACGGTGATCGATATCAAGGAAGTTAAATTCCGTCCTGGTACCGACGATGGCGACTACAACATCAAGTTGCGCAACATCCGCCGGTTTCTTGCTGATGGCGACAAAGTGAAGGTCACTTTGCGCTTTCGTGGTCGTGAAATTACCCACCAAGAGTTGGGTCTTGCTTTGCTCAATCGCTTGCGCGATGAGTTGGCTGACTCCATTCAGGTGGAGCAGTTTCCTAAGCTGGAAGGCCGCCAGATGATCATGATGATCGCTCCGGCACGCAAGAAGCCCACAGGAAAGTCTGCTGCAGATGGACAAGCTCCAGCAGCTGCTTAATGTCGGGTAGTAAAAATTGATCACTTGGCACATGTGGCCAAGTGGTGAATCGGCAGGCCAGTGGTTTGCCGTAAAAGTGGCTCGGGGCCAACAAGGGGGCGGCAGTGGCCGTCAACGCCTCACGAGCACAACTTAACGAGGAGCATTGATATGCCCAAAATGAAAACGAAGAGCAGCGCGAAAAAGCGTTTTCGCGTTCGTCCCGGTGGTACCGTCAAGCGCGGTCAAGCCTTCAAACGTCACATTTTGACCAAGAAGACCACCAAGAACAAACGCCATCTGCGTGGTGCGGTGAATGTGCATGAGACCAACATGGGTCACATGGCACAGATGCTGCCTGGTGCTGGCTTGTAATTCACTGACGAACAAGGAGAAAACACATGCCTCGCGTCAAACGTGGTGTAACGGCCCGTGCCCGTCACAAAAAGGTTCTTGCCCTGGCTAAGGGTTTCCGTGGCCGTCGTGGCAACGTCTTTCGCATCGCCAAACAGGCGGTGATGAAGGCAGGCCAGTACGCCTACCGTGATCGCCGCAACAAAAAGCGCGTTTTCCGTCGCTTGTGGATTGCCCGTATCAACGCCGCTGCGCGTGAACTGGGCATGACCTACAGCCAGTTCGCCAACGGCCTGAAGAAGGCTGCCATTGAGATCGACCGCAAAATGCTGGCCGACCTCGCCGTGCATGACAAGGCTGCTTTTGGCAGCATCGTGGAGCAAGTCAAGGCCAAACTGGCTGCTTGAATCCGCTAGACTGCTATTGATAAGATAGCGTCTCACGCACTATCAGCAAAGGCCAGGGCTTGAAAAAGCGCTGGCCTTTGTTTTTCACGCATGCCCCCATTTCCCCCAAGAGCACGATATGAATGAGTTGGATACCCTGGTGAACAGCGCCCGGGAGCAGTTTGCACAGGCCGCCACATCCGCCGAACTGGAAAACGCTAAGGCCCTGTTTTTAGGCAAAGCTGGTCGCGTGACCGAGCTCATGAAGGGCATGGCCCAACTCTCGGTGGAAGAGAAAAAAACCCGGGGCGCAGCCATCAACGTTGCCAAACAAGCGATTGAAGCGGCACTGAACGCTCGCCGCGAAGCGCTCGCTCAAGCCCAATTGCAAGCCCAATTGCAGGCGGAGGCGCTGGATGTCACGCTGCCAGGTCGCCAGCGAGGGCAGGGCGGACTGCACCCGGTTTCGCTCACTTTGGAGCGCATTGAGCGTATTTTTGGCTCGATGGGTTTTGATGTGGCCCAGGGGCCAGAGATTGAATCCGACTGGTTCAACTTCACCGCACTGAACACGCCGCAAGACCATCCGGCGCGCTCCATGCACGACACGTTTTATGTCGAGGGCATGGCCGACGGTGCCCCGGCTTTGCTGCGCACGCACACCAGTCCGATGCAAATTCGCCACGCGGTACAACACGTGAAAAAACACCGTGGCCTGATCGATGCCGGGCAAGCGATGCCCGAAATTCGTGTCATCGCACCCGGGCGCACCTACCGCGTGGACTCCGATGCCACCCATTCGCCCATGTTCCACCAGTGCGAAGGCCTGTGGATTGGCGAAAACGTCAGCTTCAAAGACCTCAAGGTCGTGTTCACCGATTTTTGCCGCACCTTCTTTGAAAGCGAAGATTTGGTGCTGCGCTTTCGCCCCAGCTTCTTCCCCTTCACCGAGCCCAGCGCCGAAATCGACATCCAATTTCAGCAAGGCCCCTTGGCTGGTAAATGGTTGGAAGTCGCAGGCAGTGGCCAGGTTCACCCGAACGTGGTGCGCAACATGGGGCTCGATCCCGAGCGCTACATTGGCTTTGCCTTCGGCATGGGCCCGGATCGCTTGACCATGCTGCGCTATGGCGTGAACGATTTGCGCCTGTTTTTTGATGGCGACATTCGCTTTCTCTCGCAGTTCCGCTCTTAAATAAGGAGCTGCTACCGCTTGCTACACAAGGGTTTGAGATTGTTTTGACTCTCAAATCCTTACCAAGCAAGCGCGAAACGCTCTCTTTTTAATAGCTCCCCCTCGGTGGTGGAGCGTACCGTTGACCGAGTTTTCACCATGCAATTTCCCGAATCCTGGCTGCGCGCCTTCTGCAATCCCCCTCTTTCGACGCAAGAGTTGGCCGACACCTTGACGATGGCAGGCCTGGAGGTGGAAGAGCTGCAGGCCGTGGCGCCGCCGTTCACCAAAATCGTCGTTGGCGAAATCAAAGAAGCTGTGCAGCACCCCAACGCAGACCGTCTGCGTGTGTGCCAGGTGGACGTGGGCCAGGCTGATGGCGCGTTGCTCACCATCGTGTGTGGTGCGCCCAATGCGCGTGTGGGCATTCGCGTGCCGTGCGCGTTGGTGGGGGCCGAACTGCCGCCCGGCGACGATGGCAAGCCTTTCCTCATCAAAGTGGGCAAGCTGCGTGGTGTGGAAAGCTTTGGCATGTTGTGCTCGGCGCGCGAGTTGGGCCTGTCGCAAGACCATGGCGGTTTGCTGGAGCTGCCCAGTGATGCGCCGCTGGGGCAAAACATTCGCCAGTACCTGAATTTGGACGACACGCTGTTCACCCTCAAGCTCACGCCCAACTTGGCGCATTGCCTGAGCGTGTACGGCGTGGCGCGCGAGTTGGCAGCGCTGACGGGCGCACCGCTGCAGCCGCTGTCTTTCCCGCAAAATCCTGCCACTTTGTCGGAGCAATTGCCTGTGCAGGTGCAGGCCGCTGACTTGTGCGGGCGTTTTTCAGGGCGCATCGTGCGCGGCATCAATCCTCAGGCGCAAACACCGGCGTGGATGGTGCAGCGCCTTGAGCGTTGCGGCCAGCGCAGCGTGTCGCCGCTGGTGGATATTTCCAACTACGTGATGTTCGAGCTGGG
>RRZT010769737.1_pt1 | contig 10377 bp, 7 predicted proteins | sample 2165551 | NCBI WGS metagenome assembly RRZT01 (sample SAMN10456910, study PRJNA506462) | wastewater metagenome | biome: wastewater; feature: sludge; material: wastewater sludge; isolation source: wastewater sludge with Escherichia coli K12::gfp cells carrying plasmid... | place: USA: Moscow, Idaho ...
AAAACGGCGAGATCAATGACGACTACCGCATTGAATACCTGAAAGCCCACATCGAACAGATGAAGAAAGCAGTCACTGAAGATGGTGTCGATCTGATGGGTTACACCCCTTGGGGTTGTCTGGACTGCGTATCTTTCACCACCGGTGAATATCGTAAACGTTACGGCTTTATCTATGTAGATAAAAACGATGATGGCACAGGCACCATGGCGCGTAGCCGCAAGAAGAGCTTTGGCTGGTATCAGAAAGTAATCAGCAGTAACGGCGAAGAATTATAATATTGCTCCCCTCCAAGTGAGGGGATATTTTTTGGAGGGTGTATTAATGGATGCGTCATCAGTTGAATTACTAGGGTTGATAGCGGGTTGTCTGACTACCGGTTCATTTATCCCACAAGTTTTCAAAATATTGAAAACTCGCGATGTTTCCGGCATTTCGCTGGTTATGTACGTCGCATTTACACTGGGTGTTATGTTGTGGTGTATTTATGGGATCAGTAATGGTCAGATTGCTATTGTTGCGGCGAATGGTATTACGCTGGCACTGGCTTCAGTAATTCTGGGGATGAAGATCCGCTATCGTTGATACTGGTATTTCACAATAGCCGAATACAAAAAAGGGCATGAATTTCATGCCCCTTTTGCATCATGGCTTTCGCCGGATGATTATTTCTTTTCTACCTGTGGCAGACCAGTACCAGCAGAAGCAGTCAGCAGACCAGTTTCTACATAGTTCATCAGTTTTGCACGGGTATCAGTGATATCCAGGTTACGCATAGTCAGCTGACCAATACGGTCATCTGGTGAGAACGTAGATGCACCTTTTTCCATAGTCAGACGTTCTGCCTGATAGGTCAGGTTATCTGACACTGTGTTCAGGATGGTGTAGTCATTACCGCGGCGCAGTTCTAAAGTCACTTCACCAGTGATTGCACTGGCAACCCAACGCTGAGACGCATCACGCAGCATCAGAGCCTGAGAGTCGAACCAACGGCCCTGATACAGGAAACGACCCAGCTGACGACCATGTGCATGGTACAGCTCGATGGTGTCTTCGTTGTGAATACCTGTTACCAGACGTTCGTAAGCGATATGCAGCAGCGCCATACCTGGTGCTTCATAAATACCGCGGCTCTTCGCTTCGATAATACGGTTTTCGATCTGGTCGCTCATACCCAGACCATGACGACCACCAATGCGGTTTGCTTCCAGCATCAGTTCAACATCATCACTGAAAGTCACGCCGTTCAGCGCAACAGGGTAGCCGCGTTCAAAACGGATAGTCACTTCTTCAGCCGGGATCTTGACGTTCTCATCCCAGAATTTAACGCCCATGATTGGGTTAACGATTTTGACGCTGGAGTTCAGGAATTCCAGATCTTTCGCTTCGTGAGTCGCACCCAGGATGTTTGAGTCAGTTGAATATGCTTTTTCTACTGACATTTTGTAATCAAAGCCGGCCTGGATCATGAACTCAGACATTTCCTGACGACCACCCAGTTCATCAATGAAGTCAGTGTCCAGCCAAGGTTTGTAGATTTGCAGTTCAGCGTTAGTCAGCAGACCGTAGCGATAGAAACGCTCGATATCGTTGCCTTTATAAGTACTGCCGTCACCCCAGATGTTCACGCCGTCATCTTTCATTGCAGCTACCAGCATAGTACCGGTTACTGCACGGCCGAGCGGGGTAGTGTTGAAATAGGCAACACCGGCAGTGGTGTTATGGAAAGCACCACACTGAATGGCAGCAATACCTTCTGCTACCAGCTGCTTGCGGCAGTCGATTAATCTGGCGTTCTCTGCACCATATTCCATCGCACGGCGAGGAATCGCATCATAATCTTCTTCATCTGGCTGACCCAGGTTAGCAGTATAAGCGTAAGGCACAGCGCCTTTCTGACGCATCCACAGCAGTGCTGCACTGGTATCCAGACCACCAGAAAAAGCGATACCAATCCGTTCGCCAACTGGAAGATGCTTGAGAATCGTAGTCATAATTTTAATCCTGCTCGAAAGAACTATGGATAAACGCATTGCCGGTACCGGATTGTGCATTTATCAACCTGAAACTGTGTCTGAAATCTGAAGCTATCATAAAGCTGGCTTACCGTTTCAGAACGACCAACCACAACTGCGCATTCATGCACGCGGATAAGAAAATATGCCGTACCTGTGCTTGTGGTCAACAAAATATGTGAGCTGTTTAACTAATGCACATCATATAAATTGTCTTTATTTTAATCATGCATATTTATGCACAATAAGTGAGTGAGAATTTAAACATCTTTTCCCGCTGACGGGAAGAGAGGAGAGCATATTTATTCGAAAAAATTATGTTTTTCCGGTGAATAACTCTCTAATTTCACAGTACATGCATACCGTATCAGTAAATGCGTAAAAATATGAACAAAATCACTCACAAAAACGGTTTCATCTCCGTAAACCCAAGACGATAATCCCTACACTTAATTGATAACAATTATCATCTGCATTATCATCTCCCCAATGATAAATAGCAGGTGTTCCTATGTTTGAGATGAAGGATGTTGTTTTCGACATTGGCAGTAAGCGGTTGTTGCATTCAACAAACATCCAGTTTGCTCCGGGTAAAGTTCATGGCCTGATAGGGCATAACGGATCCGGTAAATCGACATTACTTAAATTACTGGCTCAGCAAAACAAGCCAACAGCGGGTGTCATCGAGTTTGACGGACAATCACTTGCATCATGGCGAAGCAAATTGTTTGCCCGTCAGGTTGCTTATTTACCTCAGCATCTGCCGGCAGGCGATAATCTGACGGGGCGGGAATTGATTGCGTTTGGCCGTTATCCATGGCACGGATTACTGGGCCAGCATACTCAGGAAGATGCGGCTCAGGTTGAGCGTGCAATCCGGCTGACACAAACGGAGCAGTTAGTTGACCGTCTGGTTGATACCTTATCCGGTGGTGAAAAACAGCGGGTTTGGCTGGCCATGCTGATTGCGCAGGGCAGTCGTTTTCTGTTGTTAGATGAACCATTAGCCGCGCTTGATATTGCTCATCAGGCTGAGGTGTTAACGTTGATCCAGCAATTAAGCCGGGAGTTGGGGCTGGGCATCATTATTGTGCTGCATGATATTAATATGGCTGCCCGCTATTGCGATAACCTGGTTGCATTACATAGTGGCAGGATCCTGGCGCAGGGTACGCCTGCCGATATTATGCGACCTGATACCTTGGCCGCTATTTATGGCATCGCTATGCATATTGTGCCGAATGTGCGGTATTCGCATCCGATCGCAGTTCTGGCGTGAGGAAAATATGCCGTTATTCCATCCCTTTTTTCCCTTGTCGGCTTTTCTGTTTGTGTTCCTGTTTTGTTCATCCGTTATTGCTCAGGAGGCGCCGGCAACATCAGCGCCCAGACTGGTAACGGTAGACTGGACCATCGCAGAAACTTTAATTGAACTCGGTGCTCCGCCGGTAGGTCTGGCGCAGACGGCGTCTTACCGGAACTGGGTGAGAGCGCCCGAATTACCATCAGGCGTAATCGATATCGGTTTGCGCTCACAACCTAACCGTGAGCTGCTGATGCAACTCAAACCCGATCAGATCCTGATATCGCCCATGTTTTCTACGCTCGAACCTGTGCTTTCTTCTATTGCGCCAGTGACCTCCATATCCATGTATCAACCCGGAGGGGATGTGTGGGAGCATCTTTATCAGGCGACGCGGCGTATTGCCTCTGTTGCTGGCCGGCCAGAAAAGGGAGAGCAACTGCTGACAGGACTGGAAACATATCTTTCATCATTAACAACATGTTTCAAAAAGGAAAATCAGCAACTGCTGGTTGTTCAGTTTATTGATGATCGTCATATGCGAATTTATGGAAAGCAAAGTTTATTTGATGCCGTTATCACGAGGATGGGACTTTCCAACGCCTGGCAGGAAGAAACCAATTATTGGGGATTCTCCGCCATTGGTATTGAGCGGTTAGCAAAATATCACGATGCACAGCTAGTTATTGTCGAACCTCTGCCGGTCGGTGTTCTGAAGCAATTAAGTCAAAGCAAGATCTGGTCAGCTTTACCGGTGGTTCAGCAAAAAAATTATGTTTATTTACCGCCGGTATGGAGCTTTGGTGGTATTGCCTCTGCGCGCCGTTTTGCATCTGAATTAGCGAAAGCATTATTGCAGGATCGCTCAGTCCCATGCGAAGGATAGAATAATGAACTCATTGTCACTCTGGCACTCGCTTTTCAATCTTGATCTGCAGGACATCAACCAGGTCATTTTTTACTACAGCTGGTTACCCCGAATTGTCATTGCCATCATCTGTGGCGCTGCATTAAGTATGGCCGGCCTGTTGATGCAGCAGGTATTGCGGAATCCGCTGGTCTCACCGGCAACACTTGGGGTAGCGACAGGTGCGCAATTAGCGTTGCTGATGACGACCTTGTTTATGCCTGGCTGGTTGTTATACGGCAGTGAATGGATTGCCATGCTGGGCGGCACAATCGCGGTGTTGCTGGTGTTCGCCTTAACCTGGAGAAGAGGTCTGGCGCCGCTGGTTGTTGTTTTGGCTGGTCTGGTTGTAAACCTGTACTTTTCATCAATCAGCATGACATTACTGCTGTTTTATCAGGAAGAGTTAAAGGGCCTGATGATCTGGGGCGGTGGTTCTTTAGACCAGAACAGCTGGCGCGGGGTGTCTTACCTGATCCCCCGGATACTTGTCGTATTCAGCCTCGCGATACTTTTGCTTAAACCGCTGTCTGTGCTGGATCTGGATGAGCGAAGTGCCAAAAGCCTGGGGGTTTCATTACGTTATTTGCGTTTTACGGCATTGGGAATGGCCATTTTTCTGACCGGTTGCGTCGTTAGCGTAGCCGGTATTATCAGTTTTATTGGCCTGGCGGCTCCCGCGATCGCAAAACTACTGGGTGCCCGCACTTTAAAACAACGGATGGTATGGTCTCCGGTATTAGGGGCATTATTGCTGCTGAGTACTGATTTGCTGGTACAGCTTTTATCCGATCAACTTCCGTCACTTATTCCGACGGGGGCAACGACGGCGTTATTAGGAGCCCCGCTGCTTTTATGGCTTATTCCCCGATTAAAAATGGGACGGCAAATTCCCCCGGATACACAGGGTGCTCTCGTATCGTATCGCGCCGCTGCTCCTGCGAAAGTATCGGCCGTGCTATTGATGTTGCTGTTCGTGTCGGCTTTTGTGGCATTAATTGCAGGACAGGGAACTGACGGATGGGAGATGCCATCATGGTTATCTTTGCATGCCGCTTATGAATGGCGTTTACCACGCATACTTGCCGCTGCTGCTGCGGGAATTTTACTCGCTTTGGCGGGAACGATCATACAGCGCCTGAGTGGCAATCCGATGGCGAGTCCGGAGTTGTTAGGTATTAGCAGTGGTGCGGCAATTGGTTTGATAACAACGCTTTTTTTATTCCCGTCAGCGTCCATGATGATGTTATGTGCGGTGGGCGTACTGAGTGCAATAGCCGTTTTGGCAATACTCATTGTGTTAAACCACCGGAGCGGTTTTCAGTCTGATCGGGTATTACTTACCGGTATTGCTATAACGGCTTTATTTGAACCGCTGAACACCATCCTGCTGGCTAATAATGATCCTCGCGGACAGCAAATGCTCGCCTGGATCTCTGGATCCACCTATTACGTTGATTTTAAATCAGCCATTCTGGTCCTGCTGTTTTCTGTAGCCATGCTGTTTGTCAGTCGCTTATTTATTCGCTGGCTGGATGTATTGCCGCTGGGCAATGCGACCGTAAAATCGATTGGCATTGATACGAATCAGGCTCGTCTGGTACTGCTGGTCTTTGTGGCGATATTAACAGTCGTTTCTACTCTGATTGTTGGTCCGCTTTCCTTTGTCGGATTATTGGCACCGCACATGGCTCGCCTGTTAGGGTTATCCCGGGCCGGAAATCAGCTGATGGGGGCGGCATTGCTGGGTGGTATTCTGATGGTATTAGCGGATTGGGCGGGTCGCCAGATCCTCTTTCCGCAAGAATTACCTGCCGGGCTGGTTGCCTCACTCATCGGGGGTACTTACTTTATGTGGATTTTACGGAAGGCATAAAAGAGAGGAGCCACATCATGTGGCTCCTTAATTATCAGAATGTTACAGAAGCGGAAAGTTTTGCCGTCATCGGATCACCCTGAGTCAGATACCCACCTGTTGCAGATGCCCAGTAATTTTCATTGGTGACATTTTCAACATTCGCACGAATGGTCAGCATTTGTTTTTCCAGCGGTAACTCATAGCGCACACCAAGGTCGAGGCGTGTCCACGGCGACAGTTCTAAGGTATTTGCCGCATTCAGATATTGAGAGCCGGTATGAACAACACGAGCAGACGCTGTCCAGCCCCGCAGATTAGGAATATCCCATTCACCACTGGTTACAAAGCGGTATTTGGCGACACCAACGGCCTGATTACCCTGATTTAATCCATCCTGTGTTTTAGTCAGTTCTGAATCAATAAAGGTTGCGCTGCTTAATAACCGGACACGATCCGTTGGTGTACCGAAGACACTCAATTCAATACCGCGATTACGCTGCTCACCAAAATAGCCGTAACTATTGGTTGCTGTATTGATGTAAGCATTTGGTTGTTCGATTTCGAAAAGGCTGATCCCGGCACCAAGGGTATTGTTATCATATTTTGCACCCACTTCATTCTGGGTTGAACGCTTGATACCAATGTTATTTCCGGCATTCGTGGTGCCGACAGGTGCGGATTCACCGGGTTGTAATGCCTCTATATGGTTGGCATATAAAGAGACATGTTCGACAGGCTTATACACAACACCATAGACAGGCGTTATATCGTGATCGCTGAACCCATCGGTGTAACTGCCGGAATAATCGTAGTTAAACAGCTCTATTTTTTGATAACGGGCACCCAATGTTACGAGGAGTTGATCTTCCATAAACCCTAAGGTATCTGATGCAGATATCCCATGCGCCCGCGTACGTGAACGGACTTCCGGATCATTTCTGTCACCGCCACTCCATACGGTTGGCTGGTAAGCCAAATCGGCCGGAGAATAGATGTTCGTCGCCTGATTGTAAGAATCCATTTCATAAGCAGAGCCTGTTTTACGGAAGAAACCGGAATAGCCCATATTCAGCTGATGACTGACATTATTCGTTTCAACTTTTCCTCTGACACCTGCCTGACCAGCAATGCTTTTCGCCCAATACGGAACATACATACGGCCAATGCTTGCATCGCCTTGTGAATTCAGCACGGTAGGCGAGCTGTACTGACCTGACTCTTTTGTATCATTCCCACCGATACCGGCATAAGTCGTCCAGTTTTTCGCAAGATCATACTCATTGCGCAACATACCAAAATTGGTTTTAAGATTCGTACTGGCCCAGTAAGGGGCGTAGTTGGTGGATGCGTCAGGTGCATCCGGCACTTCGGTGAGGGATGAACCGGCATAAACAACAGAGCGTCCGCCATCAACAACACTTTCCTGATGTCCGACATCAAGTGAGGTGCGGGATTTTCCGGAATCATGATCCAGACCGACAAAGACAGAGCTGTTTTCCCGTGATTCATTATCGATCGCGGTATCGCCTTCACCATGTTTCAGATTTATGCGAACCCCAAATTGCTCGTTGCTGCCGAAGCGGGTGCCGGTATCAAGTCCGCCGGCAACATAACCATCAGAAGCATAATCGGCAGTGACTTCCGTTTTTTGATTTGCTGCTGCCCGCTTGGGTTCAATGTTAATGGCTCCACCGATACCGGAACCTGAAGGCGAAACCCCGTTAGCGAAAGCACTCGAACCTTTAAATAATTCAACGCGTTCTGCGATATCGGTTAAAACAATTTGCCGTGGCAATACGCCGTACAGACCGCCAAAGGAGATATCTTCACCGTTGAGTTCAAACCCGCGGATCATAAATTTCTCGGCATAGTTGCCATAACCAAAGCCACTTTGCACTGATGCATCGTTTTCCAATACATCAGCCACTGTCTCAGCCTGCTGGTTTTCTATCAGCTCAGCGGTGTAACCAACTACATTGAATGGGACGTCATTCGCATTGCTTTCGCCTAATACACCGATGCGGGCTGCATTGGCTACCTGGCCACCGGCATAAGCACTTTCCAGGGTATTACCATTTGCCAATACCGAATCACTGACGGTGACTGTATCCAGCGTTTTTACGTCTGTGGATTCAGCAAAAACGACACCGGAAGTCAGTGTGATGCAACTTAGAATAGCGACAGAAAGAGGGTGGAGACGCAAGCGTTGTAAGCGATCAGATGGGGGCATTACAGAAAACCTCATTAAAAGGGGGATGAATAATACGCTCGATATATTATTGATAACCATTCGCATTATCAATATCGATCGGTGATATTCTTCCTGTAATGTCCTTCCGATGTTATTTATCCGAGCTTTGAAACAGCATCCTGACTTGCTAATGCGCGTTCCTGACCGGATAGTTCAGTTAATTTTCCCTTGTTCATTTCAATTAAACGGTCTGCTTTCTCAAAGTAATGATCATCATGACTGATCGCTAACACCGTTTTCCCCATCTCTCGCAGGTAGTTCAATAGTTCATGATAGAAAACACGCCGGAATTGAGGATCCTGATCGGCAGCCCATTCATCAAGCAAGACAAAATCCCGTTCTTCAGCAATTGCCAGCAACAGTGCCAACCGCTTTTTTTGCCCCTGAGATAACTGAATATTTGTAATCCTCTCACCATCAAAATTCAGTTTTTCTTTCATATTCAAATGATTAAGCCATATTTCAACTAACGCCGGATCTGCCTGCTCGCCCTTCGGACCCAGTAATTCATCAAACAGATGGAAGTCAGTGAAAACAGAAGAAAACAGCTGCCGGTAGGCCTGACGGTTTGCTATATCAATCATGACGCCATCCAGCAGAATGGAGCCTGATGATGGGGTATAAAGGCCGGTTAACAACTTGGCGAATGTCGATTTACCACTGCCATTTCCGCCAATCAGAAATAGTTGCTCCCCATTGTGAATGGTCAGAGAAATAGGGCCGACATCAAATCCGGGTTTATCATCCGTTTGCGGATACTGGAAATGAACATCCCGGAATTCTAATGTCTGCCAGGAAGATTTAATCTGGTTTACCTCAAACCCGGTTTCATACTCCGCGAGCTCCAGCGACCGCAATTGATTAAAGGCGACCTGAGCACTGAGTAAAGTGGGGAGGGCACCGACCGCCTGTAAAAGCGGCGTACGCAAAAACAGCAATGTCAGCGAAAAGGTTGCGGCGACATTACTATTGGCCCAGCCCAGACTATTAGCCAGAAAAAAGACCAATCCGATTGCCGCCAGCATCATGATATTTGACCAGTTCACCGCACTCAGATGAAAAGTATCCGCGAGAATAATATGACGCCGGTAAGTGCTCGCGTTTGTCTGATATGTCAGCTCATATAACGCTTTTGCCCGATCGCGATTCAACGCCAGCTCGTTGCGGCCATCAATTACCGACTGATAATTTTTATACAATTGATCTTCGGCGGTACGAACGTGGTTAAGATGACGATAGACATGTGATACCAGATACCAGCTGCCCAAAATGGTGATGATCAGACTGATTGCCGTGACCGCCAGAATACCCGGTGACAGCCAGCCCAGATAAGTTGCGGCACCAATCGTCAGAATCACACCCTGAATAAGCTCGGGTAACCGAACGAAGGCGATAGTGATATTCCGGATATCACTGGACAGACTGGCTTGTAATTTTGCACTGCCTAATTGCTCAAGGCGGATGATGTCTGTGTCCAGGATCTGCTTGATGATTTTGTTGCGTAACTGATAAACGAAATAGTGCCCCAACGTGGTCATGGAGAGTTGCGAGGCCAGCGTAATAGCCATCAGTAACAACACCAGACCGAGGAACTGCGGTAATACCATCATCGGCTCACTGATATGCTCAATCAGATACCGGTTAATGAATGCAATAACACTAATGCCCAGACCTGCGCTGGCTAAGCTCAGCAACAAAATACCAATGAAGGGCAAACGATAGTGGCGATATACAACGCGTAACAAATCCATATATGTTTTTTAACCAATACTGATAACTATTCCCATTATCGTTTGGTTGTTGCATCAGATGCAACCATGATTTATCTGGTTGTCCCGATGATGTTGCATCATTGTTATTCCATTCTGGTTTACATAATTGATTCGTTCTATACACTGAAACCGGCAAGAGCAGCACTGGCAGACAACAAGAAAAGAGCGGGAAAAAGGGTAACTATCAATGGACTCGGTGATGCAATCTACCTCAATAATCAGTATGGCACTTTCAATCACTGCCATCACAATCAGTATTTTTACCTTTTAT
>RRZT012126111.1_pt1 | contig 10377 bp, 7 predicted proteins | sample 2165551 | NCBI WGS metagenome assembly RRZT01 (sample SAMN10456910, study PRJNA506462) | wastewater metagenome | biome: wastewater; feature: sludge; material: wastewater sludge; isolation source: wastewater sludge with Escherichia coli K12::gfp cells carrying plasmid... | place: USA: Moscow, Idaho ...
ATCTCCAGCCATCTGCCAGGGTGCGTTCAGCTCAAATTTTTCTACCATGATACCGTCCTATTTTTATCGTTGTAATTTACATTTCATTATAATTATAGTATTAGGAAAATCTGAATTAAATAGCAAACCTTCAACAATAACCTGAGTATGCTCCGCTCCTTAGCTATGTCAAAGTCACAGATTAAAATTTATTAAAAAACGCCCGGAGAGTCTCCGAGCGTCCCTAATTCAGTATATGAAATTATTTTAAATTATCCAAGGAAAATTTACGTAACTATTCTTCCTCATCATCGGGATCTTCATCATCCTGAGCCCGGTCCTTTTTCATTCTTTGGCTCTCATCACCATTATCGGCCGCGGGATCGCTCTCTGATGTTTTGCCTTCCTCTTGATCTTGGGGTTTATATTCAGAAGCAAGCTGACCCTCTTCAAATTCATCATCAATTGAGCGATGAGCTTTTTTGGGGTAACCAAGCAGCTCATCAAGCTCGTCTCCCTCTAAAACTTCTTTTTCCAACAGCAGAGCAGTGATTTCTTCCAAGCGATCACGGTGTTCTGTGAGAATTTTCTTCGCCGCGTCAAAGCTGTCATCAATAATGCTGCGCACTTCCTGGTCTATCGCATAAGCTATTTCATCACTGTAATTCTTATCCTCTACTATCTCACGCCCAAGAAAAACCTCGTGCTGCTTTTTGCCAAGCGTGACTAGCCCAAGTCTATCGCTCATACCAAACTGCGTAACCATCTGTCTTGCTGTCTGAGTTGCTCTTTCCAAGTCATTTGATGCACCCGTAGTGACGTCACCAAAACGAATAAGCTCCGCAGTGCGCCCGCCAAGAAGAACAGTAATTTTGTCTGCTAGCTCTCTGCGCGATATTAAGAATCTGTCCTCTTCCGGAAGCTGCAATGTGTAGCCCAAAGCCATGTGCCCACGCGGGATTATTGATATTTTGTGAACAGGATCTGTTCCCTCAAGTTTACTGGCAATCAGTGCATGTCCTGCCTCGTGATACGCAATAATCTCCCTCTCCGCCTTACTGATTATGCGGCTCTTGCGCTCAGGACCTGCCATAACTCTGTCAATTGCCTCTTCAAACTCAGGCATCTCAAGTTTATCCTTGCCCCTGCGTGCGGAGAGCAGTGCCGCTTCGTTCACAAGATTGGCAAGGTCCGCACCTACAAAGCCGGGAGTTCTTCTGGCAAGAACGTCAATGTTAACTCCATCGGCTACGACTTTGCCTTTAAGGTGAACTTTTAGGATGTCACGTCTTCCCTTAACGTCAGGGCGGTCAACAACAACCTGTCTGTCAAAGCGTCCGGGGCGCAGCAGTGCAGGGTCAAGAATGTCCGGTCGGTTGGTGGCCGCGATCAAAATGATACCGGCACCGGCTTCAAAACCATCCATCTCGACCAATAGCTGGTTCAGCGTCTGTTCGCGTTCGTCATGTCCACCGCCAAGCCCGGCTCCGCGGTGACGTCCGACCGCATCGATTTCGTCAATAAATATTATGCAGGGCTGGAATTTTCTAGCCTGCTCAAATAGGTCGCGCACACGGGCAGCGCCTACACCGACAAACATTTCCACAAAGTCAGAGCCACTGATGCTAAAAAACGGCACATCAGCTTCACCAGCGACAGCCCTGGAAAGAAGTGTCTTACCCGTACCGGGAGAGCCTAACAGCAAGACTCCGCGTGGGACCTTTGCTCCCAATTTTGTAAACTTATCTGGTGACTTAAGAAACTGCACAACCTCTTCCAACTCTTCTTTCGCCTCATCACAGCCGGCGACATCATCAAAAGTGACTTTGGGTCTGTTGTCCATGAACATTTTAGCCTTGCTCTTGGCAAAACCCATAACTTTATTGCCACCACCCTGCATGTTGTAGATAAAGTAAATCCATACCCCTATGAGAAGCAATGTCGGCAGCAGAGATGTAAGCAAAGCTGTAATCCAGGAATTTTTAGGAGGCGGAACAATCTCAACTTCCACTCCCTTTTCGGCGATGGTACTGGGAAGTGTCGCCGCATCAAGAATATAAGTAGTAAATTCTGTTCCTGATTTCAGGGTACCCTTGACCTGTTCATTGTCAATTTCAACCTTTTGGACATTTCCGGAATTTACCTCGGAAATAAACGCACTGTAAGGCAGTGTTTTCATATCTTTCGAACTTTTGGTATCAGGAGACAAAAATACGTTCACCAAGCTGACAACAAGTACAATCAGCACAATATACATGCCAACATTTTTAGATGTTTTATTCAAACAACGTTACCTCTCTTTCATTTTCAATCTTTCGATTTTCAATATATAAAACATGATTGTTATTCTGCAGCTTCAGCTATATGCACAGCAGGCAGGTGTCTGAATTTTCCGGCGAAATCCAATCCATAGCCAATTACAAATTCATCGGGGATCTCAAAACCGGTATACTGCACTTCAACAGGCTGTTGACGACGCTCAGCCTTATCCAATAAAACAGCAATCTCTACGCTTTCGGGATTACGCTCCGAAAGCAGTCTTTTAATGTATGTAAGTGAAAGCCCTGTATCGAGAATATCTTCAACAATAAGCACGTGCTTGCCGTGGATATCAGAGCTCAAGTCTTTTTGTATTTTAACAACCCCGCTGCTTTTAGTTGACGCCCCATATGAGGATATCGCCAAGAAGTCAATCTGGACATCCACTTCCGGACCAATTTCTCTAATGAGATCTGCTAAAAAGACAACCGCACCCTTTAAGACACATACGCATATCAGTTGTTTACCGGTATAGCGCTTACGTATTTCTGATCCTATTTCCTTTATCCTTGAGTGAAGCTCCTCCTGTGAAATTAAAATCCTACCAATTTTATAGTCCACAAACTAACACTCCTTTTAACAGAGTTTTATCCTCACAAACTTTTTCCATAATATCACATATATTGCTATCTAGCCCACCATGGTAGCGGAAGTTGTGCCGCATTTTGCTTATTTTTGCCTCTTGAATGCTCAACATCGCAGCGGTGAAGCCAACCAATACCGCGATTTGAATAGCAGACTTCAATATCGAGTGCCCACTGAAATCGCCATGCGCCTCCGTGGCTGATCAGATCCGCCAAGAGGTATGTCCTGCTTCTTGAAAGAGAAGGTAAAGAGAGTAGTTCTCCCTGCATTCTCAACATATCGATTAAATCTTTTCTGGAAATATTTTTTACTGTATGGGCATTCCACGCCACCAACGCCGGCTCTAAAACAAAAGAGACCTCTGCCAGCAATTTTTTAGCTGCCTCTTCCCTCTCAGCAATCTCTTCGTTCAACTGCTGAGCCAAACCGGCCATTGATTCTTCAAAATTAATGTTAAGATTATTCTTTATCCAAGGTATCAGCTCTTCACGAACTTTATTGCGCTGGTATATCATCTCGTTGTTGCTGGCATCCTCGCACCAAGAGATATTATTATCGCGCAGTATGCCCCTTAGTTCGTCACGGCGAAAATTGATAATCGGTCGGACAATATTGCCTCGCTGTTCAGGAATGCCGCGTAGGCCTTTCAATCCCGTACCACGGAAAAGATTCATCAACTGCGTCTCCACTAAGTCATCAGCAGAGTGTCCCAACGCTATCCACTCTATACCTTCGGCCGCCGCAGTTTCCCTAAAATGCAGGTATCGCTCACGGCGTCCTGCCATCTCAAATGACTCGCCTTGTTCTCGCCTTCCGTGTACATCAACAACTTTAACAGCGCATTTGATATTCCACTCAGCGCAAAGGGCTTGAGCAAAGGCAGCATCATCGTGGGAAGCACCGTTTCTTGTGCAGTGGTCCAAGTGCGCAGCGACGATTCTCCCTGGAAAGTACCTTTTTAACAACCAAAGCAGCGCCACGGAGTCCCCCCCGCCTGAGAGAGCGGCAACAATACCGTCAGAATGCCACCATCCCTGCCTTTGACCGGCATCGGATATTTTTTTTCTGTAAACAATCTCCTTGTCCATTTATCACACCACACATTCTGCCATGACCGGATAATTATCTTGTTGTTATTATAATAAACAACTAGTGCATAGAGTTATAAAAAAAAGGGCTCGCGCAAAGCGCGAACCCTGAAAGTTCTGGAGCGGAAAACGGGACTCGAACCCGCGACCTACGGCTTGGAAGGCCATCGCTCTACCAGCTGAGCTATTTCCGCAAGCAACGCAAGAAATAATAGCACTCCTCATACGCCCATGTCAACCCCCAGTGCAAAAAATATCAGCTGCAGCCTAGGTGTTAAACGATAAATTATTTATTGGATAAAAAGGATAACTTGCTATATACTTCTAAAAGCCAATACTGACGGAGGCATTTGAGATGAAAAGATATAACGAACGTTGCATCATATCTAAAAAATACTAACCTCAACTATTCGACAGCAATGAATATATCAAATCTCTGTCATGGCTTTTTTCAACTGCTGACAGTACTCACACTTGGATCCGTTCCGGCATTCACATACCCACAAATTTTAAAAGCATGGTCTCATCATACAGGCTGATCGCAGACTGTACCGCAGATTCAGCGAAGATAGAAATACTTTTGATAAAAGCTCAGATAGGAGTCAAAATTGAAGACAGTGAAAAAATTCTCTCTGATTTTGTCTGTTGGTATATGGGACAAAGCCGTGCTGACATCACAGCAGCTGTAGCCGTTCCATCTACCGGAAGCGGTTATGCCGAGTTTATCGCAAAATCGCCGCGCCTTTGCGATTTTACCATCCCGCAAGACATACTCGCATATATGTGTACTTCAGCTATTAAAAACTTTCTCCGTAAGGCCTGCTCCCTTACAAGGACGGCTCTTGACGGATATTTTTCTCCATCCTACGCACTCTATGACGACACCATTATACGCAGCAAGGCAAAGATGATAGATACGGCACTGAGCAGCCTCAAATTTTGTGATATTGCCGCAGGAGATGGTTCTATCGCCTTAAGTATGGCAGAAGCCGTGTCCAATGTGCGCCTTTCTCTTAATAGGTATCTAGCCCCATCTCCAGACAGAACCAAGGAATCATTCTATAGGCACTTCATCACAAACTCTCTCTACGCTACGGACTGTGACGGGGGCGCTATTCAAACTCTGCGCACAGAGCTGATGCTCTTGTTTCCTGAAGTAAAAACAAAATTAGAACACCTTGTCTGCGGCAGTATCTTAACTGAAGACCTTTTCCGCGAAATCAGAGGAGGCTTTGATATTATAGTCACAACACCTCCGCACATGAGACAGGAACTGTTTTCGTCCGTAAAAGAAGAGCTTCGCCGCTACAAAAGCAGCACTGTATCGGGAACTGACCTCTATTGTTATTACGCTGAGCGTGCACTGGAACTTCTCGCAAAGGGAGGCAGCCTAGCACTGCTGATGTCCAACCGTTGGATGAGAACAGATTACGGACAATCAATCAGGGAAATTTTCGCATCTATAGAAATAACAAACATCGTCGACTTCGGCAGTTTGACCCCCATTGAAGAATACAACATCCCGACTGCAGTTATTTCTGCAGTAAATACACAGCCGGAATCTTCTTTGTTCTTCACTGCAGTTGATGAGCTGACTTATGGTGACATCAATATCTATGCGGCAGAACATACGAAGGTAATTCCGCAGGAAAAAATCACTTCGGATAGATGGATATTTAACTCTGATGAGATATCTGCACTGCTCAACAAAATATCGCTCAATTCTGATCCGTTGGGCAAGATCGTCTCGAATAAGATATACCGCGGCATCTTGACGGGCCTCAATGAAGCCTTTGTTGTCAATGCAGAGACGGCCGCGGCTTTAATAGCTCTTTCTCCACAAAACAGGGAAATTATCCGCCCCTTTTTATCTGGAAGAAACGTCCGCCGTTTTGAAGAACCGGAAATACAAAAATACTTGATTTTTATTCCCAAGGGTTATACAGACAAAAAGAGAGGAGATACTCAGGCACTGGAATGGTTTGCATCCACACACACTTCTGCGGCACGCTATCTGGCAAAATTTGAGGCAAAGGCGGCCCGAAGAAGTGATAAAGGTGATTATTGGTGGGAGCTCCGTCCCTGTAAATATTATGACGCTTTTGAAGTGCCGAAAATAATCTGCCCCTCTATCGTCAAGCGGCTCTCTGCGACAATGGACAATAAGCATCTCTATGCCAATGATAAGACCATTATCATTCCTGTAGAGGATTACTGCCTTCTAGGGCTAATTAATTCCAAGCTGATGGATTTCTGTTTCAGAAAAGTTGCCACAGAGCTGAAAAACGAACATTTTGAGTTAAAACCGGGGGTGCTTTCCAGCCTTCCCATACACAAACGCCTAAGTGAGCACAGAGATAAAACATGCAGGGAAATAGAGGCGGCGGCGATAAGACTTTCTGAGCTATATTCGCTCTCACCATTGAAAACAGCGTCACTGTTCCATGATGAAAAAATCACCGCTGAAAAAAACCTTAACCGATTGGTTTACCGACTCTACAAACTAACACCAAAAGAAATTGCCCTTATCGAAAATTACTGAAGCGAAAAAGTATGGCTTATTGCTAAAGATCGACAACGTGTGTTGAATATCTAACATCACAATAAAATGGACCCACAAGGAGCATTTTTATGAACAACCTAATTGTTTCACGGCTATTTATTATTTTAGCATCATTAATTTGGGGCTCATCGTTTGTTGCACAAATTCTGGGAATGGAACACATCGGCCCGATCACTTTCATATTTACAAGGTACACTATTGGAACAATCGCGGTATTTTTACTTGCCTTGGTTCTTGACTTAAAAAAGACACACCAAAATAACGGAGGCAAAGAGTACGTAATTTTAAAAAAAGAATGGCAAGCTGCATTGCCCGGCGGAATAATTTGCGGGTTGCTGCTCTTCACCGCCACTTTCTTTCAGCAAAGCGGCCTACAGCACACACCGGCTGGTAAAGCCGCTTTTATTACCGCAATGTACATTATTATCGTTCCCATTCTGCAGCTTTTTGTGGGCAAAAGATTCGGGACAAGAACCTGGCTGGCTATTGCAGGAAGTACGATTGGAATATACTTGCTATCAATTACCAAGGATTTTTCCATAGCTTTCAGCGATCTGCTAGTGCTGACTGCCACATTATTTTGGGCTCTGCACATTCTCTGTGGGGATAAATTTTCCAAAGAACACGACCCTTTAAAGCTTTCAACAGTTCAATTTGCCGTAACTACCATAGCCTCCGCCATCATGATGTTTGTTTTTGAATCACCGGAGCTTAGCGGAATCATATCCTCACTTGTACCGGCTGCTTATGCCGGCATTATGTGCACTGCTGTAGCCTACACTTTACAAATGTTCGGACAAAGACACCTTTCCGCAGTTGAAGTCTCTTTGATTCTTTCGATGGAATCAGTATTCGCACTTGCGGGGGGGATTCTCATTCTCGGAGAGTCGCTTACAACCAGGGAATTTATCGGCTGCATAATCCTCTTCAGCGCCGTCACCATCGCACAAATACCGGATAAAAAAGTGTAAATCCTTAATTTTGCTAAGTCTTGAAAGAATGAGTACATTTTTTTAGTAACTCATGTTATAATCTCCCAGTCACGGGATGTAGCGCAGCCTGGTTAGCGCACCTGCTTTGGGAGCAGGGGGTCGTGGGTCCGAATCCCACCATCCCGACCATTTTTAGAAGTTATAGCAAGGGTTCGCTAGATTCAAGCGGATCCTTGCTTTTTGTATCTTGTCTTTCACGCACATTACCGCACCTAACTTTTTAATCCCTTTCGTATGCAGAGACAATCATGTCTGGGGTATTCCCGAGTTTTTCGCACTTTATCCTAGCTGTTCCAACGCTTTTTGAAACTCAGCTATGTGCTGTCCTAAATTAATACCAGTGCGGACTGTTGTTTTTTTGTTCTTTTGGTGATACGTTTTTATAATGGCGTCTATGCTGCTATTAGAGTTGAAAGCAAGTGATGAGCCTATGAGCAAACCAAGAGAGATCTTTGACATATTGAGCATCACCGTAGAGACAGTTTCTGCTTTTTTAGTATTTGTTGTATTTTTTTGCAGCCTGTTTTATTTTCAGAATGGTGCCGCTGCTGTTGTTGTCACTATATTTAACATGATAGTGTTTGCCGTTCTGGCCCCAATAATTGGTGCTGCTTCAGGTTTGATGCTTGTAATCTGGAACCTGTTTAAAATCTTCAAAAGATAATTTTCACGGACAAAGACATCAACGCACTTAGTCTGCTGCGCGACAATACGCCATTTTGGGTTGGCAAGGCCTGCGATCGTAACTTTTCAGGCTGGATGCAGAAGAATGTCCGCGAATATTTTGACGAAGGCTTGTCAAAGGTGCGGCTCCCAGGGCAAATGGCTGTCATAAAACCCGATATGGAAGACTATATCGCGCTGCCTCCGACTACGACACAACCAGAGTTGCAGAAATGGGGCACTTCGGCGGCTACGGAGATGCCGGCATAAAGTCTGCCGAAATAGTTGAGGTCATAGATGCGCACACAAGCCCGATTTGCTGTCACTTAAACGGTAGCATTCTCCCTGATTCTGCCATGTCAGCACATAAAACTGTCTGCTTGCGGCCTCAAAAAAAGTCGCAGCGCAGATGCCGCTAAAGCAACACAGCAGATGTTATCCGCAACCTCCGCCTCTGTCTGAATATCCTGAACGAAAAAAAGGGGAAGATCATAGAAGAAGGAATTGGTTTTCCGCCATATCGTTCAGGTGCAGAACCACAGCAGCCGCTCATTTTGAGCCGGCAGAATACCACGAACGAGTCAAAGAATGGGCGATAAATGGCGAAAAACCTCAAAAGGCAGAGCGAATCTTGATTGATTATGCTATGAACTCAAGATAGGAAACGCTATCACTATTAAACAGTTCCAAGGCGCCAACGCTGTCGGCAGCATTTCCCAGTGCCCACATTAACTTTACCGCGGCAGCTTCCGCCGTCATTTTACCGGCGGAGACAGCCCCTATTCTAATAGCCGTGTGCCCCGGAGTGTATTTGTTAAGGTCGACACCATCATAAATTGCCTGGCTTGTGCAAACTACGATAACGCCCTGTGATATGGCTCTTTGTATCGCAGCTACAAATCCTTCGTTAGCATCGGGAATGCCGCCGGCTCCATATCCCTCAATGATAAGCCCTTTGTAACCGCTTGTGGACGCATAGTCAATAATTTGCCCTGTTATGCCGGGCAATAGTTTGACTTGCAACACTTTTTTATCAATTTTTGGCATGCAGATAAATTCAGATTTTGCGGCGCAGGTTTCATGATTAATCACAACGTTATTATCTATAATTTCGCCGATATACGGATAATTTACCGAGTAAAAAGCATTGAAATTTTGCGTGTGCATTTTGGTAGCGCAAACACCTTTAATTATTTTTCCTGCGAAAGTGACACAGACACCTTGAATATTCGATATCGCTGTTCTAAAAGCGTCAAGAATGTTTTTCTTGGCATCTGTTCCCTCGGTTTCCGCCGGTAGTTGGGAGCCGGTAAGCACAAGCGGCTTTTGGAGAGAGGGCAGCATGTATGTCAGAGCAGAGGCTGTATAAGCCATGGTGTCTGTCCCATGAGTTATCACAAAACCATCATAATTTTCGTATTCAGCCGCGACATTCTTCGCCAATAAACTCCAGTTTTCCGGTTCGATATTGCTGCTGTCAATATTCAAGACTTCCTTTGTCTCTATTGCGCACAGACCTTCCAGTTCCGGAACGAGGGAAATAAGCGCATGCGCGCCGATTTGGGGTTCGAGTCCGTTGTCACCCTCCACAGATGCGATCGTTCCTCCTGTTGAAAGCATGAGAATTTTCTTCATCTTTGCCGCCTCTCTGCCTAATCCGCAAATTATATTTGCTTCACGATAATAATCGTACTTTATGCCTGTTATTATACAGGGATAATTTGACGTTTGAAAATACATAGCAACAAGCCCGAAGCGACGCTACCTGCGCTTCGGGCTTGTTTATTGTTTTGATTTTAGTGTGAGCGGACTATTTCCTTGATTACCATCAACCTTGAAAGTGTTGAGCGCTCCATCTCTTCCAGCTTCATTGATATAGAACGAATCGCCTCTGTGAAGGAGGGTATCATGACGTGCTCCAATGCGTTTACACGACGGCGCGTCCTTTCTATTTCAAGAGCCATAGATTTAAGAGCCTTTTCTTCTGCCGCAAGCTTTACCAGTCTCGGCATCAGCTTAAGAAATTTTTCAAGAGCAATGTCAAGGCTTCCTGGTGATGTGCCGAGACCATAATTAAGCTCTACTTTTTGCTCCGGCAGTGAGAAGGTGGGAACACGAACACTCATGATATTTGAGAATTCAACGTTCACCCTCATGTTGCCTCCTGCGTTCATCAGAGTCTGTTCCA
>RRZT010879178.1_pt1 | contig 10375 bp, 7 predicted proteins | sample 2165551 | NCBI WGS metagenome assembly RRZT01 (sample SAMN10456910, study PRJNA506462) | wastewater metagenome | biome: wastewater; feature: sludge; material: wastewater sludge; isolation source: wastewater sludge with Escherichia coli K12::gfp cells carrying plasmid... | place: USA: Moscow, Idaho ...
CCGGAAGCCAAGCGCTCGATCATCGGCCGCGTTTTCGTCGAAGTGTTCGACGATGAAGCCAAGAAGCTGAAAAACGCCCGATGGCTGGCCCAGGGCACCATCCATCCGGATGTGATCGAATCCGCTGCCAGCAAGACCGGCAAGGCTCACGTCATCAAGTCTCACCACAACGTCGGTGGCCTGCCGGAAGAGATGAAGATGGGTCTGGTCGAGCCGCTGCGCGAGCTGTTCAAAGACGAAGTGCGCCGAGTTGGTCTGGAGCTGGGTCTGCCCTACGACATGCTCTACCGTCACCCGTTCCCGGGCCCGGGTCTGGGCGTGCGGGTGCTTGGCGAAGTGAAGAAAGAGTACTGCGATCTGCTGCGCAAAGCCGATGCGGTCTTTATCGAAGAGCTGCGCAAAGCCGACCTCTACAACCAGGTCAGCCAGGCATTCGCCGTGTTCCTGCCGGTGCGCTCCGTTGGCGTCATGGGCGATGGTCGCAAATATGACTGGGTCATTGCCCTGCGCGCCGTCGAAACCATCGACTTTATGACCGCCCATTGGGCTCACCTGCCGTACGACTTCCTCGGTCACGTATCGAATCGCATCATCAACGAGATCAACGGTATCTCCCGCGTGGTGTACGACGTCTCCGGCAAGCCGCCTGCAACTATCGAATGGGAATAAGCGGCTCACGCCCTTCTACCCTTCGAGCATAAAAATGCAAAAAGACGCCCTTGAGGCGTCTTTTCTTTTTTCAATCGTTTGCGCTACACATATTCTTTTTCGATCCGCTTTTTCGCCACCTTGCCCTTGTCATATGTGACTGGGGCATTTTTGCCATCCCGCATCAGGCTCTCTCATGTCAATTGAGCTCGCTGTCAACGGTGGTTCGTGGCAAGGGGAAGGGCTGATCCACGTGCAGATAGCTGCACAAACACACCCATCGTCATCGTGCCAACCGGCAGTGATGGCAACCCGGTGGAGACCGGAAATCACTTGAATCAACGGGGCGCAGCCCGATCGGCCAAACGAGTCGGGATCATAGAGCACGGAGAGTTTGATATGTCAGAACAAGCCGTGTTGGTGGGTGGATGGACCGCATACCACAAGCTGAGCGCAAAAGATCAGGCGGTATTTGACCTGGCACTGAAAGGATTTGTCGGGGTGCAGTACCAGCCGTTTGAAGTCTCCACCCAGGTGGTGGCTGGCACCAACTACCGTTTCAAATGCAAAACCACGGTGCCGCTGCCCAACCCGATCCACGGGGAAGCCGTGGTGCAGATCTTCCAGTCTTTGGAAGGTACTGCGCATATCACCTCCATCACCCCGATCTGAGTGGGTTGCGGGTCAAGACGGGGAGGTGGAACGCTCCCAACCTGTTGACCCCAACAACCAGCAATAAGAAAGACGCCTTAGGGCGTCTTTTCTTTTTTCATATCTGAAACCTTCTGAGGTTTGGTCGAATTTTATACTTGTTAATTGGTTTGTTGATCTCGCTCAGGAAACTATCATCTCACTCTTTTTCTTATCTGCCTTGCTCGCTAGGATAGTCGTTTGGAGATGTCCTCTTTAGAGTTATCTATGAGTCAGGCCAGAGCTACTGAGTGGATAAAAGGCTACAAGCAGAGTCAAAGTGTTTCAAACTAACGGCAACCTGATTGATATTTTTCTGTGCTTGAGGCTCTAACGAAAGAATCTATGGATAAGGCTAATAATATTATGGGCAGTTTACAGAGATTATACAGGCTCAAGACAACCAAAGCTCGTAGACATATCCGTCGTAGCTGAGGGTTATGAGCAGGAAGACTCAAGAAAAATACAGCCATATGAAACTGTGAATGAGAGCTGGGTTCCGTATGTTTTAGACTGGCAACATGCTGCACCCCGTCAAGCCAGCTTACGCAAGGTGTTATACGATTTAAGCGAGGAATAAACGTTGTCGAAAGAACAATTAATAAAAGAATATGATGAGAAAATAGGACTCTACACGCAGTTTTTGATATCTGTGGAGTCTCTTGTTTCTCGTTTATTGAGTGCTTCTGAAATTACACCTCACTCGATAAGTGCGAGAGTTAAAGATCGTGCTAGTTTAGTTAAAAAAATTCAGAAAAAAGATAAGTGCAAATCATTGTCAGAGTTGACTGATATTGTAGGCATCAGACTGATAAGTCATTATTCTGACGAGGTTGATAAAATCGCAAGTATAATTGAGCAGGAGTTTAGTGTTGATAGAGATAATTCTATTGATAAGCGAACTAGTCTAGATCCCGACAGATTTGGTTATCTATCATTACATTATGTTGTGAGTTTATCTGATAGTCGCTCAGGGTTAATTGAATACAGGAAATTTTCAGGGTTAAAATTTGAAGTGCAAATACGCTCGATACTTCAGCACACATGGGCTGAGATAGAACATGATATCGGCTATAAATCTAAAACTGAAATCCCTAAACCTGTACGCCGAAAATTTTCCCAACTAGCTGGTTTATTAGAGTTGGCCGATGACCAATTTATTCAAATTAGAAATGAATTAAATAATTACGAAGCTGATATCAAAAATGTTATTGTCAACTCGCCTCAGAGTGTAGATATCGACAGTGTTACAGTTCTCAACTACTTCAATACTAATACAGCTATAAATGATCTAGATAATAAAATTGCGAAAACATTAAATGTTGATTTAAAAGAATTGAACAAAGAACACTCATCTCGACATATTAAGTATCTTAATTACTTTAAAATTGATAGTTTTTCAGAATTAGATGAGTATATTAATAGATATAGTGAATATATTTTACAGAGGGCTGAAGATATTGGTGCATCTTACAAAGATAGTGATGCAGTAAGTCGAGGTATTTCTGTGTTTTATTTATATCAAGTTTTAGCCTCAAAGTTAGGGTCAGAGCATGAAATATTTGAATTCCTTAACTTTATGGGGTTGTCATTGGAGGAGAGAAGAGAAGACTTTGCCAAGTATTTATATGACTTTGGTCAAAAAATAAAATAACAAAATGTTTGAGGTTAATTAGCTATAGGGGGGGTGCCGTTCGTTTTCTCTGATTTTGAAGGTTGTTTGCGACATTTCTAGGAGTTGGTTACTGACATCTTAAAGGGCTGAAAGAAATATGGTGAGATTATGAGAGGTTCATTGAAAGCTGAGGTTTTATATTCATTCTTATTAGGTTCAGTGCCAGTGATTTTAGCGAGAAATCAACCTGGTTTTTCTGCAATAAAAGCACTTGCGAGCTTGGATCCTGGGGATGTTGTTTTTAATTATTTCTTATATCTCTTATGCATACACCTTGTGATTTGGTTTGTAAATGTTCAGGTGCTAAAAACAAATCAGAGTTTATCAAATGTTTTTAAAAAATTACACGGTTTAACATACAATCTCGGTTTTGCTATTCATGGTATATATCGAGCATTAGCTGGGGCTGTACCGGTAGCGATGTTCTTTGAACTAGAAAAACACGGATTAACTCAAGGTTGGCAGAGAGTTACAATATTAAGTGTTGTTTTAGCTATATCTTGTTTGTTTGCAAGCGTAGTCTTGTCTAAGACTACTGAATATACTGCTCCAAGAATCTCATTTTTTGGATAGTAATATTTCTAACAATGGGCCAAAGTAGATTCATGTTATTCAATGCCGTAGCCATAATGTGCAATAAAATTGCACCGCTATTTTTGAGCCTTATACCCCGCACAAACTCCGCTCAGCAAACGGCGCAATGCGCTGCGCTTATTGCACCCTACGTGTTTCGTCAATTCGATGGGGTGGCGGTGCTGAGCGCCATGACCCGTCACCAAGGCAACAAAAGGAACGATCTCTGCCCCGAATTCTTTATAATGCCCCCCTTTAAAACCGCTGGACGCTGGTCCGGCGCGCGCTGATGGCTGGCTACGTCATCAGGCAGATCATCAGGATTGAGAAACGGTTATGCATACTCTGGAACAGTTGCGCGCAGGTGAACTGTGCGGTGCCCGCCATCTGAAGCTTTGTGAAAACCTGGCGGTTTTCCCACCCGAGATCCTGAGCCTGAAAGAGACGCTGGAGGTGCTGGATCTCACCGGTAACCAGTTAAGCACGCTCCCTGACGAGCTGGCCGGGTTTGGCAAACTGCGCATCATCTTCTGCTCCGAGAACCGCTTTACCGAGCTGCCCGAGGTGCTGGGGCGCTGCCCGGCGCTTACTATGGTGGGCTTTAAGGCCAACCGGATTGCCACCGTCTCGGCCAAGTCGCTGCCAGCGAGGTTGCGCTGGTTGATCCTGACCGACAACGCGGTGCAGCAGTTGCCCGATGAATTGGGCCAGTGCGACGCCCTGCAAAAGCTGATGCTGGCGGGCAACCGCCTGCGCGCGCTGCCCGCGAGCCTTGCCAACTGTCGCAATCTGGAGCTGCTGCGCATCGCCGCCAACCGCATCGAACGCTTCCCCGAGTGGCTGCTCTCGCTGCCGCGCCTTTCATGGCTCGCCTACTCCGGCAACCCCTTTAGCGAAGGGACGGAGGCGCGGGCCATCGATGATGCCCATGTCGCGCCCATTGCCTGGGAGATGCTGGCGCTGGGCGAGCTGCTGGGGCAGGGGGCATCCGGCGTTATCCATCGCGCCACTATTTTTGATGACATGGCTGATAAAAGCGCCGATGAGGTGAGTCAGACGGGCGACAGAGCTGATGGCAGTCAGGTGGCGGTCAAGCTGTTCAAGGGGGCGGTAACCAGCGATGGCTTGCCCCGCTGCGAGATGGCGGCATCGCTGGCGGCGGGCACTCATCCCAACCTTATCAAGGTGATGGGCAAGGTGGCGGATCACCCCTCCGGCATTGCGGCGCTGGTGATGGAGCTGATCGACCCGGCCTTTGCCAATCTGGCCGGGCCGCCGAGCCTGGACTCCTGCACCCGGGATGTCCATCCCGAGGGGCTGCGCCTCTGTGCACCGGATGCGCTGGCGATGGCCCATGGCATCGCCTCGGTGGCGGGCCACCTGCACCGCACGGGCATCATGCACGGGGATCTCTACGGTCACAATATCCTGTTTGCCCGTGGCTCTGACGCACCGGCTCGCGCCCTGCTGGGGGATTTTGGTGCGGCGTCCTTATATGACCGCAGCGACCGCGAGCGGGCCGTGGGCCTTGAGCGACTGGAAGTGCGCGCCTTTGGCTGCCTGCTGGAAGAGCTGTTGGCCCATTGCGATACGCAAGACTCATCGCTCGATGGGTTGCATCAGCTCAAAGCGGCCTGTCTCTCGGAGCTCCCCGCCGAACGTCCCGATTTTGCTTATATCGACCGTCAGCTGGCGGCCGCTCGCGCCACGCTGTCGTGACCTTGTTGGCGTTGGCAGGCACGGTTTGGCCTGTCAACGCCATTCCTTTTATTCATTCATCGCCATACACCCATGACGTTTTTGCATGGATTGGTGTGCTTCTGTTCGTCATCAACGCACCCGATAGCCCATTGCGGCAGCGAGGTGCGCTGCAAGGGGACGTCCCGTCATTCGCCCGATAACAGGCAGGGGCTGCGCGGCAAAAAGGGGAGGGCAGAGGGTTGCGCGGTGCCGGTTAAGTTGTGATATTGAGGCATCTTTAGTACAGAAGGGTAATAACGATGGAAGCTGCGTTTTGGCATCAGCGTTGGGAAGAGAACCGGATTGGCTTTCATCAGACGGACTTCAACCACTGGCTGCAATCCTGGTGGTCGGCCCAGCAAGCGGACGAGCCGGTGCTGGTTCCCCTGTGCGGCAAGTCCCGCGACATGCTCTGGCTCAGTGGTCAGGGTCATCCGGTCGATGGTTTCGAGCTATCGAGCCTTGCTGTCAGCCAGTTCTTCAGTGAAAACCAGCTCGCTGCAACCGTCAGTGAAGTGGGCCCTTATCAGTGCCATCAAGTGGATAGCCTGCGCATTTTTCAGGGGGATTTTTTCGCCGCCCCCAGCTTGGGTCGCCGTTACCGGCTGGTCTATGACCGTGCGGCGCTGATCGCCCTGCCGACGGCGATGCGCCGCCAGTATGCGGCCCTGATCAGTTCGCTGGTCGAGACCGGTGGCCAGATCCTGCTGGTGACCCTCGAATATCAGCCGGAGCAGCAGACTCAGCCCCCCTTCTCGGTGGGGGAGATGGAGGTGCGAGCCCTGTTTGAACGGGACTTTCGTATCGAGGTGCTGGGGCGCGCCGCCGAGGTGGATCACACGCGGGTGTTGTCGGGTCAGCTCTCCTACTTCGATGAGGTTGCGTACCGACTGGTTCGCCGTGGCTAACGGGCGGCTAAAGGGTGATCTGCGCCGACAAATCGTCGGGCCGTGCGCTCTTCGCTACCTCCTTTGACATAGATCAACGTGACTGTCTGGGGGAGTGCCTAATATGAGGCTGTTTCTCAATCACTGTTGGCATTGCAAAGCGAGTATCGGGTCTTTCCCGCTTGCTGATCAGCAACTCAGTGTCTGATTTTCACGCTCATGTTCACTTTTGGCGGCTTTGGTCGCAATTGTTATGGTTTTTCCAGCCGACCCTGATGGGTCGGCTTTTTATTGCCTGCGATTTACCGTGGTAGGGAAAAACGGGGAATAGCGAGGCCTGATCAGGCCTCGAAGGTGGCGGCATTGAGCCGAAATGCCCGTGGATCATCGATAAACTGGCCGGTGATCCGCTCGTCATGTTCGTGCCCCAAACCGTAGCTGCAGAGGATCAGCCGATCGGAGGTGCGCGAGCGCAGTTGGGTGATAAAGCGCACCAGATCGGCGCGACTAAGCTTGCCCACCTCGTCGCAGACCCGTTCCCGCTGATCAAACCCCAGATCCTTGTTGCCGATGCTGACCCACAACCGCTGGCCGCGACTGCGCAGGTTGGCATCCCGCTCGCTCAGCTGGGCTTGCAGCCCGGCCTTGCTCTCCTGCCACTGCTGCTCGGTAAATTCAAGCATGGCGAGCGGGAAGAGATCGATAAACTCCTCCACCGCATCGAGCAGGATCTGCGGCCCCGCCACCGGCGACTGGATATAGAAGATCAGGCCCGGGTGGCGATTGAGGGGCAGGTTGCCGGCACCCACCACATAACCCAGTTGCTGGCGGGTGCGCAGCTCGTGGAAGAAGGTGGAGGACATGATGTGGTTCGCCAGGGTAAAGCAGGCGAGATCCCGCGCCCGGGTGGTGCGGGACTGGTAGTAGACCAGCAGTGCCGAGTCTTCGTGATCGCAACCCTGCTCGCGAATAAGGGTGCCCCTGTCCTGAATGGAGATGAGCGGGCGGCGGGTTTCGCCGCTCGGCTTGCTGCTGGTGCCATGGATATCGCTCAGGTGTCGCTCCATCAGGGCTGCCAGCTCCAGCGCTTCGGCGGCAGTCCAGTCGCCATGCACCAGCGCCTCGACATGCACCTCGCCAAACAGCTTGGCGACGAAGGCGGGCATCTCTGAGAGCTCCACCGTGCGCAGGTGGCGCAGCAGCTGTTCGAACGGCGGGTTGTTCGGCTGCAACAGGCTGGTGAGCTGGTTAAATAGCTGGGAGATGGGCCGCGCCTTGGACTGGTTGTCCCAGTTGCGAATGAGCTGCTCCTTGATTTCGCTAAAGCGGCCCGGATCCGGATATCCCAGGGTGCGGTTGCCGAGGATCATGTCGAGCAAGAGCGGCTGCTTGTCGGCAAAGCCGCTCAGGTTGATGGTAAAGCCCCCCTGATGGGCATAGATCTGGTAGCCCAGTCCCGCCAGCTCCGCCGGATAGGTGAGGGCGTTGAGGTGATCGGCCAAGAGCTCCACGGCGAGGCGCGCCATGGCGATATTGCGCGGATTTTTTACCGCATGTTCGCTGTCGATGGAGATATAGAGATTGCCCTTGGGCACGCTGAACAGGTGCTCATGGAGGTGCCAGAGGCGAAAACCCGGGCGATCGATAAGGCATGCAGGCATGTCGGCAGCAAGCTCGGGCGTGCGCGGATCGAGCCGGTTGCTGATAAAAGGGTTGGGCTTGGGCAGCGCCAGCACCGGATCCGGTTCGCTCTGCTGCCAGCGAATTTTCTCGGCCTCGGTGATGGTCGCCACGCTGTAGGGGGTCTGATACCAGCGGGCCAGCCGATCGGTCGCCACTTCCGGCGCGGTGATGGTGATGCGCAGGTTGTGCGGGGTGAGCTTGGCGAGGAAGCGGCGGATCAGCCCCTCGTCGTATTCGCGCATCATGTAGTCGCCGTAGAGCAGATCCTCAGGCTTGTAGCTAAAGAGGTTGAGCACCAGCCCCGACACCGTATCGAGGGGGCGGCCGCGCTCCTGAAAGCGGAACGCTGATTCGAGCACGGTCCGTTTTTCGTCATAGCGCCAGCTCTGCAGCCCTTCGCGGCCAATCAGTTTCAGATAGCCAAACAGGGCGGCGAGGATGTCATCCACATGTTCAAGGCCCAGAGGAGTGAGGCCGAAGTTGACGCCAAAATCCTTGAAGTTGGCGCCGCTGATGCCACCGCCCGCCGAGAGCTGGTTGACCCAGCCTTTTGCCTTGAGCAGGGAGAGCAGGCTGCCATCCCCCTCGTAGCCAATCAGATGGCTCAGGAAGGTGAGGGGCTTTTTGTCGTAAAACTCGTCCACATTGGGCAAGGGGAAGCTCAGCGACAGCTTGCGGGTCTCCTTGACCGGATTGATGTGGATGCGCACGCCGAGATCATCGAGCCGGTAGAGCGGCATGGTGAGGGTCGGGGTTCCCAAATTGCGATTCAAAATGGGAGCAAAATAGCGACAGCACCACTGCAACTGGGTATCGATGGATTCCGGCGAGATCATCACCAGCGCCATGCGATCCGCGCTGTAGTGGCTTTCGTAAAAACGGATAAGGTCGGAGCGCAGATCCCGTCCCGGCAGATCGGCCAGGGTATCGAGGTTGCCCACCGAGAATTTTGAGAAGGGGTGCGCCGGATTGACCGTCTCTTTATGCACCTGATAGCTGCGGCGCATGTCGTCCTGCAGCTTGAGACGATACTCGGAGTCGACTGCGTTGCGCTCCTTGTCCACCCACTCCGGATCAAACGTGGGGCAGATAAAGAACTGGGCGAAGCGATCCAGCCCCGCTTCGAAGAAGCCGTTGTCGATCTCGAAGAAGAAGTTGGTGAATTCCGTACCGGTCCAGGCATTGTTGCTGCCGCCATGACGGCTCATAAATTGCTGGTATTCACCTGGCTTGGGGTAAGTGGCGGTGCCGAGAAACAGCATGTGTTCCAGAAAATGGGCCATCCCCTGGCGGTCGGCAGGATCGTCAAAATGGCCGGTATTGACCGCCAGAGAAGCGGCGGATTTGTCGGTTTCGGGATCACAAATCAACAAGACCCTGAGCCGGTTGGCCAGCTCCAGAAAATGGTATTGCCGATGGTCATTGGGACTGGCATATGGGCTCATTGGCGTGTGACTCACGTTGGATTTATTTGAATTTAAACATGATTATCGACCCCGCTATCCCGTCAGGCAAACCCTTTTCTGAGAGGTAGCGCAATTGTTTCCACACCCGTAGCGGGGTAAGATCCCCCGGCTATCAAAACAGGCCCGTTGGGCGAGGTTGTAATGAAGATCTATATCATGCGTCATGGCCAGGCTGGCATGAATGCGAAAACAGATGAACAGCGTCCATTGACCGAGCAGGGTATTGAAGAGTCTATCCAGATGGCCCGCTGGCTGGCGCCTCAGCTGATTGGCCCGCTGGATCGGGTGATCCACAGCAACTATCTGCGGGCACGCCAGACCTGGCAAGCCATATGCAGTGAATTACCTGACGCAGCAGCCGTTGAAGAGAGTGGCGACATTACCCCTTACGGTGATCCCGCTTTCGTGGCCAGCTACCTCACCACCCTGGCGCAGCAACATGACCAGATCCTGATGGTCAGCCATCTGCCGCTGGTGGGTTATCTGGTGCAAAGCCTCTGCCCGGCCGCAGGAGCACCCATGTTCGCCACCTCGGGCATCGCCTGTATCGAGTGGCACCATGGCAAAGGAGCCTTGCTCTGGCTCGAAGGGCCGCATACAATAGGCTAAAAGTTAATAAAAAGTTATAGATTGAATTTTTTGGGAAGAGATGGGCGAGTTTTCCGGATTTTTATAAATATTTTACGGAATTAATTCGCAGAAGCTGCTGTCATACGGATACAACTGCAAGAGGTTGCAAACGATGAGAGTGTTCAAGAAGTACCTGCCACTGATGGTGGCAAAGCATGTCAAAACCTTCTTTAAAGGTCGGATTTACATCCATGGTCGGGGGCGGTTTGATTTCCAATCCGGTTTGTTGCTGATGCCGAATCCGGCGGATATTCCCCACCGCCAGACAGTCACCGAGGTCAACGAGCTGATCTCCAGACTGCACATGGATGCCGCGTGATGCGCTTCTGAACGTGTTTCTGCACTGATATGCCCGCACTTTTGCGGGCATATTTGTTTCTGGC
>RRZT012540423.1_pt1 | contig 10375 bp, 8 predicted proteins | sample 2165551 | NCBI WGS metagenome assembly RRZT01 (sample SAMN10456910, study PRJNA506462) | wastewater metagenome | biome: wastewater; feature: sludge; material: wastewater sludge; isolation source: wastewater sludge with Escherichia coli K12::gfp cells carrying plasmid... | place: USA: Moscow, Idaho ...
TATAAAACTAAAACAGGGTCGATATAGGAATCGACCCCTACCCCTACACAAAATATTGGGTTTTCCAGCGGCAAACACCCTACAACTATCAATTGTATATTTTCAATTATCAATTAATTTTAACTATTAACTATTAACTAAAAACAGGGGGGTTATTATGAAATCAAATTTTGTACATTTACATCTACATACAGAGTATAGCCTCTTAGATGGGGTTGGGAAAATAGATGACTATATAAATAAAGCCAAATCCTTTGGCATGGAAGCCATAGCTATTACAGACCACGGAAATATGTTTGGAGCTGTGGAGTTTTATCAGAAGGCTATAAAAAAAGGAATAAAACCAATAATAGGCATGGAAGCCTATATGGCTGAAGGATTATTAAATGAAAAACAAGGAAAAAATTATCATTTGGTACTTTTGGCAAAAAACGAAACTGGTTATAAAAATTTGATGAAACTAAGTTCCATAGGATATAGAGAAGGTTTTTACCATAGACCGAGAATTGATAAACTTGTTCTTAAAGAACATAAAGAAGGGCTTATAGTTTTGTCTGCTTGTATGAATGGGGAAATAGCCAAAAAAATATGGGAAAATAAATATGAAGAAGCAAGGGAAACTTTAGAGTTTTATAAAAATGCCTTTGGAGAGGACTTCTATATTGAGATTCAGGATAATGGCATAGAAGAGCAATATAGTTTAAATCATAAATTATATAATTTTGCAAAACAAAATCAAGTAGAGGTAGTAGGAACTTGTGACACTCACTATGTAAATTACGGTGAGCATAAGCTTCAGGATATAATGATTTGCGTACAAACTGGGGCTAAACTTCGTGATAGAGATAGAATGAAAATTGAAAGTGAAGGAATGTATTTTAAATCTTACGAAGAAGTTCACGAAAAACTGGGAGAGTTTCAAGGAGCTATAGAGAATACTTCTAAGATTGCCGAAAAATGTAATTTGGAGCTGGAATTTGGAAAATTTAAGTTTCCAAATTATCAAGTACCAGATAACTTTATAAATATTAAGGATTATTTGAGATTTCTTGTAGAAGAAGGTTTAAAAAATAGATATGAACTTATTACTGAAGAAATAAGAAATAGAACAGAATTTGAATTAGGGATTATAAATAAAATGGGTTATGAAGCCTATTTTGTTGTTGTATGGGATTTCATTGCTTATGCTAAATCGAAAGGAATACCTATAGGACCCGGTAGAGGTTCGGCAGCAGGGTCCCTTATAGCTTACGTTCTTGGAATAACTGGGCTTGACCCTTTTAAATACAATCTTATATTTGAAAGGTTCTTGAACCCAGAAAGAATATCAATGCCTGATATAGACATAGATATTTGTCAAGAGAGAAGACATGAAGTAATTGATTATGTTTCTCAGAAATATGGTTATGACAGGGTTGCTCAAATAATTACCTTTGGAACGATGAAGGCTCGGGCTGCTATTCGTGATGTAGGAAGAGTAATGGACGTACCCATCAGTAAAGTGGATAAGATTGCAAAATTAATTCCTATGTTTAGTAATATAGATGATGCACTTAGAGAAAATTCAGACTTAGGAAAACTATATAATGAAGATTATGAAGTAAAGGAGCTTTTGGATAATTCCAAAAGGCTTGAAGGTAAGGTGCGTCATGCCTCTATTCATGCAGCAGGGATAGTAATGACAGGAGAAGAACTTGTAGACAATGTTCCTCTTTATTATGATAATAAAACAAGTCTTGTTTCAACCCAATATCAAATGAAAGAGCTTGAGGAATTGGGGCTTCTAAAAATGGACTTTTTGGGCCTTCGTAACCTTACAATAGTACAAAGAGCTTTGGATTATATAAAAGAAGATTTGGGCATAGAAATTGATTTGGATAAACTTAGTTTAGATGACCCTAAAGTATATGAACTATTGAAAAAAGGAGATACTCTGGGAGTATTCCAGTTAGAATCAAGAGGGATGATAGGCCTTCTAAAAAAACTTAAAGCAACTCGCTTTGAGGATATAATAGCAGTTCTTGCACTTTATAGACCTGGGCCTTTGGGTTCAGGAATGGTAGATGATTATATTAATGTAAAAAATGGTCTTTCTAGAGCAAAATACCCTCATGAATCTTTGAAAGAAACATTGGAAGAGACTTATGGAGTGATACTTTATCAAGAGCAAGTAATGAAAATAGCCAATGTAATGGCTGATTATACTATGGGAGAGGCTGATTTGCTTCGTCGTGCTATGGGTAAAAAGAATTTTCAAATAATGGAAGAAAATAGAGCCATGTTTGTAAAAAGAGCTGTTGGAAAAGGTTATAACGAGGAACTTTCCAATGAAATTTTCGACTTAATAGATAAATTTGCAGGATATGGATTTAATAAATCTCATTCGGCAGCTTATGCCCTTGTGGCCTATTGGACAGCATATTTTAAGGCTAATTATAAAGCACACTATTATGCAGCTCTAATGACTTCAGAAATGGGAAACATAGAGAAACTTGGTATTTATATAGAAGATGCAAAAAAACACGGGGTAAAAGTTCTTGCTCCTGATGTAAATTTTCCTTCGGTAAAATTTAGAGTTTCTGGAGAAAAAATAATCTTTGGAATGTCTGCTATAAAAAATATGGGTGAAGGTGTCGTAAATAAAATAATCGAAGAAAGACAAAAAGGAGTATTTTTAAATTTCGAAGATTTTGTCTATAGAATGAAAAGCCACGGGATGAATAAAAAAGCCCTTGAAGCACTTATACTTTCGGGAAGTCTTGATAGTCTTGAAGGGAACAGGAAACAAAAATACAGTTTAGTTACTAAAATATTAGAGCTTGCTTCAAAAAAAATAAAAGATGATGAAATTCAGCAAATGAATCTTTTTGGAGAAAAAAAATCTTCTCTGGAAAAAATAAGTTTTCCTAATATAAGTGAATTTGATATATTAGAACTTTTAAGAGGAGAAAAAGAGTATATAGGTCTTTATATATCGGGGCATCCACTAGATAAGTACAAAGAATTTATAGAAGTTTACGAGAACATAAAAATAAAAGATATTGACCTAGAAAAACATAAAAGAATAGGAATATTTGGGACTATAGCTCAGATAAAGAAAATTGTTACAAAGAAAAAAGAAATTATGGTTAGTTTTGAATTGGAAGATTATACCAATAAGATAAATGTAATTGCATTTCCAAAACAATATCAAGAATATGGACAATATATACTTGAAAATGAGGCTGTTTTTATGGAAGCTTTTGTTACTATAGATAGTTTTGGTGGAGAAGAAAGAGTAAAACTAAATTTAAACAATATAACAGCCATATCAGAATTAAGTTTTAATAATGCTTATAAAATTTATATTTTAGTCGATAGAAATGATAAAAATAAATTGAGAGAATTAAAAAATATAATAAGAAATCATTTTGGAAGGCACAGAATTTTTCTTGCTTACAAAGATGAAGTAGGGAAAGAACTGATTGAATTACCTGAAAATTTAAGAGTTAATCCTAGTAGAGAATTTATAACAGAACTTGTTAATTTACTAGGTGAAGGGACTGTAAAAATTAAGAAATAGCATTAAAATACTAGTAAAATAAAATAACGTATGTTATACTGTATATGGGAAAGTTTTGCTTAAAATTAGTTAAAATTAACCATTCAGGCTAACTAGTAAAAAAATCAATTTTTTATGGGGTTCGGGGCAAAGCCCCGTAATTCCCCTCCAAGGGGTCGCGCTTGCGCCAACCCTTGGATGAAGAGAACTGCCTGAGCAGTTATAATAATTTAACTAAATATATTTAGGAGGTTTTTTGTGGAACTAAAATTTATACAAAATGTAATGAAGTTACTGAAAGAAACAGATATTAGAGAATTTGAAATGGAAGAAGACAAAGCAAAAATATACTTCAAAAAAGGAAACGGAACAGCACAAGCTACCAGTTTTCAACCAAGTTTTACTGAAGAATTTGTAGAAGTTAAGGAATATGCAGAAATCAAATCTCAATATATAGGGAAACTTATCTATAAGAATAAAGAAGGCGAGTCTCAAATTAAAGTTGGTCAAGAAGTTAAAGAAGGCCAAAAATTAGCTTATGTAGACACTATGGGTATAAAAAATGACGTAGTTGCTACAGCAAGTGGGAAAATTGCTGAAATTGTAGTTAAAAATGGAAATATTGCCGATTATGGAAAAGTACTTATAAAAATTGAAAAAAACTAGGAAATTTTGGAGGTTACTGTGTTTAAAAAAATATTAATTGCCAATAGAGGAGAAATAGCAGTAAGAATAATTAGAACAGCTAAAGAAATGGGAATAAAAACTGTAGCAGTTTATTCAGAAGCTGATAAAGAAAGTCTTCATGTTAGACTTGCAGATGAAGCAATTTGCGTAGGGCCTGCATTTAGTTCAGATTCTTACTTAAAAATATCTAATATCATTGCAGCAGCAGAAGTTACAGGAGCAGATGCAATACATCCAGGTTATGGATTTTTGGCTGAAAATTCTGAGTTTGCTAAAATTTGTGCAGAGCATAAAATAGTATTTATAGGACCAAAACCAGAAGCTATAGTTAGCATGGGAGATAAAGCTACAGCAAGAGCAACGGCTATTGCAAATAATGTGCCAATAACAAGAGGTACTGATGGAATAGTAAAAGATGTAGATGCTTGTGCAAAATTTGTTGAAGAAGTAATTACATATCCAGTAATGATTAAAGCCACAGCAGGTGGTGGTGGAAAAGGTATGAGAATAGCTAGAAATGAAGAGGAACTTAGAGCAAATATAGTTGCAGCTCAAAATGAAGCTAAAGCAGCCTTTGGAAATCCAGATGTATACGTGGAAAAATATGTAGAAGACCCAAGACATATAGAAATTCAAATAGTTGGAGATAAACATGGAAATGTTGTTCATCTTGGAGAAAGAGATTGCTCTATTCAAAGAAGACATCAAAAACTTATTGAAGAATCCCCTTCAGTTTGTATAACTCCAGATGTTAGAGAAAAAATGGGTAAAGCAGCAGTTACTCTAGCTAAAGCTATAAATTATGATTCTGCAGGGACTTTAGAATTTTTAGTAGATAAACAAAATAATTTCTTCTTTATGGAAATGAACACAAGAGTTCAAGTTGAACATACAGTTACAGAAACTGTTACAGGTGTAGATGTAATTAAAGAGCAAATCCTTGCAGCAGCAGGTTTACCTTTGAGTATAAAACAAGAAGATATTGAAATAAAAGGTCATGCTTTTGAATTTAGAATAAATGCTGAAGATCCAGAGAATAATTTCTTACCTTCAGCAGGAACTTTAGAAAAATATATACCTTCAGGAGGCTTAGGAGTAAGAATAGATTCTCATTCTTATGAAGGTTATGAGATACCACCTTATTATGATTCTATGATAGCAAAATTAATTGTTTATGGAAAAGATAGAAATGAAGCTATTGAAAGAGGAAAAAGAGCTCTTAAAGAGTATATAATAGAAGGAGTGGAAACAACAATATCTTTCCATCTAAAAGTACTTGATAATGAAGTTTTTAGAAAAGGTGAGGTATATACAAGTTTTATAGAAAAACATATGGATAAAAAATAATTCTACAAGGAGGACTAGTTATGGCTGAAGTAGGAAACATAAGAATTGCAGATGAGGTTGTGGCAAAAGTAGCAGCAAAAGCGGCTTTGGAAATAGCAGGCGTACACAAAATGAGTGGCGGAATGGTTGATGAAGTAACAAAACTTCTTGGGAAGAAAAATACAGGTAAGGGTGTAAAAGTAGAAGTTGGAGACAGAGAATGCTCTGTTGATGTTTATGTTGTAGTTGACTATGGAGTGTCTTTTCCTGCTGTAGCAATGGAAGTACAACAAAATATTATAAAAGCTATTACAGAAATGACAGGACTTAAAGTTTTGGAAGTAAATGTTTATATTCAAGATGTAAATATTAGAGAAAAGACTGAAGAGAGAGAAGAAATAGAAATATTATAACCAATGAGGCTTATGCTTTAAGCCTCTTTGGTTAAGAGTTAGTAACTACTCATGGTACACCCAAGTGTCCACGCCTTTGACGTGGACACTTGAGTGGTAGAACGGGGCTTTGCCCCGAACCCCATAAAAACAAAGAAATTTGATAAATTAAGTAGAAATGACGGAGTAGATACAAAATTTATTATAAGTGCTCAGGCTTGAGTGGTAAATTACGGAGCTTTGTCCCGAACCCATAAAAGCAAAAAATGGATTTATTTATCTAGTTGTGACTGAGTAGTTTTTGTTATATAAGCGAGTGTTTTAGGAATTTGGAGAGCGTGTTTAGGAGGGTTTATATGTTTGGCAAATTTATATTTTTTATAGGTTGGGTAGGAATTGGGATATTATCGTTATTAGGCGGATTTTTGGCTTTAATTTTAACTTCTGGTACAATGTTTAATTTGACTATAGGAGACTTAATGAATGTAATGAGATCCTATGTGTTTGTTTCATCTTTAGGTGGAATATCATTTTTTTATTTACTACTTTTTATAGAAAAAACGATATCTTTATTTATAAAAGACGATAGAGGCTATGAATTTAAAACTGAGTCTGGAATAGTATCTATTTCTGAAAATTCTTTAAATTCATTAATAAAAGAAATTGTAGACCAAAATAAAGAAGTTAAAAATGTAAAAGCATCAAGCTTTAAAAGTAAAAAAGGTCTTAATATAGATATAAAACTTGATATAGAAGCTATGCCAAATTTATCACAAAAATTAAATTCTATACAAGTGGAGCTTAAAGAAGAGCTAATAAAAAAACTTAATATCGAAATTGAAAAAATAGATATTAGAGCAAATAAATTCTTATTTGTTCAGGAGAAAAATGCTAGCTCAAAATTTAGAGGTGACAATAATGAGGTTGGATATTAGAGAATTTATCGAATATTTGATTAAAAGAAGAAAAAGACTAATTGGAACTTTTTTTGCTCTTGTTTTGGGATTTACATATATCTATCATGGCTTTGGAGCTTTAATTATTCTTGCATTATTCTTATATGTAGGATATAATTATGAAGATATACTTATAAAATTGAAAAAAATAATTTCAAATAGAATGAATGATGAATAGAAAGGCGAAAAATGGGAAGAAGAGCAGCAAGAGAACTGATTTTTAAATATCTTTTTGAAGCAGATATGAATAAAAATACAGAATTTAAAAAAGAATTATATACAGAAAGAGAAGAAACATTAGAACTTAAAGAAAATCAGCATAAATATATAATGGATTCTCTAGAAGGAGTTTTTACGAATCTTTTGGAGATAGATAGATTTTTATCTGAAAAAATGGAAACATGGAATTTGGAAAGAGTAGGACATGTAGAAAGAGCTCTTTTGAGATTTGCAGTTTATGAGCTAAAGTACTCAGATATGGGTACAGAAATCGTTGTAAATGAAGCTGTAGAACTTGCGAAAAAATACGGTGAAGAGAAATCCGGAGAGTTTATAAACGGAGTTTTAGCTATACTTGTAAAAAATATTAGAAACTAAATTCTTATACCAAAGGTGATTTTATGAAAAGAGTTTTGGCATGTCTAAGTAATAATGAATTAAGTCATAAAGTATTTATGGAGCTTAATGATAATAATTTTTTTGTAGAAATAATTGGGCAGGGAGTTTTGGACGGAACTCCCAGTTTTGATTTAGTCTTAGTCGATTTAGATTATATAAAAGAATTAGAAAGTATCAAAGAAAAACTTGAGAATAAAAATACTCCTGTAATTGTTATTTTTGAAAAAGAGATACTTAATACAGATATAGTTGAGACCTTTAAAAAAGGGGTTGTAGACATAACTTATATTAAGCCTTTAAATATAAGACCTTTAATAGACTCTATAAATAGATTTTTTGAAAAAGAAGAAAATCTAATGACAGAGCAAGAAGTTATAAATGGCTGGAATATTATGAGGATAAACTCTGAACTTAATATAAAAAATGCCTTCAAATTGAAATCTATAATTGATGATATGCTTAAAGAGGGAAAATTACATCATATTTTTGACCTTGGGAAACTTAGTTATATGGAATCTGTGGGACTTGGTGTTCTTATTTATATCAAAAAAAGAATAGAAGAGTTTCAAGGAGAAATAAAATTTATTATTTCTTCTGCAAGAATCAAAAAACTCATAACTATGGTTAATCTTGAAAAATATTTTGAGATTTATGATAAAATAGAGGATTTTTTGGTAGATGTAGAAGTTCCAGAAAAACTTACAGTGGCTATAGTAGATGATGCTAGGTTTATGAGAACTCTTATTGCATCAGTTCTTGAAGAAGAAGGTTTTCATACTATAAGTTATGGAAATCCTATAGAGGCACTAGAAGAACTGATTGAAAATCCTACAGATATAATTTTAGTAGATTATGAAATGCCTGAGATGAATGGACTTGAGTTTATAGATAAGTTTAAGCCAAAAGAAAGACATGTACCTACAGTAATGCTAACTACAGAAACTGATGTTAACCTTGCTGTAAAGGCTATAAGACTTGGAGCTTCAGATTTTCTAAACAAACCCTTCAAAAAAGACGAGCTTATACATATATTAAAAAAAGTAGATAAAGAAAATAAACTTATTAAAGAAAATAAAAAGCTTTTTGACCAGCTAAAAATAAGAGAAAAAGAGCTTAAAAGAAAAAATGAGCAACTCTATAAATTATACTCAAATCTGGAAGATGAACTAAAAATGGCTTCAGAAATTCAGAAAAACATATTACCTCAAGAATATCCAAATCTAAATGGTTATAATTTTGCTGTAAAATATAAGCCAAGTCAAGATATCGGAGGAGATTTCTATGATTTTATAGAACTTCCTAATGGGAATCATGCTATAGCTTTTGCAGATATATCAGGTCATGGGATACCTGCTTCACTTTTATCAACTATGTTTAAGGTTCTTCTAGTAAGTTATGCAAAAAATTATGAAGACCCTGCTGAACTTTTAAAATTACTTAATGAAGAAGTTGTAGAAAGTTTTCCTGAAGGCAAATTTATTAGTTTATTCTATTTTGTAATAGATAAGGCGAGTAATAAAATTAGTTATTGTAAGGCAGCTCAAGAGCCTGCACTTATTCTTAAGAAAAACGGGGATATACTTGAACTTACAGGGCAAGGGCAAGTTTTGGGACTTTTTTCTGAGAAGGATTTCCCTGGAGTATTAAGATTTGATACTGATATACTTGAACTTGAAGCTGGAGATAAATTATTTTTGTATACTGATGGAATTAATGAATCTCAAAATAAAAATGAAGAATTTTATGGAAATGAAAGACTAAAGCTTACTCTTAGAGAGTGTGTGGATATGGATGCAGAAGAAACTTTAAATAGTGTATTAAATGATTTAAAATTATTTTTAGATGGTTTGTCTATTTTGGATGATTTAACTTTAATGTGTGTTGAAAAGAAATAGAGCTAAAGGAAGAGGCAGGAGTCTCTTCCTTTTAAATTCTTGAGAAAATTCTATAAAAATGTTAAAATATAGAGGTCAATAGTTAGGTTAAAAATTAAAAATATTGGTAACAACTCAGTATAATGAGATAAATAAATTCGTTTTTATGGGGTTCGGGGCAAAGCCCCGTAATTTCAACATCCAAGCGTCCACGCCGACGGCGTGGACGCTTGGATGTTGCCTGAGTAGTTATTGATTAAATTATGGAGGAAATAAATGAATATTAGAGATTATATAGATAAAGAAATAAATTTTCATGAGGCCATAGAACTTACTAAGTTAAAAGGAACTAAACTTATGGAACTTTTTGCTGCAGCAAATGAAGTAAGAGAAAAGTATTGCGGAAATGAACTCGATGCCTGTACTATTACTAATGCGAAATCAGGCCTGTGCTCTGAAAATTGCAAGTTTTGCGCTCAGTCAGCTCATTATAATACTGGTATAGAGACCTATGATTTGAAAGATAAAAATAAACTTATGGATGAATATGACAAGTCAGAGGAAGCAGGTTCTTCAAAGTTTGGAGTGGTAACTTCAGGTAGAGGGATAAAAAAAGGGACTAAAGATTTTGAGGATATAAAAGAGTTTATAAAAGAGGCTACAGAAAAAGATAAAAATGTAAAATTATGTGCTTCCATAGGCTTATTAAATAAAGAAGAACTTTTGGAATTAAAAGAAGCAGGGCTTACAAGAATACATAGTAATCTTCAAACTTCAGTAAGTGCATACAAAACTCTGGTAGCAGATACTCATAATATAGAAGACAGAATAGAAACTATAAGACTTTCTAAAGAAATAGGACTTGATGTATGTAGTGGAGGAATAATTGGACTTGGCGAAACTTGGCAAGATAGAATAGAAATGGCCTTTACTCTTAAGGATTTGAAAGTGGATACAATACCGATAAATATATTAACTCCA
>RRZT010412514.1_pt1 | contig 10374 bp, 10 predicted proteins | sample 2165551 | NCBI WGS metagenome assembly RRZT01 (sample SAMN10456910, study PRJNA506462) | wastewater metagenome | biome: wastewater; feature: sludge; material: wastewater sludge; isolation source: wastewater sludge with Escherichia coli K12::gfp cells carrying plasmid... | place: USA: Moscow, Idaho...
AAACCATTGGTTAAAAATCAATCTAACAGTTTTTCAGCGCCGATACTTTATGCAACTAAAGGGGACAAGAATTTTTCTAATTTATATGCGTCTCAAAGGTGGATCTTTAATTACGCCATCGTTGGTAAAGATTATTATGGTGATACTTTGAAAGTGCTTGTGTTATTGAAACTTTATTGATGTTATATCTTAGATACTAAACTGATCCTCAAGAATTTTAACCGTGTGACTGCTTGTTCAAACTCAAAAAAAATATGGTATGATAGAGCTATCATGACTGTAAGCACAAGGAAAGTCATCAATATGAAGATGGCTCAGCATAAAAATGAGGACCTAACATGACCTATTACGATCAACATTTGCATACTCACCATTCCTATGATTCACAAGCCGATTTTACAGACTATCTCGACAACTCGACTGGCTTTGTCGTGACGACAGAACATTTTGATGTCGCAAATCCGGTCACTGGTCAAACAGATGTCCCAGATTACTGGGCCTATTCAGCTGAAATCGAACAGTTGAACATCCAGTATGGTAATCGGATTTTAAAAGGTATTGAAATCGGCTATTATCAACCCAAAGAAGCAGAGATTTTAGCTTATTTAGCAGATAAAACCTATGATTTAAAGCTCCTGTCTGTCCATCATAATGGTGAATTTGATTACTTGGATGACTTTGTTGCTGATATGGATTTTGATACGACATCCAGTCGTTATTTGGATGAATTGAGTGTTGCCATTGATCAGAATGGCAAACTTCAAGCTCATGTTCTTGCACATTTTGACTACGGGATTCGCTTATTTGATGTCACTCCAGAAGCCCTTGACAAACATGAAAGTAAATTAATCGAAATATTTCAGAAAATGATTGCGGCAGACTTGGCTTTTGAAATTAATGCCAAGTCGACCCATCTATATCATCATTTACCCCTCTATACCTACGCCCTGAAAATGGTGCTAGAGCTTGGTGGGACCTTGTTTACATTAGGGTCAGATGGTCACAAACTTGAACACTATGAGTTGGCTTTCGATGAATTAAAGACTTGGCTTAAAGCACAGGGGGTTCATCAACTGGTCACTTTTCAGGGTGGCACCCGTCACTTTGTTACAATTTAGCAACATTTGACGCCAAAACGCAACGTTTGGGCGTCTTTTTTTGTGGTAAAATAACACAATATGAAAAAAAGATTATTTGGAATGGCTTTGTGTCTGATACTTTTAGCACCGTCTGTTGGGGCGGTTTTTGCCGATGATTCAAAAACAGATTATGATGCTGAAATCAAGGCAGCTCAGAGCAAGGCTAGCGGGATACAAGCAGATTTAGAGGCGTCTCTGACGACGGTCAATCAGGTCTACCAAAAAGCCTATGCGAGTAAACAGGCAGTCGCCGATGGGGAAAGCAAAATTGCTGAGCTGACCAGTCAGATTGCCAAAACAGATGAAGAAATCAAAGCACGTGAAGTAGTTATGGCGGAGCAAATGCGTCAGGCGCAAACTGAAAATGTGGCGTCAAATTTCATCACGATGATCATGTCATCAGGTAATTTTTCAGATATGATTACACGAATGGTAAGCTTAACCACTTACCGTCAGATGCAGAATGAAAAAGTTGAGAAGTTAGACCAGCTGAAAACTGCGTCAACTAAAATGAAAGCTGACTTGGAAAGTCAACAGGCTCAACTTCAAGAAAACGCCAAAGTCTATGAGACTGAATACGCCCAATTAGAAACGAAATTGGCCAGTCTACGGGCACAAATGGTAGATAATCAAGCACAAATTACTGATTTATCAAGCTCAAAAGCGGCAGAAGAAAAACGACAAGCTGATGCAGCAGCACGAGAAAAAGCTAAGGCAACCGCTGAGCCTAAGCCTAGCCAACCTGCAAATGTAGGGCAAACAAGTTCTAACCCTGATACAAGTAACACCGGAGGTAGTAGTCCTACACCCATTACGCCGGACACACCATCGGGCAACAGCATGACGGTATCAACAACTGGTTATTCATCAGATGGTGCCGACGGCATGACACCAGGTCACATTACTGCAACTGGCATTGATCTCTGGGTTAACCCTATGTGTGTGGCGGTCGATCCGAGTGTGATTCCTTTAGGGTCAATGGTGGAAGTACCAGGATATGGGATTGCAATTGCTGGCGATACTGGGGGTGCAATCAAAGGCTATAAGGTCGATTTGCACTTTAAAACGACCAAGGAAGCGATTAACTGGGGTCGACGCACGGTGACCATTAAAGTATTAAGCTAACCGCAAGCGAATTGCGGTTTTTTTGATGTCCTGAAAATGATCTAATTTATAGATTCTCAAAACGCTTTTTTATGCCAGATGATGATAGTTATGGCTACTGTCGTCCCAAGGAATATGCTATAATTGAAATATGATAAAATTTGGCAGAATATTAAAATCATTGAGTGGCTTTTATTATATTAAAGACGAGAGGGATGGTCTGGTCTATCAAACACGGGCTAGAGGGAATTTCCGTCAAAAAGGGACAAAACCAATTGTTGGTGACTTTGCAGAGTTTTCTGCTGAGGAAAATTCAGAAGGTTATGTATTAGCTCTAAAAGCGCGTGAAAATATGCTAGTAAGACCACCCATCGCAAATATTGATCAGGCGGTGGTCGTTATTTCTGCCATTGAACCTAATTTTTCCCTGAATTTATTGGATCGTTTTTTGGTTTTATTGACTAATAAAGGGATTGATCCCTTGATTTATTTGTCTAAACTTGATTTAGTACCTGATCTTGCAGTCTATGAAAAAACACGGGATGAATACGAAAAAATTGGCTATAAATTTTTCATGAATGATTGGCAAAAAATTCTACCGGAGTTTTCAAGCAAGGTTACGGTCTTCATGGGTCAAACGGGTGTTGGGAAATCAACCTTGCTTAATAAAATAGCGCCAGAAATGTTACTAGCAACCCAAGAAATTTCTGATAAACTGGGGCGTGGTCGACATACGACTCGTCATGTTGAATTGTTTGAAGTACACGATGGACTAATCGCAGATACGCCAGGCTTTTCATCCTTAGACTATGAGATCGATAATCAGCCTGATTTAAATGCTGCGTTTCCAGAGATTTTACGGGAATCCTTTGGTTGTAAATTCCGGGAGTGTACCCACACGCATGAACCTAAATGTCAGGTGAAACCTGCGGTTGAGTCTGGTGAAATTTTACAATCCAGATATGATAATTACTTATTATTCCTTGCGGAAATACAAGGCAAGCGAGAAACCTATAAGAAAGTGGTGAAAAAATGAAACTTGCACCTTCAATTTTAGCAGCAGACTTTGGTCATTTTGCGCGTGATGCCAAGCGTCTTGAGGTCGCTGGCGCTGATTATCTCCATATTGATATTATGGATGGTCATTTTGTAGAATCGATTACTTTTGGCGCGGACGTTGTTAAGGCCATTAGACCTGAGACCAAATGTCTTTTAGATTGCCACCTCATGGTTGAAAATCCAGAAAAATATGTGGACAGTTTTGCTCAAGCAGGCGCTGACAGTATGACCATCCATGTCGAAGCAACCCATCATAGTCATGGTGCCCTTCAGAAAATAAAGGCAGCTGGTATGCGCCCTGCTATTGCCATCAATCCTGGGACAGATATTTCAGCCATTAGACATGTGCTAAGTCTCGTTGACATGGTCCTAGTCATGACCGTCAATCCAGGATTTGGTGGTCAAAAATTTCTGCCAGAATGTCTTGAAAAAGTAAGAGAATTGGCAGAAATTCGGGAATTCCAAGGTTTAAATTTCGAAATCGAAGTTGACGGTGGTGTCGATGATCAAACGATTGTGGCCTGTCGTGAAGCAGGGGCAGATGTTTTTGTGGCCGGCTCTTTCGTTTTCAATGGCAATATTGAAGAAAATATCGAAAAATTGCGAGCAAAATTAGTTTAAAAGACTCATACTCATGCACGAATAAGTTAAAAGGGGTTACTAGCTTTTATCTAGGGATTAGAAAGTCAGTTATGAAATTTATACATACAGCAGATTTACACTTAGATCGGGAATTTGAGGGGTTAGTACAAGAAACGCCTTTTCAGCCTTATCGCATCTTAGAAAAGATTATTGATCTAGCCATTTCTGAAGCAGTAGAAGTGGTGCTTTTTGCCGGAGATAATTTCCATCAGTCACAGCCCAGTATCAAAATTCAGAACTATTTCATCGAGCAGTTGACACGTCTACAGGTCTATGATATTCAGGCTGTGATTATTTTTGGCAACCATGATTATTATAGAGAATCTGTCTATTGGATTGATTTTCCGGACAATGTGACTGTCTTTAAGTCTGAATCTGTATCGACACAAAAGTTGACCTTGAAAACAGGAGAAACACTTGCGGTATCAGGCTTTTCATATCAGCATCCACATCTATCTGTCAATAAAATTGTGGATTATCCAGAAAAAGATGTTACCTGTGATTATCACATTGGTCTCTTTCATGGTGAGTTTTCAGGTCAGTCCTTTGCACCAGCGAATTTGACGGATATGCTCGCTAAAGACTATAATTACTGGGCTTTAGGACATATTCATTTAGCAAATCAAGTGGCTGATACTGTCATCTATCCTGGTACGCCACAAGGTAGAAATAAAAAAGAAACGACTAATTTGGTCGTCTTAGGCGAAATGGCACCAACAGGTAATTTGATTTACTTCCGTGATCTGGCAGAGGTACATTTTGAAACGCTGACGATTGATTTATCAGACTGCCAGACCTTGGTTCAAGCCCTGACTTTTATCAAGTCAAACCTCATTGACATGACAACGTTTTATAGTTTAAATCTCGAAAATTATGAGGCTATTGCTGATAATTTGCAAGAGGCAGTTGGCAATGATGAATTGCTAGAAGAATTGCGTCAAAGTCATGTAATTGTCAAACTGAAATTAATTCCGTTATCATCAGAGACTGGGGAACTAACTAAAATTGTCGTACCTGATTTGACATTACCAGACATTGATTTGGAACAGGTCTACAGCCTCTTACCCCATAAACAAGAAATTCGAGCCGTATTTGAAAACGCTGATTTTCGGCAAGAGGTGCAAGAAAATTTGGCTTTATTTGCCAGTCAACACTTTGAGTTTGGAGGCACTTTAGATGAAAATTAAGCAACTCAGAATCGAAGGTTTCGGCAAACTTGTCAACCAGACCTATGATTTAGAAGATTTCACGACTTTTTTAGGTGAAAATGAAGCAGGTAAATCGACAATTCTAGCCTTTATTAAGTACATGTTATTTGGCTTTGAAAATGCTACTACTTCGAATCAAGAATTCAACCCTTTAAATTTTAAAACATATGGTGGGCAGATTTTTCTGACTCACAACAATAAATCAATCCGAATTGAACGTCTTAAAATTTTACGCAGTGGTAGACCAAGCTTTGTTTGCGAAATCAACGAGGGTAATCAAGTGACCATGCTTGATGAGTCGTCATGGCGTGACTTTATTAGACCGATTACGGCTAAGACCTTCTCTGAAATTTATTCCGTGACTCAAGAAAATCTGCAAATCTCTACGGTTAGGGATTATAATGCTGAACGGTTAGATGAGGAATGGCGGCTGTCTGCTACGACAGGTTCAGTGGCGCTATTTGATCAGATTCAAATCCTATCTAAAGCAAGGGATGAGATTTTTACAACAACCCGGGCAGCTAAGAAACCGCTTAATCAGGTGCTATCTGACATCGCAGCAGTCCAAGTCGAGATTCAGGAAAAAACGACTGAAGAACAGGCTTTGTTACCTTTGATGACTGAAAATGATCGACTTCATGATGAGATAATTGCTCGACGTGAGGCTCAAGAAAACTTGGATGCTGAGATTAACCAAATCAGACATCGACTCAGCTTTTTAGCAGAATATCAAGAATATGCAGAGCTGGAAAAGCAAGATTTAACTAATATTTTATCGGCTGATGAGGCTGAAAATCTACGTCGTAAGCACGCGCTACATGAAAAATACACTCAGGAAATTAGTGTCTTAAGTCAAAAAATCGCTGAAAATGCCATCGCCTTGGAAAAATTAGCCACACCGAAAAATCAATTCTTACAAGCGCCTAAAACGATTGATTTATTGAAGCGGTTAAAAGCAGACTATCCACAAGCAATTGCTGCCGAACAGCGCATTGATGAGCTTAAATTTACAAAAAATTATCTCATTTTAGCCGTCATCAGTCTTATTTTTATGAGTATCAACTTCACTTTCAGTACTATTCTCGCAATCGTCTTTTTGGTGATTAGTGCTGGTCTAGGTTTATGGCAAGTTAAAACCAGTCGTCAGGATCGGGAAAAATTAGATGAGAATCAAGTTGTGCTATCACATTTTGATGATAAGCTGGCTTATTTTAAAGATTGGCTTCCTTCTGAAAGTCAAGATGTTGTTGGAAAAGTTGCTGATCTGACCCAACTTGACGAAGAAGCTCAAGCCTTACATTTGATACTGAGTCGTTACGATCAGGTGGCAGATACTGCGAAATTAAGTGGCCTACAAGCATTGGATGAGGCAATTTTTGCTGAACTTCCAGATATTGATACAGCACCGAAATTGTTAGAACAATGGGAACAGCAATCACGTGATTTAGTGCGCTTAACGCGTTTGAAAGAACAGTTATCGGGCATTATTGATCTGACCAAACCTTTTAATGGAAATGTAGAGCAACAGATGTTAAATCAAAAAACGTCTGAAAAGATTCAAAAGTCAGATGAATTGAATCGTTTAATTGATAGACATTCTAAAAACACAGCTATCATTAACCAACAAAAAACAGATACGACACTTGCAACGTTAGCTGCTAAATTAGCTCGGAAAAAAGAAGTGCTTCGTGATTATCTGATAGACTTTGCAACAAAAACAACTGAAATTGCTTTGACTGAGCAAGTTATGGCAGACTTATCATCTGAAACTCTCCCTGATATTTTAAACCGTGCAAGTGGGATGTTAGCCATCTTGACTGATAAGGCTTGGCAAGAAATTTATCTGGATAAAGAGATTTTATGGGTCAAAAATGCACAAGGTCAAAGTTTAAGACTGATTGATTTATCAACTGGTACACGAGACCAGCTTCAGTTGGCACTAAGATTAGCCTTTATTCAGTCTAAAAATTTAGATTTCCCAATTTTCTTAGATGATAACTTCTTAAGGTTTGATCAAAAACGTAGACTTAATTTTTCAAATATGCTAGCTGAGATTGCTAAGGAACGACAAGTAATTTTGTTAACGAGTGATCAAAATTTGGTACCTGAAACGAAAGGAACGATTAAACTATGACACAGCTAAAAGATTTACAGGTTGGTGATGCTTTTGAAGGCTTGTATTTGATTAAACAAGCTGATTTGCGTCAAACACGGGCGGGAAAGCCATTTTTGGCCATGATTTTCCAAGATAGAACGGGTCAGATTGGTGGTAATCTATGGGATGCTGATGATCACATGGTTGAAACCTTTACTAAAGGGAAAGTCGTCTATATGCGTGCGGTGAAAGAACTTTATCAAGGATCACCACAAGTCAACAAAATCTTTTTACGTTTGCCTGAAAATACTGAACCCAATAACCCAAAAGATTTTAAGCCAAAATCACCGGTTAATGAACAGGAATTACGGGATTACATCTCCAAAACTATTTTTAAGATTGAGAATGCGACTTGGAATCGCATCGTTCGTCATATTTTCAAGAAATATGATAAAGAATTTTTCGAGTATCCAGCTGCTAAAACCAATCATCATGCATTTGAGGGAGGTTTGAGTTTTCATACGGCAACTATGGCGCAGCTTGCTGAAAAAATCTGTGAAGTTTATCCTGTTTTAAACGAAAGTTTGATGTTAGCTGGTATTCTATTGCACGATATGGCTAAAGTCATTGAGTTTTCAGGTGCTGAAAATACGACCTATACTTTAAAAGGAAATTTAATTGGGCATATTGTCTTAATCGATGAAGAGGTCTCAGAAGCAATACGCGAACTGGAAATTGATAACGATAAAGAAGACGTGACCATTTTGCGGCATGTGCTCTTATCTCATCATGGCCTGCAAGAGTATGGAAGTCCAGTTAGACCGCAAATTATGGAAGCAGAAGTCATTCATCAAATCGATATGATGGATGCTAGCATTATGATGATGCAGACAGCGCTTAATCAGATTGTTCCAGGGGAGATGACACCACGTATTTTTCCATTGGATAATCGTAATTTCTATAAACCCGACTGGAAATCAAATTAATTATGACATTAAAAAAACCTTCAAATGTAAGATTTGAAGGTTTTTGATTGCTCTGAGTTTGCTTAAGATTTAGCAATTTCCATCTTAAGAACATCATTTATCGCATCCTTTAGGAAGGAAATGATTTCAAACTGGCTGGGATGAATTGTGTTACTTGCGATAAGATTAGCAAAACCAGTTGAGACAACCCATGTACCAGTCAAGAGAGAATTGATTTTTGTTTCTGGTAGTTTAGAATAGGTCGGATCATCTTTGATGAGTGTCCGGAAAATATTGTAAGAAAATTCATTGACGGAGTGATTATCTTCGCCGTGTTTTTCCAAATAAATGGTTCTATATAGTTTTGGATTCTGACAAGCAAAGTTAATATAATTGAGACAGAGGTTAATAATTGGATCATCATGTGTTTTTTTATTAAAAACCTCGTTTTGGAGCTTATAGTAAATCTGAGAGAATAGCTCGCGTTTGAGCGCTGCCATATTTTCGAATTCAGCATAAAGTGGTTGAGTTGAGATGTTCATATATTTAGATAGCCCGCGAGCAGTCAGTTCGTTAGGGCTTTTCTCGATGATAAACTGCTCAGCTGCACGTAAAATGTCTTCTTTAAAGATAGTCTTATTTCTAGCCATGTAATTTCACCTTTCTTAGTTATTTATTATATAATATAAAAGCTCAATTTACAAGTTATATGATAATTATAATCATGGTATAATGGAAGAAGGCAAGTTTAATCGCTCAAAAGGCCATCCATTACTGAGGAAGTGAGCATCTTTAGAACGGTTGAAACGCGTCAACGAATCCCTAGGTTGATCCTAGAAAAGCGAAAAGGAGTCAAGATGACAACGACAAAACTTTCAAATTATGTATTAAGCATCGAAATTCAGGATTTTGGTGCCGAATTACACTCGATCAAAAAAGATGATGTGGAATACCTCTGGCAAGGCGACCCTGATTTTTGGGCACGTCAAGCCCCAGTACTGTTCCCGATTGTAGGTAAATTGAAAAATGGGAGCTACACCTATGATAACGAAACCTTTAAATTAGGTGGTCATGGTTTTGCCCGCGATCAAGTCTTTAAGTTACTTGAAAGCGAAGCAAATGAAGCCATATTCGAACTGAGAACCAGCAGAGAAACACGCGCTGTTTATCCTTTTGATTTTCGACTCCGAATCACCTACAAGTTAATCGGGAATCAGTTGACGGTGAAATGGGAAGTCAAAAATCTTGATGATCAGGAGATGTACTTTGGTATTGGCGCCCATCCCGCTTTTAATGTTCCGTTGGAAAATGGAACATTTGAAGATTATCGTTTAACCATCAGTCCAGCAAAGTCTCGACAATATATTCCGCTCAATCCAGCAACTGGTGTTCTAGATTTATCTCAAAAACATGCTGTGGATCAAAATGACTTTACTTTGACAAGGGAACTCTTCAAGGATGATGCCCTAGTTTTTGAAACACCTGAAGCAACGGAAGTTTGCTTATCTAGTACAGTCAATGACCGCTCAGTCAAAATTTCATGGGAAGATATGCCTTTTGTCGGTTTATGGAGTCCATACCCTGCTGAAGCACCCTTTGTTTGTATCGAGCCATGGTGTGGTATCGCAGATGACCAAAATACAGATGGTGATTTAACAACCAAGTTTGGTATCAACACCCTCGCCCACGGTAAAAAATTCAAAGCAAGCTACACCATTACAATCAAATAGCTTAACGTTTAGTGACGTTTAAATAAGGGAGTAAATATGCGGATTACAGACTTACAAAATGGTTCAGACATTCGAGGTATTGCGATTGCGACGCCGGAAGATACCATCACCTTAACACCAGAAGTTGCTCAAGCAGTTGGCCGTGGTCTAGTGAATTGGCTTGTTGCTGAAAAGCAGTTGGGGCCCCAACTTGAACAAGAAAAACTGACCGTTGCCGTGGGCCAAGACAGCCGCTTATCCGGAGACGCCCTCAAAGCAGCCTTGATAGCAGGTATCACATCACAAGGAGCACATGTCATTGATACAGCCCTATCAACGACACCTGCCATGTTCAAGGCAACCCAGTTTCCTGATTTTGATTGTGATGCAGCGGTCATGCTCACAGCCAGTCACCTACCTTACTATTTTAATGGCATTAAAATTTTCAGCCGT
>RRZT010506715.1_pt1 | contig 10374 bp, 8 predicted proteins | sample 2165551 | NCBI WGS metagenome assembly RRZT01 (sample SAMN10456910, study PRJNA506462) | wastewater metagenome | biome: wastewater; feature: sludge; material: wastewater sludge; isolation source: wastewater sludge with Escherichia coli K12::gfp cells carrying plasmid... | place: USA: Moscow, Idaho ...
CCTTAATAATGGTTTCCATGTTAATCATTCCCAGGACAGCTCCGCAAAAAACGGAGAGTTTAGCAATAATCAGGGTGGTGCACTTTTAAGTGCCCATACCCTGATTTCCTGGTGCAGTTTTACATGCGCGTTAACAGGCAGCAGCACCAATGCTTTGCACGCCATGTTTAACGACAGCAAAGCGCCGTTTTTTCATTTTGCCCATGCGTTGGATTTTCCGGTTTTCGGGCGCGAGTTTACCGATTTTTTGGCTACGGTGTATGCGGCGCGCACCGGGCGCGAGCTGGACGGTGCGGCGTTTTATGCGGTGTTTGAGCGCTTAAACAAAACACCGATGTATATGCGCGCGGTTACCCAAGACATGATTGTGAACCCGGCTCTACAATTGGACGAAGCCATGGCGTACCGGATGGCGCAAATGCAGACGCAGGCGGGATATTGGCACCAGTGGGCGGGATTAAAGCCTTTGGAACGCGCCATTCTGGCCGATATTGCCCAAGGCGGGGTGGCGCCTTACAGTCATGAGCGCCGTGGCCATTATGCGGCATTGTTGGGTGTGGAGGAGGTGGGCACCAGCCAAGTGCAAAGCAGTATTAAGCGGCTGGCGCGGCAAGATTTGCTTACCCGCGATACCGGCGGCAATCTGCAAATAAATAGCCCGGCATTGCAAACCTGGCTATTGGGCTTGGCGCAAAATCCGAAGTCCAGTGCGAGCTGAAATAGGGGCAAGTTGCCAATAGCGCTTGGCTTGTCTATCGCTTTCACTGTTATTTGTTTTGCCGTTATTTGCGATTCGATTAAAGCTATTGTATTTAAAGAATAACTTAGTTAAGTTTCAGACTGAGGCCTTTGCAAAACACTTCTTCGCTGAAGGCTAAATGATATTTTGCAAAGGTCTTAGGCTGCCTGAAAAAACAGTTCAAAAACAAGCCGACCAGAGCTAGCCAGAAAGCTGGCGGTGGTCGGCTTGGGTATGGCGAATATTGCGGTTAGTGCTGAGACAGTGAAGCTTTCACTACTTTAACATAGCCGTGGTCGTGGTGCAGGATATGGCTGAACAGCCAAACTTCCAACATTTTCAGCAACTCCGCTGTGGTATCCACGCCCATTTCGTGCCGGGCTTGCATTTGGCTTACTTTATCCACAAAGCGACGATGTATGGCTTTGTGTTGTTCAATCAGCGGATAGCCGGCACCTTCCAGCATCGCTTCTTCGTCGGCAAAGTGCTGTACGGTGTAATCCACCAGTTGCCCGATAATAATTCCCGTATTGCTTTTATCATGCTGTTGATGTGCGTCATGCAAGGCATTGATGTACTCAACGATTTGCTTGTGTTGATCATCAATGGCTTTGATGCCGGTATCCAAGTCAGACGTCCACTCTAAAAAACGCATATTACTACCCCTTTCAGTGTTTATATAAATTTTAATAAGTGAAATTAAACTATGGCTTATTTTAATAAATAATGATTTATCCCCAATATATGCTGATAAATAATTGTGCCATCAAGCTTATTAAAACCCTATTGTTTAACTTCGGCTAAATTATATGCCATTTGGGATAAATGAATTTTAATGTACGTCAAAAAACACCAACAAAATTATCTGTAGATACGGCGGCAGCTCGTTTTGCTTCAGGCAGCATGGGTTTGCAAGTCGGCCAATTCTTCAGGGCGTAATACGCGGATGCCGTCGCCTTCCGGGCTGTGGGTGAGGCCGTGGATTTCCTTGTCGTCGTGGCCGCAGTACATTTGTGCCAGAAATTCGCCGATTTCGGTGCTGATGATTTGGCCGGGTACCAGCACAGGGATGCCGGGCGGGTAGGGCACAATTTGATCGCAGCACACGCGCCCGGCCAGTGCGGGGTTGAATTTGCCGTTGCGGGTTAGGGGCAGGCGCTCGCCTTGGCAGTAAAAGGCGTCGCGCGGCAGGCAGGCCAGAGCGGAGAAATGCGGCACGGTAAGGCTGGGGGCGAGCAGGCGGGTTTTGCGTTTGGGCTTTTCCTGATCCAAGGTGGTGAGGGCGTGGATTAAGCGCATGGCTTTTTCGGCGGTGGTGCCGATGGTAACCAAGGTGCTTACGGTGGCGAAAGTGGATTTTTCCACTTGGATATTGAAGCGCTCATACAGAATGTGCTGAATCTGGTTGCCGGAAAAGCCGCTGGCGCGGGTGTCGATGGTGATTTTGGTGGGGTCCAAGCGTACATTGTCGCGGCGGATTTCGGCGGGCATCAGCTCGTCTAGCTGCAATACTTTAAAGTGGTGCAGGGCGTTGATGTGTTTGCGCAGCAGGGCGGCCAATTCCAAGGCGCCGCTCAAGAGGCCGTAGCCTTCCATCACCATTTGCTGGCGTGCCACATCGAGGCTGGCAATGATGCTGTATTGCGGGCTGGTGGAGGCGTGCATATTGAAGGTTTCGCGCAGCAGGTGGCCGTCGTGGCCGGGGTCGTTTACGTGCACCATGCTGGCTTGCGAAAAAGCAGACATGGTTTTGTGGGTGCTTTGGGTCACGTAGTCGGCACCCAGCTCCAGTGCCGTGGGGCGGAAGGCCGGATGGAAGCGGGCAAAGCCGTACCAGGCTTCGTCGATAATCACTTTGATGCCGTGGGCATGGGCTGCCTGAATAATCGGCTTGAGGTCGTAGCACATACCGTCGTAGGTGCTGCTGGTGAGAATCAGTGCGCGTGCGTGCGGGTGAGCCTCGATGGCCTGCAACACGGTTTTTTGCGGCACCAAGCCAAACAGCCCCAGTGCTTCGTTGATGCTGCTGTCCAGATACACCGGCCGCGCGCCGGATAAAATCACGCCGTGGTGTACCGATTTGTGGCAATTGCGATCGAGCAGCAAGGTGTCGCCGGGGGTGAGCAGGCTTTGCAGAATCACTTTATTGGCGGTGGAAGAGCCGTTGGTGGCAAAGTAGGTGTGGCGTGCGCCAAAGGCTTGGGCGGCCAAATCTTGCGCTTCGGCAATCACGCCTTCGGGGTGCAGCAGCGAATCAAGGCTTTGCACCGACACCGACAAATCGGCCTGCCACATGCTCTGGCCGACAAAATGATAGAAATCGCTGCCCCACGTGCTTTGGCGCAAAGAGTCGCCATTGGAGTGGCCGGGGGTGTGCCAAGAGTCGGGCTTTTTGTCGACATAGTTTTTAAGGGCGGAATAAAACGGGGTGAGTGCTTTTTGCTGTAAGTCGGCGGCGATGGCGGCCACCACGGCGGCGGCATCGCGGCGCGGGGTGTCGAGCAGGCGTGCGGCCGGGCAGAACACCTGCTTGCTGCCGCCTTCGTCCCACAAATACAGCGGCACTTCGGCACGCCATTGGCCGCTGAGCACGGCTTCTTGCATGGCTTTTAATTGTTTTTGCGTGAGCTTGGCCGCATCGAGCAGCACTGCTTGGGTGCGGGCATCGTGCAAGCCGTTTTCCCATTCGTCGAAGCGGAAATTATCGAACACCAGCATCATCGGTGCGGCCACTTGCATTTGGTCTTTGAGTTGGCTGATGCCGTCTTTCGACAACACCATTACGCTGCACAATGCACTCATTTTCTCTCCTTAAGATTGTGTGTTGGCTGCCGTTGTTATTGGTTTTCGGCATGTTTTTATGGGGTTGATTTAATTAAGGCTGCCTGAAAACATCAAGGCTACCGTGTTTAATAAATATGGTTCAAAAAATCCTGAGTAGGTCGGATTCTTGAATCCGACGTTTGGCCTAAGGCCGAAGCGTCGCTATCTTGTTCTTTGAACAAGCGTCGGATTCAAGAATCCGACCTACGGTGGCTTTAGCTTAAAAAGGCTGCCTGAAAACAGGGCGGCTAGTTTGTCCGTTGCAGCCGCCACATTTGATAGTCGCGCAAGGGCGGCATGGGCGGGTTGATGCAATGCGGGCACACGCCGGTGAAGTCTTCGTCGTCATCTTGATGCAGCGCATTGGGGTCGAAACGACTTTGCTGCAACACCGCCTGCGCCAACGCCTGCGCCTGCACCACATCAAAGTCGAACTGGTGCAGAATTTCCGCCAGCAACGCTTGCTCCGGTAGGCTGAAGCCGGCGTTGGTGCGCTCAATCAGGCCGATGTAGTCGGGGTTGCTGATTTTGTGTTGCAATAAGGCGGTGAGATTCATGGTGTGTGCTCGAGTAAGTTTTATAGTGGATGAAATTTAAATCAAGACAAGACGGCGAGCCGCAGGCAGTACAGATAGTACGACAAGGCGAGCCAACGCCGTATTGGTTTAAATTTCATCCACTATATTATTATTCGGCGGAACTATAGCACAGGCTACCTGAAACACAGAGAATCCGATTTGCTGTCATGCACAAAAAAGCGCACAATAGCAACCCTGTTGCCGCCAGGCAGCCCCACCCATTTATCCGGTTTTTTGATTGATGAAACCCATACAACTGAAGCCCGAAACCTTGGCCATTCGTGGCGCCAAGTCGCAAACCGAATACCGCGAACACAACAACGCCCTGTTTTTAACCAGCAGCTTTATGTTCGACAGCGCGGCCGATGGTGCGGCGCTGTTTGCCAAAACCAAGGCAGGCTACACCTATTCGCGCACAGCCAACCCCACCGTAGCCGCATTTCAGGCGCGGGTGGCGCAGCTTGAAGGCGGCGAGGCCGGCATTGCCACCGCCACCGGCATGGCGGCGATTCAGGCAGCCTTGCTCACCTTTTTAAGCGCGGGCGATCATTTGATTACCAGCCGCAGCCTGTTTGGTACCACCGCCGGGCTGATTAGCGGCCACATCAGCCGCTTCGGCATCGACATCAGCTTTGTGTCGCAAACCGACACCGCCGAATGGGCCGCCGCCATCCGCCCCAACACCAAAATGCTGTTTTTGGAAACGCCGTCCAATCCTTTGGGCGAAGTGGCCGATGTGGCGGCGTTGGCCGAATTGGCGCACCGCCACGGCGCTTTGCTGGCGGTAGACAACTGCTTTTGCTCTGCTGCTGTGCAGCAGCCGTTGAAATTGGGCGCGGATTTGTCGATTCAGTCGGCCACCAAAGGCATCGACGGCCAAGGGCGGGTATTGGGCGGCGTGGTGTGCGGCAAGGCTCAATTGGTAGACCAAATTGCGCTGTATGTGAATGCCGCCGGTTTAAGCTTGGCGCCGTTTAATGCTTGGGTATTGCTGGGCGGCTGCGAAACCCTGTTTGTGCGCATGGCTGCGCAAAGTGCCAACGCACAGGCCTTGGCGCAATGGCTGCAAACCCAGCCGCAAGTGTTGCGCGTGTTTTATGCCGGGCTGCCCGAGCATCCGCAAGCGGCCTTGATTGCACAACAACAAAGCAGCGGCGGCACCGTGCTGGCGCTGGAAGTGGCAGGCGGACAAGAAGCCGCTTGGCAAGTGATTGATGCGGTGCAGGTATTGTCGAAAACCGCCAATTTCGGCGACGTAAAATCCACCATCACCCATCCGTGGACCACCACCCACGGGCGCATGAGTGCCGAAGACAAATTGGCCGCCGGCATTACCCCGGGCTTGATTCGCGTGTCGGTGGGGCTGGAACACCTCGACGATATACGTGCCGACTTGGCGGCCGCATTGGCTTTGCTGTAAAACCGCTTGATGTTTAGGCATTATTCACCAAAGGCTGCCTGAAAGATTTCAGGCAGCCTTTTAGTCAAATGAAATAAAGCTACCCAATATTTTAAGGACATAAGCACATGCACACACAGCCCAAAATAAGCACCCCGCTGGCGCTGCTGCTGGTGTTGGCGGTGGTGTTGATGGCGGCCAATTTGCGCGCGCCGATTATTGCGCTGGGGCCGGTGGTGTATTTTGTGCAGCAAGACTTGGGCATTTCGGCTTCGCTGATGGGCTTGGTGACCAGCCTGCCGGTGTTGTGTTTTGCGTTGTTTTCGCCTTTGGCACCGCCCTTGGCGCGTCGGTTTGGTGTGGACGAAGTATTGATTGGTGCCTTGCTGTTGTTGCTGGTGGGGCTGGGTTTGCGCTCGCTGTGGCTCAGTGCCACAGGGCTGCTGTTGGGCACGGTATTGTTGTCGATGGCGATTGCGATGGGCAATGTGCTGCTGCCCGGCGTGGTGAAGTTGAATTTCCCACTACGCGTGGGGCTGATGACCGGGCTGTTTTCGGCGGTGATGTCTTTAAGTGCAGGGCTGGCTTCGGGCGTGGCGGTGCCGTTGGCGCAGCGGCAAGGCTGGCCGTTGGCGCTGGGGGTGTGGGCTTGGGTGGCTTTGCCCACATTGGCGGTGTGGTTGGCGGTGCGCTTTTACCGTGGCCGCCAAACCTTGCGCATACCGCCCTCGGCCACGGCGGCATCAGTGCCGGTGCGGGTGTGGCGCAGCCGTTTGGCCTGGAGCATCAGCCTGTTTATGGGGCTGCAATCGCTGATGTATTACACCTTGGCCAGCTGGCTGCCCGCCATTTTAATCAGTAAAGGCATTACGCCCACCGATGCGGGCTGGTATGGCTCGATATTGCAATGGGTGGGGCTGCCGGCGGTGTTTGCGGTCACCATGCTGGCCGAAAAAATGGCCAACCAACAGCCCTTGGCGCTGACGGTGGCGCTGTTGAATTTTATCGGCGTGCTGGGGATTTGGTGGCTGCCCGGCAGCTGGATGTGGCTGTGCGTGGCGCTGGTGGGCGTGGGTGCGGCAGGGGTGTTTTCGCTCAGCCTGATGTTTTTTAATTTGCGCACCGATAATGCCATTGAAGCGGCGCGTTTGTCGGCCATGGCGCAATCGGTGGGCTATCTGGTGGCCGCCGCCGGGCCGCTGGGGGCTGGGGTATTGTTTGACCTCACCCATTCTTGGCATGCGCCGCTGGCGGTATTATCGCTGCTGTTGCTGTTAAAATGCGGCTTTGGCTGGTATAGCGCGCAGCCGCTCACTTTACGGCAAAGCCAACAGAATTTGTAAAGGAAACACCATGGATGAAGCACAATTTGCCAGCTGGGCAATGAAAATCTGCCTAAGCATTCTGATTATTTTTCTGGGCTTTATTGTTTGGGATTTGGGCAAAAAATCGCAGGCAGGCAAGTTTGGCACCGCCATTTTGTTTTTGGTGCTGGGCTTGGGGGTTACCGGATTTTTGTTTAAAGAAGCTTTAATCAGCTTGATTATGCATTTTAAGTAATTGAAGCAGGCTGCCTGAAAGCCTTAACACTTTGGTGCATATTCTCCATTAACTTATCCCACGCCATCCTTGCTTGCCGCCGATGGCGCAAACACAGTAAGATGCGCCACCTGCCTTGCTCACAAAGCCCGCTCTATGCTGCGCTACATCCTTAAACGCCTGCTGCTGCTGATCCCCACTTTGCTGGGGATTTTGGCCATTACCTTTGCGGTAATCCAATTTGTGCCCGGCGGGCCGGTGGAGCAGATGGTGGCGCAGTTAAGTAATAGCCAGGTCGGGGCGGAGAGCAGCGGCGGCGGCAGTGTGGGCTGGCAAAAAGGCGGCCATTTGGGTGCGGACGAGATTGCGGAGCTCAACAAGCTATACGGCTTCGATAAACCGCCCTTGCAGCGCTTTGGCGATATGCTGTGGCGCTTTGCCCGTTTTGATTTGGGCGACAGCTTTTTCCACCACCAAAGCGTGGGGCAATTGATTATCGACAAATTGCCGGTGTCGATAAGCTTGGGCTGGTGGACATTTCTGCTCACGTATCTGATTTGCATTCCCTTGGGCATTGCCAAAGCGGTGTACGACGGCTCGCGCTTCGATGCCGTCAGCAGTTTGCTGATTTTGGTGGGCTATGCCATTCCGCCGTTTGTGTTGGGGCTGGTGTTGCTGGTGTTGTTTGGCGGCGGCAGCTTCTGGGCGGTGTTTCCGCTGGGCGGCCTCACCAGCGACAATTGGGCCGATTTGAGCCTAGGGCAGAAAATCACCGATTACCTCTGGCACATGGCCTTGCCGATTACCGCCATGGTGGCGGGCAATCTGGCGGTGATGACGGTGCTCACCAAAAACGTGTTTCTGGAAGAAATCCGCCGCCAATATGTGTATACCGCCCGCGCCAAAGGGCTGCCTGAACGGCAGATTTTGTTGAAACACGTATTCCGCAATGCGCTGATTCCGCTGGTAACTGGCTTCCCTGCGGCGTTTATCGGCGCCTTTTTTACCGGCAGCCTGCTGATTGAAACCCTGTTTTCGCTCGATGGCTTGGGGCTGTTGTCTTACCAATCGGTGATTAAGCGCGATTATCCGGTGGTGATGGGCACGCTGTATGTGTTTACCTTGCTGGGCTTGTTGGCCAAATTGCTGTCGGATTTATCCTATATGTGGATAGACCCGCGCATTCATTTTGATGGGCAAGAGCGATGAGCCGCGCCACCGACAGCCTGTGGCAACGCGCGCGGGCGCGTTTCAGGCAGCATAAACGGGCGCTGTGGAGTGCGCGCGTGTTGCTGCTGCTGTTTGCCTTGTCGCTGCTGGCACCGCTGTGGAGCAACGACAAACCGCTGTGGCTGCAATATCAGGGGCAGTCTTATTTCCCGCTGTTCAATACCTATTATGAAACCGATTTTGGCGGCGATTTTGCCACCCCCGCCGATTATCTCGACCCCTATCTGCGCCAATTGCTCAGCGAAAACGGCAACCGCATGGTGATGCCGCTCAATCCCTACGGCGCCAATACCCTCAACGACTTCGACACCGCGCCGTTTCCGGCCGCGCCCAATGCCCAGCACTGGCTCGGCACCGACGACCGTGGCCGCGATATTTTGGCGCGGCTGGTATACGGCTTTCGTGATTCTTTGCTGTTTGCGCTGGCGCTCACCGCCGTGGCCACCGCCATCGGCATTGTGGTGGGCGCGGTGCAAGGCTATTTCGGCGGGCGGGTAGACCTGGTTACACAGCGGTTTCTGGAAATTTGGGGCGGGCTGCCGGAATTGTATTTGCTGATTATTTTGTCGTCGTTTTTCAATCCCAGCTTATTGCTGTTGCTATTGTTGTTGTCGTTGTTTGGCTGGATGGGTTTGTCGGACTATGTGCGTGCCGAATTCCTCAAAAACCGGCAAATGGACTATGTGCTGGCGGCCAAAAGCATGGGCGTGCCCAACCGCGCGATTATGTGGCGGCATATTCTGCCCAACAGCCTCACGCCGGTGTTGGCGTTTTTGCCGTTCCGCATTTCCGGCGCGGTGTTGGCGCTCACCAGCTTGGATTTTCTGGGCTTGGGCGTGCCCGCCAGCCAAGCCAGCTTGGGCGAATTGCTGGCGCAAGGCAAAGACAATCTGGATGCATGGTGGATTGGTTTGTCCGCTTTTGCCGTGCTCACCACCATGTTGCTGCTGCTGATTTTTATCGGCGAAGGGCTGCGCCAGGCGCTGGATGCGCGGCAGGAGGCAGATCATGGCTGATGTATTGGCTATTCGCGGGCTGAATGCCTTTTTCGGCCGCCGACAAGTGCTGTTTGATGTGGACTTGCGCATCGGTGCCGGTGAAAAACACGCCTTAATCGGCGAGAGCGGCAGCGGCAAAACCGTGTTGGCGCAAGGCGTAATGCAGCTTAACCCCGATGTGCGCTTTTCAGGCAGCCTGCAATTTAACGGCCAAGAATTATTGGGTGCATCGGCGCGCCAATTGCAGCGCTTGCGCGGGCGCGAAATCGGCATGGTGTTTCAAGAGCCGATGACGGCGCTCAACCCGATTATGCCGGTGGGGCGGCAAATTGCCGAAGTATTCACCCTGCATTTGGGCTTGCCCAAAGCCGCCGCGCGGCAGCAAGCCGTGGCGCTATTGGCCGAAATGGGTATGCAAGTGGCCGCCGCCAGAGCCGCTGCCCATCCGTTTCAGCTGTCCGGCGGCCAGCGCCAGCGGGCCATGATTGCGATGGCAATTGCCGCCGAGCCGAAGCTGCTGATTGCCGACGAGCCCACCACCGCGCTGGATGTGGCGGTGCAGGCGCAAATTCTCGATTTGCTGAACCGCCTGCAAGGCGAGCGGCAGATGGCCATGCTCTACATCAGCCACGACTTAAACCTGGTGCGCCGCTTTGCCGATGAAGTCACCGTATTGCAGCAAGGACGCGTGGTGGAGCAGGGCAGTGCCGCTGTGGTATTTAATGCACCACAACATCCTTATACCCGCCTGCTGTTGAATGCGCGTCCGCAACGGCGCGTGCAAACGCTGCCTGAAGCCGTCGCCACCGTGCTCGAAGCGCGCCAAATGGGCGTGAAAGTGGCGCAGGCGCAGGGCTTTTGGCGCCGCCGTTATATCGAATTATTGCAGCCCTTGGATTTTCAACTGCAAGCGGGCGAAACCGTGGGCATTATCGGCGAGAGCGGCAGCGGTAAAACCACGCTGGCCAAAGCGCTGATGCACTTATTGCCCGCTTCAGGCAGCCTGTATTTAAACCGCGAGCCATGGCAGCCGGCCTTGCGCCGTCAAATGCAAATGGTGTTTCAAGA
>RRZT012535412.1_pt1 | contig 10374 bp, 5 predicted proteins | sample 2165551 | NCBI WGS metagenome assembly RRZT01 (sample SAMN10456910, study PRJNA506462) | wastewater metagenome | biome: wastewater; feature: sludge; material: wastewater sludge; isolation source: wastewater sludge with Escherichia coli K12::gfp cells carrying plasmid... | place: USA: Moscow, Idaho ...
GCCCTTGGGGCGCCCGGTGCTGCCCGAGGTGTACAGGATGGCCAGCATGTCGTTGTCGATCACCCGGTGGCCGGCCCGCGGCGGGGCGGCGAGCAGGTCGGCCCACTCGCCGAGGCCGGTGCCGGCCCGCTCGCCCGGTTTGGCAAGCGGGCCGGTGAGGATCACGTGGCGCAGGTCGTGGCAGTGGCCGAGGGTTTCGGCGAGCAGCGGCAGGCGCTCGGGCGAGGTGATCAGCACCCGGGCGTTGCAGTCGCGCAGGATGTGGCCCACCTGCTCGGGCTTGAGGATGGGGTTGACCGGCACGAACACGCCGCCCGCCCGCGCCGCGGCGAAGCTGGCGACGACGGTTTCGGCGCGCTTGTCGAGGAAGATGCCGACCCGCTCGCCGCGTTCGAGGCCCAGGCCGATCAGCCCGGAGGCGATGCCGGCGACCTGTTCGTCCAGCTCGCGGTAGCTGAGGCTGGTCTTGCCGGCGGTGAGGGCGGGGGCGTCGGGCGAGCGCTCGGCCGAGGCCGTGATGAGCTGGTGAAGGAGCGTGGTGTTGAGCATGGGTCGGCAGTCGAATGGTTGGGGCACCGGGCAGCCTGTAGCCACCTCCGGCATGTCGAATGCGAGTTTAGCGCAGGCTGCCGCGAGTCATGCACCCGCCGGATGCGAAACCGGACGCCGAGTCGGAGAAATTTGTGTCCGGGCGAGACCTTCGTCACCGGTGCACGGCCTGGCCGGAGTAAGCTGATGGGCTGCCCGTCCGGCGCTGGCTGCCCGGGCGTAACCGTTCGTGCATATCGGGGTTCCGATTGCCACCGTGTCGCTTATAATGAGGCCGCTTGCTTTGCGCGCTTGCGATGCCCGGACGCCGACATGAAGCTGGGCATTTATTTGGTCTTACCAACTGGAGTGAGTTTTGGATACGAAGAAGGAAGTGCTGTCGATTCTCGACGAGGTTCTGAATCTTGGTGGAGCATCGGCCCAGTTTGATCTCGACACCCAACTGCTGGGGGCGCTGCCGGATCTCGATTCGATGGCTGTGGTGGGTTTGATCAACTTGCTCGAGGAGCGTTTCGGCTTTGCCGTCGAAGACGACGAGATCGACGGCTCGACCTTCGCGTCGGTCGGTTCGTTGGTCGACTTCGTGAACGCCAAGCTGGGCTGAACCGCCCGCAAGGGCCGACCGGGGCAGGCCGTCCGCCTGGTTCCGGTGGGTTCCATCAGATTATCGCCGCGCCGGCGGGTTCCGCTCCCGGCCGCTGCCAGAACACCAACGCCGGGCCCTGTGCCCGGCGTTGTCCTTTGGGGCGCCGGCAACTGCGGCCGGCGGCTCCCCCATGTGCCGCACCCTGTTCCGCCCCGGTGCCCCGTCCGGGTTGGCCCGGTGTTGCGGCTGGCGGAGTCCCGCCGCCGTCTGTTCAGCCGGGCTCCGGCGCTTCCGGGGCGGGGCCGGGCGCATCCTCCGTCACCGTCACCGTCTCCGGGGCGGGCGTCGCGCCCAACTGCCCGGCGAGCTTGTCGAGCACCGCGCCGCGCGGGTCGGCGGCATCGCGGCAGCGCAGGAAAACCGCCAGCAGCTGCAACTGGGCGACCACCGAATCGAACTGCAGGGCCGAGCGCGAGAGTGTGCTCACCGCCTCCAGGTAGCGCCTGTAAAGCGCCGCGCTGGGGTCCGCGCCCAGGCTTTCCGTGTCCGATAGCCACAGGGCGAGGCTGGCATCCGCGGGTTTGACCGCGTCGAAGAAGTCCCCGCTCTGGCGGAAGCGGCGGAGCGCGGCGTCCTGGCAGCGGGCGATCAGGCCGGGGTCGGCCGGCGCATCGCCGAGCAGGGCGTCCAGCTGCAGCCGGTTGATGAGGCCGTAGGGATCCCAGCCCGGGGCGTCGGGGTCGCCGGCGACCTGGGCGTAGGCATCCCGCGCCAGGGCCAGCGTCGGCTCGATGGCGGGCCAGGCCTGTCCGCCGAGGAGCTGGACGAAGGCCTTGCGCTTGTAGGTGCTGCCCAGCACGGCCAGGCGCTCCAGGTTCGGCGGGCTGCCGGTGGTGGCGCCGGGCTGCAGGCCGCTGGGGGACGGGCTGCCCAGGCGCACCAGGGCCTCCATGCGGGCCACCGCGTCTTCGGCCATCGCCAGTGCGCCCGGCTGCCGGTCGCGGGCCAGCGCCTCGGCCTGGCGGGCCTCGATGTTGGCCAGCTTCTCGATCGATCCGATCCCGACCCGCCCCAGCCCGGCGTCGCCGGCCACGGCACGCAGCAGGGCCTGCCGGGCGGCCTCGAAGCCTTCCGGGCCGAGCTCGGCGTAGAGGTAGCCGATCGCCTGCTGGACCTCCGGGAGGGCGGCCCACCCGGCCTCGACCTTGCCCAGCCGCCTGCTGACCTGGGCGTTGAGGGCCTTGAAGCCGGCCTCGCGGCGCGCCAGTCCGTCGGGCAGCCGGAGGGCCAGGCGCCGCTGCTCGAGCCAGTCCATCAGCTCTTCCGGCGTCATCAGGGGCTGGTCGTCGGCGGCCTCGGGGGGCTGGGTGCGCAGCGTGAAGGCGGGGTCGCCATAGGCCTGGTAGGCGCCCCAGGTGTTGCAGTCGGGGTAGCGTTCGCGGGCGACCCGGCGGGCGGTGTGGATGGCGTTGCCGAAGCTGGCCCCGGCAACCGCCATCTGCTCGAAGAACACTTCGGCGAAGGTCTGGCCGGCGTCGTCGCGGACTTCCCAGCCGGCGGCCACCACGCAGCGCACGCCCATTTCGATCAGCTCGCGGGACAGGCTGTAGGCGAGCCGGTTGCTGCCGGCGCCGATCTCGGGGCCGACCTTGCCGAGGTGGCAGCAGTTGAGGAAGACGAGGTCGGGCGCCGTCTCCATCAGCCCGATCTCGGCGGCGGAGAGCAGCAGGCCGTCGGAGAGCACCACGCCGCTGCGGTAGCTCCCGTCGGCGGCCTTGCGCCCGAAGATGCCGTGGGCCGTGATGGCGAGCACCCGGCAGGGCTGGGCGAAGAGCCGGGTGAAGACGTCGGCGGCGCGGCTCTCCGGCGGGGCGTAGGCGATCTGGTAGCCGGCGCCCTCGAGGATGCCGCGGATGGCTTCGCCTTCCTGGGCGGAGCCCGGCAGGTCGGCCAGGCTGTCGGCCTCCGGCTGGCCGTCCGGGCCGCTGCGGGGGCGCCAGTCGGGGCCGCCGAACTGGGCGTGGAAGCCCTCGGTGCCGGGGTTGGCGATGATGCAGGCGGTCAGTCCGTCGGTGCGCACCACCTCGCGGCGGAAGCGCGGGGTGATGAACTGGCGGATGACCCGGGTGTTCTCGACCATCGGCGCGCCGTCGGTCTCGAGCATCTCCCAGGGCAGGTTGGCGGTGGCCTCGTCCACCATCAGGATCAGGTTGCTCGTCTTGCGGGCGGCGGCCTTGAATTCGGAGGGCACCAGCAGCTGGAAGAGGGTGCTGCCGAAGCCCCGCTCGCGGGAGTAGGCGGTGCTGTCGGGCCCGCTCAGGGCGCTGCGGGTGAAGGTCTCGACGAGGCCCGGCTGGCGTTGCTGGACAATGCTCTCCGCCCGCGCCCGCTCGCCCATGTAGATGAACTTGATGCGCTCGGCGTAGTGGGTGGTGGGTGCCACGTCGAGGCCGGTGGGGATGGGCAGGCGGCCGTCGCGCACCTCGTCGGCATGGCCGTAGAGGCTGAGGATGCGGCGCAGGGCGTCCCGCGGGATGGGCAGCTGGACCCGCGGGGCGATGCAGTCCGGCCCGCAGGTGGAGGCGTCGGCGTCGGCGTCGCAGACCACCAGGCGCGGCCAGTAGTCGGTGAACGGGGCGGCCTGCAGGCGCTGGCGGAAGCCGGCGCCGCGGGTCAGGGTGGCGGCCGGCTTGAGGGTGTAGCCGAGGCGCTTGAGCTCGGCCTCGAGGCGGCCGCCCAGGCCCTGCACGGCGCGGGCCGCGGCGATGGCGGTGTCGAGATAGACCTCGACGAAGGTCAGCTCGGCGACGATCGCCCGCCGGGCGTTGCGGCGCTCGGCGCCCTGGTCGAACTCCCGGTTGGCCTGCAGCACGCCGAGGGTGATCGCCCGGGTGGCGTCGGCCACGTCGAGCCCGGCGGCGGAGTTGCTGCCGATCAGCAGGCTGGCGAGGCTGAGGCGCAGCAGGCCGTCGGCGACCGCGGCGGGGCCGCCGGCCGGCGCGTCGGGCTGCTCCAGGCATTCCTCGACGTGGCGGTCTGAGGCGTGCAGCAGGTAGCGCAGCACCCCGGCGCGCACCGCCTGGGTGACGCCGTCGGCGTCGAGGTGGCCCATCTCGCCCAGTCCGACGATCACCGCGCCGCGCCCGCTGTGGCGGCGGCGCTCCTCGGGGGTGCGCGGCATCAGCACGATGGTGGCGTTGCCCAGCTCGCCCGAGTGGATGCCCAGGCGCTGGCGGTGGCTGAGGGCGCCGTTCACGAGGTGACGGTCGATGACGCCCTCGGCGGCGGCGATCGGATCGCCCCGGTAGTGGCCGCACAGCACCGGCTGCTGCAGGAAGCGCAGATCCATCGCCTGCACCGCGACCTGGATCTCGTTGCCGCGCGGGCGGCGGACCACCGGGCGCAGGCGGCCGCCGAGGATGCGCGCGGTGGCTTCGGGCGCCGACGGGTAGCCCTCCGGCGGGCCGGCGCGGTAGCTGCGCACCTCGGCAGCGGCGTCGCCGCGGGTGGCCGGCAGGCGGCCCAGGGTGCGCGGGCTGCCGCTGGCGAGGAGCGCCTCGATCTCTTCAAAGTAGCGGCGGGTGCTGGCGAGGCCCATGTGGTCGACGGGCATCAGCCACTTGCGTTCGGCGGGCAGGCCGGGCAGGTCGCCGCCGGCCCAGCTCACCGAGCCGTCGCCCTGGGGCGTGCCGCGCATCACCAGGCCGGTGGGCTTGCCGCCGCGGGTTTGTTCCAGCACGCCGCAAGGGGTGTTGTCGGCCTGGCCGAACACGTAGGCGATGCGTTCGGGTGCGTGGCCGACCCAGCGGGTGTCGGCGATGGCGTCCCAGCCGGCGCGGGCTTCCTCCAGCCGGGCCTGGCTGGGCCGCCCGCAGAGGGCCTTGCCGAACCAGAAGTCGTCGTTGATGGCGGCCAGGGCGTCCCAGGTGGCGCGCTCGTAGAAGGCCCGCGGCGGGCGGCCGTCGGTGTCGATGAAGCCGGGCGCCGGCAGCAGCTGCAGGGCGCCGGGGAAGCCGGCGACGATGTCGAGGACTTCCTGCAGCCCTTGGGCGAGATCGAGCCGGGCCAGGGTGCGGATGGTGTCGGACTGGCCCAGCAGGGTCTCGACGAAGAGGTGCGAGCCGCGGTTGGGGGTGCCCAGCATCACCAGCCGGTTGCCGTCGCGGGCGATGAACTTGTCCCACAGGCCCGGTCGGGCGGCCAGGGCGGCGCGCACCACCAGCCCGCCCATGCTGTGGGCGAGGATGCGCACGGGTTGGTCCGGGTTGTCGTCGAGGGCCCGGTCGAGGCGCCGGGCGAAGGCCGCGCCGAGCTCGCCGAGGGGCTTGCGCCAGTCGTAGGGGTGCTCCAGCACCTGGTGGGAGCGCTGGAGGTAGCGGCTCAGGTTGCCGTAGGCCAGGTCCACCAGCCCGTCCCGGGCCGGCACCTTGGCCTTGCTGTCGATGGCGATGCGCTTGAGCCCGCCGCCGGCGAGGCGCAGCGGGTCGAGCCAGATGCGCTCGCCGTCGGCCTCGAGGCGGCTGCCCATGATTCCGGGCAGCAGGAACACCACCGGGGCCGGTCCGACACCCCGGCCGGGGCCGGCGGAGACGGGCTCGGGTTCGGCGATGGCGGGGGTTTCCCAGTCGGCGAGGCGGGTGGGGTCGTCGGCGGCGAGCCAGCCCTGCAGCGCGCGGGGCAGGGGCAGGCCGGAGGGCGCGGCGGTGTCGTCGCGGAAGTAGCGGAAGTGGTTGACGTTCTCGCCCTGCACGAAGACCGCCCGGGCCTGGGCCTGCCAGGCGATGCCGCCGTACATCGAGCGGGTGTCCACCACCAGGTCGTTGTCGCCCCGGTCGAAGAAGACCGTGTCGGTGAACATCACGCCAAGGCGCTTGAGGAGGCCGCCGCCTTCGATGTCACCGGCGATGATGGCCATCTTGAGGCCGGGCTGGACCGCCGCGCGGCCCAGCAGGCTGCCCAGGGGCGAATCCGGCAGCATCGCCTCGATGCCCGGGAGCGTGTGGGCCTGGAGGCGCTTGTCGGCGATCTCGATCATCACCCGGCCGAGGAAGCGCAGCCCGCGCTCGGTGGCCGCCGCCACGGCGGCGCCGGCGCCGGGACCGCCGAGGGCGCTGCCCGCCGCCTGGGCTCCCAGGCTGCCGAACTTGCGGACCAGCGCGAACAGGCCGGACAGGAAGACGTCGAGGTTGTCGGTGAGCAGCGAGGTGCCGCGGGCCGGGCAGCCGACGCGCACGTAACGCGCCACCCGGATGTCCTTGCTGCGCAGCAGGCCGGCGAGCTTGCCGAGCTTGGCGCGTTCGTCCGCCGCCCACGCCTCGCGCTGGCGGGCGAGGGCCGGATCGGCCTGTTCGCGGGCGGCTTCGTCGGGTCGCGGCCGGCGGCGGAAGTCGGCGATCAGGCCGTCGAGCGCCGGGCCGTTGCCCGGGCTGGTGTCGAGGCACAGCAGGTCGCCCACCAGCCCGCCGCGGGAGTGGGTGACGAGGTGCAGCCGCGCGCCCGCCGGCAGCACCGCGACGAGCTGCAGGGCGTTGTCCACCGGGCTCTCGGAGAAGGTGCGGTGCTCGAAGCCGTAGATGTGCTCGCCGAACTGCTTTTGCAGGTCGGCCCAGGCCTTGCTGCCGGGCAGGGCGCCGAAGCCGCCGAGGGTGTGGGAGCCGGTGCCGTGGATGAAGACCAGCGCCGGCCGGCCTGCCAGCCCGGCGAGGCGCGGGTCGTCGCTGCCCAGCCGCTCGCCTTCGGCGATGGCGCCGCCGGACCAGGGATAGAGCCCCGGCGGCCCGGCGAGCTGCTCCTCGATCACCGAGACGATGGCCCGGGCGCCCAGGCTGGAGGCGCCGGCCACGGCGAGATCCTCGACCTTGCCGCCCAGCCATTCGGTGGCCCGGGCCCGGGCGAGGTCGGTGAGGGCGTCCGGCTTGACGGCGAGGGCGGTGACCTGCCGCCACAGCCACTGGCCGAGCCCCCGGCTGGCCGCGTCCCGGGGGCGGAAGGCCGCGAGGTCGACGGCGCCGTCCGGGCCGATCAGGCCGGGCTGGGTGAGGGCGAGGCGGCCCAGCCGGGCGGCCAGCTCGTCGGCGCGGATGAACAGCGTGGTGCCGTCGGTGGCCTCCAGGGCCAGCAGGCGGCTGTCGGCATCGACGGCGGTCGGGCTGGGGGCCTCTTCACTGCGGCGTGTACCGGCGAGGGGCCAGGTCTGCAGCGGGGTGAGGATGTCGGCCAGCAGCGGGGTGGGGGCGACACCGGCGGCGCGGCTGCCGGGCATCGTCAGCACGCCGGGGAGGGTGGCGGGGCTCGCGCCGGAGGGCGCGGCGGCGGGCAGGCGGAGCCTGGTCGGGGTGGCAGACACGGTGATCTCCCGGAGGGCGTGCGGCGAGCGGTCGACCGCGCGGGCGGCCGGCCCGATGGAGCAGGGGGCGGGCGTCCCGGTCAGCCGGACGCCCGCGGCGCGGCCTTCAGGCGAACACCTTCCAGGCGCGCGCCGTGCGGCTGCCGAAGAGTTGCGGGTTCTGGGGCAGCTGGTTGGTGGGCAGGTAGGTGGGCGTGATGGCCTTGAACCAGTCGGCGTAGGTGGCGCCGGCGGGCAGGGTCGCGAGGGTCTTCAGCGCGTAGTAGGTGAAGGCGCCGTTGGGGCGGCCCCTGAAGCGGGTGTCCCAGCTGAACTGGCTGTCGAGGCAGCCGGCCATCAGCAGGTCGCCGCCGCTGCGCGACAGCCCGCCGACGGTGGGCAGGCTGGCGACGCGGGAGGAGGGCAGTGCGTCGTCCGTCATCCACACGCTGGGCGGCAGGAAGCGGGCGCGGGGCATGGCCGGGTCGAGGTCGCTGTCGTCGCCGCGGGTGACGCTGCCGGAGTGGCAGCTGTCGGAGATCAGCAGCACGCGCACGCCGGCGGCCCGGTGGGCGAACAGTGCGCCGATCTCGTCGTCGAGGAGCACCTTGCCCGCACCGATGTCCCACGGGCACAGGGCTTCGTCGCGGCCGTCGGGCTCGTCGCCGTTCTGGTCGGGCACCCAGGTGCCGTGGCCCGAGTAGGTGATGACCACCGTGTCGCCCTTGGCGGCGCCCCCCACCAGCGCGCTGATGGCGCCCACCATGGCCGCCTTGGTGGCCTGGGCGTCGAGCAGCTTGGTGACGCTGAAGTTGCGCGCCGCCAGCGCGGCGGCCCAGTCGTTGGCGTCATTGACGCAGCCGGAGAGGTCGTTCTGGGTGCCCGGGTAGTCGTTGATGCCTATGCACAGTGCCTTCTTGCTCATGGTCTGTCTCCCGTTGTCATCGTGGCATTGAATGCTTTCCTGATTCAGTTAAGCAGACAGGCCACAAAGGTCAACGGGAGCCCGCCGGGCGGTCGGCGGAGGGCGGTCAGCGCGGGGTGCGGGCCAGCTCGGCGAGGGCGGCGACCTGGTCGAGGATGGGCTGGGGCGTGGGCACGCTGCCGTCCAGCATGGCGCGGATCAGCCCGGCGTTGGCCGCCACCTCGGGCTGGTCGGGCAGGCTGCCCAGGGGCGGCGCGCCCCCTTCCTCGGCCGGGAAAGCCTCCCAGGCCCGGCCGTGGGCGAAGGCCTCGAGGCGCGGCCGGCGGCGCGGGTTGGCGAAGGCTTCGCCCTCGGTGCCGCGCAGCAGCAGCGCGACGCCGCCCTGGGCCACCAGGTGGGCGTGCATCCGTTCCAGGTATTCGGGGTGGGTCACCGACACCACCCGCACGCTGTGGCCGGGGGCCGGGTCGAGGAGCTTGGCGAGGGTGTGGGCGCTGTTGCGCACGCCGAGGCGCGGGCGCAGGGCGAGCAGGGGTTCGAGGCCGGGGGCCAGCAGGCCGAGGGGCAGGCAGGCCAGATGGTCGGACGCCAGGCGCGCCTCGGCCTCGGCGAGGCTGGCGGCGGGCGTGATGTCCAGCGCGGCGAGGAGCTCGAAGGGGCTGACCCGGGTGTCGAAGTCGTGGCGGCCCTGGATCAGCACCGGCACGCCCTGGCGCGCCAGCAGCTGCGCCACCAGTGGCATCAGGTTGGGCTGGCGGCGGGCGCCGTTGTAGGTGGGCAGCACCACCAGGCGTGGGCCGGCGGGCACCGCGAGGCGTGCGCAGCGGGCGTCGAGGGCGCGCTGGAAGCCGAGCAGCTCGTCGGTGCTCTCGGCCTTGATGCGCATCGACAGGATGATCGCGCCGAGCTCGAGGTCGGGCACGCGGCCGTCCATCATGTCGCCGAAGAGGGATTCCGCCTGCTCGGCGGTGAGGGGCTTGGAGCCTTTCGGCCCGCGGCCGATCTCCTTGATGAAGGGGGCGTAGGACATGGGTGCTCTCCGCTGCTGGCTGAAAGTGCGCGAGTGTAGCCTGTGGGACGTCTCGTTGGCGGCGCGGCAGGCGCGTCAAAGGCGTTCTACACTAACGCCCGGGCTCCGTTCGAATTCGTCGTCGGGCTGCCGTTCCACCGGAAACCATGATCGCCTTCAACTGCAAGCCCCTGTCGGCAAACCCCGGCGTCGAGCCCCTGGTGTTCGAGTGGGACGAGCGTTCCGGCTCCGTCACGGGCCCCGGCGCGGCGCTGGTCAAGGCGCTGGCGGCGGATGGCGGCGTGCCGCTGCACCCGGCGCCGGCCTGGCATGCCTTCGGCGCCGAGCCTCTCAAGTCCCGCGCCGACCTGGCCGCGATCGTCGGCCACCTCCACCAGTTGCCCGACGAACTGGCCGGCGACTATCCGGCCGTCGTTGAAGAGGCCGGCGTCGTCCAGACGCTCGACGCCGACGGCCGCGTGGTGTCGACCGTCGAGGCCGTGTTCTGACCTCGCGCCCCACTTCCCACTCGTCGCTGCGCCCGCTACCCTGCCGGGCTTTCCCACAATGAAGGACATTCCATGAAAATCGGTTTCGTCGGTCTGGGCATCATGGGGCGCCCGATGGCGCTCAACATTCTCAAGGGCGGTTTCGACCTCACCGTGTGGGCGCGGCGGGCCGAGTCGATGGCGCCGCTGCTGGATGCCGGCGCGAAGGGTGCCGCCAGCGCGGCGGAGGTGGCGGCCGGCTGCGACGTGGTGTTCTCGATGGTCTCCGACGCGGCCGACGTGGAGCAGGTGGCGCTGGGCGCCGGCGGGGTGGCCGAGGGCGCCAGGCCCGGGCTGATCTTCGTGGACATGAGCACCATCGCGCCGGCGGCGGCCCAGGCGATCGCCGCGCGGATGGCCGAGAAGGGCCTCACGATGCTCGACGCGCCAGTGTCGGGCGGCGAGGTGGGGGCCATCAGCGGCGGGCTGACC
>RRZT012595252.1_pt1 | contig 10374 bp, 7 predicted proteins | sample 2165551 | NCBI WGS metagenome assembly RRZT01 (sample SAMN10456910, study PRJNA506462) | wastewater metagenome | biome: wastewater; feature: sludge; material: wastewater sludge; isolation source: wastewater sludge with Escherichia coli K12::gfp cells carrying plasmid... | place: USA: Moscow, Idaho ...
GCACATGTGAAGTCTCTGTTGAAAGAGTATGATATATCGTATATTTTTGTGGGATCGTGTGAGCGAAAGAAGTACGGTGCCCAGTTGAATAACGATATGCTGAAGAGTATGGGAGAAGTTGTTTATCAGGATGATGAGTGGCAGACCTATATCGTAAAAGTGAAATAAATGAGATGAAAAAAATATCGCAGAGTAGCATACTCTGCGACAAAAGAGCCCTGTGACTTGCATTTCTGCAAAGCCACAGGGCTCTTGACGATTTATTTGACGGTTATTAAATTTATTTCAATGCTTCAATTTCTGCTCTATCCAGACCATCGATACATTTCAGGATGCTGTCCACGGGAATACCATCCATGAGGAATTTCCTTGCGATAGATATTTTCTCGTCCAACAATTCCTGCTTCCTTTCTGCAGCTGCCTTCTGTAGAGCTCTCTCTTTATCTGCGCTTGCTCTCTGGAGAGCTTTCTTCTTATCTGCTTTTTCTTTTTTTATGGCTTCTTGTACGGCTTTCTGTTTTTCTTCTTCAAAGAGTCTTCCAACTTTCGTCATTTCTATCCACCTCTTTATTCTTTCTGAATCTTCTCTGCGAATCACCTTATCTGTAAACACGATCAGTCCTGATAATAAAAATCTTTGTATTTCAGGCGAATCGATCTTTTTCGCCATCTCAAAGCATCTTACTATACAGTCCTGCATTTCCTCTTTTGTTTTATGTACCAGCGGCAGGATGATAAACTGCATCTGTTCTTCATCCGACAGAATCTCTCCTGAGTGGATTTTCTCTGGAAACGTGTTTCAATTTCCTGTGCATCCAGGTCGGAGAGGAATACTTCTTCTACCGTAAATTGCAGGCATCCCATGTCAACATCTGCCCTGGTGGTTCCCCTTCGGATGCTTCCAGTATAAATGACGATCATTCTTACTGGCTGGTTTTGTTTTTCACTTAATCCATACCTTTTTGTAGTCCGGGCAACGTAATTGAGATACTTGATCTTATCCGCGTAACTGTAGGTGCTCTCATAATCGACGATCACAATCGTGCCATCTTTCAGCCGGAAGAGATTGTCCAGACGCATCTCATTTGCTTCCACTGCTGGAAGATTCGTAGGCAGGATTTCAACAATCTCCGGAATATCCATTCCGTATGCCCGAAAGGATTTGTTCCTCATACTTTCACCAAAGACTTTGGATATGATGTCTTTATTCTGGTATGCAACAGGATTTTTCACCTGACCGCTTGTCTTTATCTTTCGTTTTATCTGGCGTTCATTCTTTCTGTTAAGCTGATTTATAGTAAAACCTCCCTTCTTTGATTCCGTAGATATGTTGATACTCTGTTCGTACTTTTCAAAAGAATATTACGCCAGTTTGTTCTATATATTGATTATACAATCACTGCAACTGGACAGCAACATTCTTTTCTGATTTTATAACTTTTTCTGGGATTATCTGGCAGAAGCGCCGGATCAGATGTCTGGACATCACTTACTGATATCCGATATCAGAATTATAACAGTTCTTTCATACAAATTACAACCGTAATCATTCGACAATTTATCCCATATTAATCGAAGCCCTGGGCTTGCATTTCTGCAAAAACACAGGACTTCTGACAATTTATCTAAAGGAAATTAATTCATTCATTTTATTCATATTTTGTTTTTTTAGATCAAAGGATGGATGTACATATCGATTCAAGGTGATATTGATGCTGGAATGACCGAGAATTTCGCTGAGTGTTTTGATATCGAATCCGAGTTCCACACATCTGGTAGCAAAAGTATGGCGCAATGCATGGAAATTTGTTTCTGGGATTTTACATCTCTGAAGAAGCTTTTTGAAATGATACTGATACGTACGGGGCTCTATATATTTCTCTGTGGAACCGGTCAGAAGATATCCTTTTTGAGGAAGCTCACTGCTTTTTATGATCTGCAATAATTGATTTGGAATTGGAATGGTTCGGATAGAAGATGGTGTCTTTGGCGTTGCTATGATAAGCATTGTTTTCTTTCCATTATGTTCTTTTTGAACTCTCTGTATCGTTTTGTCTATATAAATAGAACCTTCCGTCAGAGAAATATCTTCCCATGTGAGTGCACAGATTTCTCCCAGACGGATTCCGGTATACATACATATGAGAATTCCAAGATTCCGGTATGTAAGATGCAGGCATAAATAAGAGGATAAGATTTTTTGATTCCGTTCACTTAAGATTACCAGTTTCTTCACCAGAGGCCGGTATTCAAAACGAAGAGGCGGCAAATATTGCAGATATTTTTTTGTATTTGCATAGACCAGAATGGATTTCATTACCGAAAGAATATCCAGTGTTGTTTTGGGCGCTAAGAGAGTTCCTTTTGGTGTTACTTTCAGAAGCAGTTTTTTATAAAATTCTTCGAGGCGTTGCACGGAAATGCTTTGCATTGTCTGCTCATGGAAAAATGGAAGCAGGTGCAGATTTATGATATTGGTATATTTGGCTACGGAAGATTCTTTTAGCAGCGGTGTCTTGTAGGTGATCCATTCCTTCACCACTTCTGAAAATGTGCGTACGATAATATCAGCAGTGCCAGACTCCGCAGGAATAGTTATTTCCTGTTTGATTTTGTTAAGCTTGATTTTTACCTCTGTGTAGCTTCTGGCATAGACATAACCATATTTGATCTTGCCATTTGCGTCTCTGTATTTGCGGAAACGTCCCTCCCAGCGACCATCTTTTCTTTTGTAAATGTTTTCTCCTTTTCTTGGCATAATTTGTGCTCCTTTCACTAGACCATAATTTTGACGGCTAATGATATTGTAATTGCTCATTTTGATTATGAATAACACTTCTTATGCCCTGTAATATCGAAAAAACGAAAAGAATTTCGTACTATATAGATATTTTATTCCATATTTTTGCATCTTTACATAATATTTTTTATGTGCTAGAATGTATGCGATTAAAAAAACGTCGCAGAGTATGCTACTCTGCGATATTTTTTTCATCTCATTTATTTCACTTTTACGATATAGGTCTGCCACTCATCATCCTGATAAACGACTTCTCCCATACTCTTCAGCATATCGTTATTCAACTGGGCACCGTACTTCTTTCGCTCACACGATCCCACAAAAATATACGATATATCATACTCTTTCAACAGAGACTTCACATGTGCTTCATCTGTCGAAGTATAAATGTTCTCGACATCTGCGATCTTGGCATTGATGTCAGCAAGATCTCCTCTCCATAGCCACTCATGCACGTACCATCCCATGATCGTCGGGAGACCGGTCATGGCAGATACACGTTCATATTCGGAATAACTGTCACCGTTTGCTTCAAGCACCACTTCTACATCTTTGACATTTTCTTTGAGCCACTTGATTCCGCCGACATCTTCCGAGAAATCGGTCTCAAGAAAGGCAGTTGCATTCAGTCCTTTATATTCAGACGGTTTCCATACTTCACCGAACCAGGCATGTACACTGTTTCCGAAATAACCACAGGTCCATACAAAGAGAATCAGTCCGATCACTGCCAGGGCTTTGAGTATCTTATTCTTTCCTATGATCAGCAGACGGAAGATTGCGTAGATCATAGTCATCCCAAACATAATATATGCCTGATAGGTCAGCTTAAACATCGTATTGGCACGGGCATTTCCGTTTTCATAAATATCACGTACATAGACGAGTTCCGGAATCAGCACCAGACCGATCGCACAGAGTCCCATGACCACAGCAAAAAGATCCGGAAGTGTAACTGATTTCAAAAGCCGATACAGAGATCTGTTTTCTGCCACTTTTAATTTCTCAACAAGCAGAGAAATGATAAACAGTACAGTCAGGATCGTCGGCAGGCCCCAGAGCACCAGAAGCTGATGCGGAAGGGAATGATGCTGGGCAAGTGCGATTCCCTGTACCATATTACTGCTGTCAAACTGCATCGTAAACGGAAGGATGATCAGTGTTGCCAGTATCAGGATCTCCGCTGCCTGTGCCGCTGTCACGGCAAGGATCCATTTTACCTTTCCTTCCTGTCCGATAATATTCATGATCAGGATCACACCACAGGTCACTGTATAATAAATGACAAAATCCCAGTAGTTTGTCCAGTGGAACATTCCCAGAAGGGCTGCAGCTGCCAGGAGCTGTGGCATCAGAAGCTGTCTGCGCCAGAATTCTTTTTTCTCTGTATTCTCGAGTGTGATCTTTGTTGTTCTTACCTTTTTCATCCAGGCATAAAGCAATGCAAGGATCAAAAGAACAAACATAATATCCACAACATGTGCATGCAGATCTCCAAGTACGAAGGAATAACATGGAAATTCATGAATCGTTTTGTCAGCTACATCCGGGTTGAATCCGATATATCTGGTCGCATCTGGGAACCAGTAACTGCTGACTTCCTCTCCTTTCAATTTCTGGATCCATGGAATCACGCATGCATAAACAACATAGTGCATATTTCCGGCCACGGAAACTGCGATTCCGGCCAGAAATCCTGTTACAGACGGCAGCTTTTTCTTCCATCCGCTGATGTTTCTGCCCAGTCGGTCTTTCACCATCTGATGCACGAGTGAGAATGGCATAATAAAGGCAAGCCCTGCCACAAAAGTACGCATCAGGTTGTAGGTCAGTTCTACTTTCGTGCCTGACAGCTTTGTCAGAAATACTGCAAAATACTGTCCGCCATAATAGTAATTGATCTTGCCCTCAGAATACCAGAGATCTGTTGCCGGAAGTGTTTTGCTTCGCATCATTGCTTCCATGAAACCATAATCCATAAATTTCTCTGTTCCATAAGCTGCCGGATGGAATCCTGCAAAATATGTCCACATAAGAAAGAATGCAAAGAAAAGAAGCTCTTCCGCATATACCAGATTAAGATGTGCAAAAGGAATACACTCGAATCCGTCTTTCTGTTCTTTTCGGTATAATAATATAGAAAGAACAGTGCAGATAACAGTCACCGCCACGCAGGTAACTGCTGTAAATTTCAATATCTTCACAGTTACCAGAAACCATGTCAGAAAACCGGTAATCGCGATTGCGGTTACTTTTGAAAAAATCCATCCCTTATCATCAAAACGTCGAAACAGTCTTCCTGTCAATGGCATAGCTGCCACTCCCAGCACCAGTGCCAGAAGATACCAGGTCCAAAAAGTCCATACATCGCCCTGCAGCAGATATGCTGACAATGCAACTAATACTGCTGCCGGTATGATCATCATGATTAATTTTTTTATTTTATCAGGTTTCATAAATTCTTATTCTCCCGTCCTCTGTTTCATATACCAGCTTGTATACACTGGCAATTGTTTCTTCTCTGCAGTACTGCTGTTCGTATTCCATTCCTTCTTCATACAGAATGTAGGTGATTTTTTCCTGCTTTACAAGTTTCTTCAGTTCTTCTTTGTTTATTGTACTGTAAATAGTCTTTGCCTGTGCTGCGCGATAATAAGTATCATATCCCGCCGACCACGCATAATATGGCCATCCCATATACATCATGACTCCCGACATCGTTACCTCATTGATGCTGTATTCCGGAGTCAGGATCAGATCTTCATGCGTCAGATGTTCTTCCAGCCAGTCTGTCAGATCACTGTTCATATTCACGCTGACTCTGTGCCCTGGGCCATTATTTCGTATGATCACAACAAAATCATAAATACCGGTAATGGTCAGACAGACAGCAAGTAGTACCGCTACGATTCTGTGAAGTATCTTTTTCTGAAACAGTTGCATAAGTGCCCATGCCCAGAAAATTGCGGTAAATGCATAGGAGATCATAATATATTTATGATTCACTGCAATATCTGGAGTGAGCGATACAAAAAATGCAAATGCAGCCGGAAACAGGAAACTTATAAGAGCCGCTCTCTGCTGTCGTTTTTTCAACAAGAACACCAGCACAACTGTGCCGACAAAGAAAATCCCACTCATCTGGATCAGGTACCACAGTACTCCCCACAGGGTTTTATCATCGGAAAGAAATCCCCAGTAAAGAGAAGGGCTTACTGCTTCCCCCCAGATAAAGATCCTGGTCTGAAGCACCGAAAAGATCACGGATGTGGCTGCAAGGATCAGATAATCCAGCTTCCCGTCTGAAAAAACAGCAAAGCCCAGCAGGATCAGCAGGCCACCGATCACCGCTGCTCCATTCCAGAACGATGTCAATCCCAGGAACATCCCTGCCATCAGTGCATTTTCCGGGCAGATACATTTCCACGCCTTTTTTGTAAAAAATCGGTTACGAAGCCAGACAATGCCTTTTTCTTCCTCGGCACAGCCGATATCCAGCCAGTCCATAAATAACCAGATGACAAGAGAAACGATCAGAAGTCCAAATGCCAGATGCCTCTGATTCAGATATACATTAAAATTCCATAATCCCCAGTTTTCATTGGTTGTATATCCGATAAATGTTGTATTGTCCCTCAGCGTTGCCCACAGGTCTTTTGCCTGCAGATGTTCTGTCACAAAATGAAAAAATGAAAGTGAACTGCGGAAGAAAAAAAGTACCAATGTCAGAATTCCGGCTGCCAGGCTTGCTGTCAGTCGTTTTGCAATGCTGTAAAGCAGCATCAGAAATCCCAGCAGCGCCAGAACACTTTCTATATTATATGCAAAATCCAGTCTGATCCCGAGAAATTCCAGATTTCCGACAAGAAACTGAAACATAAAATGATATTTGACATCCTGTCCTCCGAAATGCGGGTACTCTGTCGGGAAGTTATTGCCCTTTGAGAAAGAGCGCATCATCGCTGTATGTGGTGCATAATCCCCGTATACGGAAAACCCACTGTACAGTTCGCCATTTCTTATATAAAAAACATAAAACATGATCCACGTCAGAAATACCAACAGGAATCCAAATAAAATACACTCTTTTCGAAATGCCCTGCTGTCACTGATCAGCTTCCTGTCTGCCACGGTCCATACAGTTCCTGTTTTTCGATATCGTTTCCAATAAAGCAAAACCAGAACAACTGCCGTTATGATCAGAACAGCTGTATTTCCATAGATCAGTGGTTTCTTAGCACCTGCTTCGCTGGCCGCCCAGGAGATCATGTACGTTGTCCATCCAAATACCAGTGTTCCCATTCCAAAAGTGGCTGCCGCCAGAACCCATATCTGATTGCAGAAAGCTTTGTGCTGTCCGTTCCTGCTGCCTGCTTCCTGAGCGTTTTTTCCTGTAAACAGAAGAATTTCTGCCAGTTCTTTACCAGCCAGCAGGCTCAGTACTATATATATGATACCAAACATTATCCACCTCGTCATTAAATCTCGTACAGAATATATTACACTTTATACCTGCCAGAGCCTGTAAAATCGTTTTTCTCTGCTCATACGGATTTAGTATAACAAAGGAACTTTCATATAGCAAACAAACTTCCTGATTTTCACAATATTTACACTTTTTAGCTGTAACTTTTCCGGTTATCCACATGCAGATATGTATCAATTCCATCTGCCACTGCAGCCGCTACTCTTTGCTGATACAATTCTGTCTGCAATTTTCTGGCCTCTTCGGGATTGGTCAGGAAACCACATTCTACGATCACAAGCGTTCCGGGACTTCTTTTGAGCAGATAATAACTGGTATTTCCCTTGATTTCTCTTGGTCGGTCTATTTCCAGCTTTTCATTCAGGCTGCTTTGTACTGCCTCTGCAAGCTTCTTTCCTTCTTCAGAACTTTCATAATAAAAAACCTGCGGTCCATGCACAGATGCATCCTGCTGATAGCTGTTCTGGTGAATACTTACCGACAGCACCGGTGACTTTTCGCCGATCATTGCTATGCGACGCTGCATATCCTGTGCTTTTTTATTATTTGCTGATGCATCATAAAGTCCTTTATCTGTTTCTCTTGTCATTACCACAGAATAGCCCCTTGTTTCAAGCTCACTTTTCAGCAGAAGTGATATCGCCAGATTGATTCCTTTCTCTTCCAGTCCATCTGCACCGATCATCCCAGGATCATCCTCCCCATGTCCGGGATCTATAAGAATCAGTTTCGGAAAATTCATCTGTACTGAAACAACAGCAGCCTGTCTGGACAGCAGGTAAAAACTTACCAGCAGCAGACAGGCCATGACCATTTCCATTCTGTATTTTCTGAATTTTTTCATGCATGCACACCTCGCTGCATATTCCTTCTATGTATATGCAGCGGTATGGCTTCTTACTACCTTACTCATACTTTACGATTTCTTTTTTCAGACGTTTCATAATCCGTTTCTCCAGTCTGGAAATATAGGACTGAGAAATTCCAAGAAGATCTGCGACTTCTTTCTGCGTCTTCTCTTTTCCGTCGGCATTGTTCAGTCCAAAACGCAGCCGTATGATCGTCTGTTCTCTTGGTGACAGTTTGTTGATTGCTTTTCCCAGAAGTGTGATTTCCACTTCATCCTCCAGTTTTCTGGATATCACATCATCATCAGTTCCAAGAATATCCGAAAGAAGCAGTTCATTGCCATCCCAGTCCACATTCAATGGTTCATCAATAGATACTTCCATTCTCGTCTTACTGTTTCGCCGCAGATACATCAGAATCTCATTTTCAATACAACGTGATGCATATGTCGCCAGTTTGATATTCTTTACCGGGTTGAATGTATTGATAGCCTTGATCAGACCGATCGTCCCGATCGAGATCAGGTCTTCCACTCCAACTCCTGTGTTATCGAATTTTCTTGCAATATAAACGACGAGTCTGAGATTATGCTCAATCAGCAGGGATCTGGCTTCCTGCTCCTGGTCTGTTTTGAGTCTGCTGATCACATATGCTTCTCTTTTTGGCTCCAGTGGTGCCGGAAGCACATCACTTCCTCCGATATAATAAAGTTCTCTCGATCTTGAAAGAACTAATTTCTGAAAAACCTGAAACGGACGATAATCCACTCCTGCTGCCGATCTGCTCATATCCTGCCCCTCCTAATGCAATAATCTGGAATTCAATATCACTTTGTATTCCTTTCCCAAAGCAAAAGGTTCTGAAGACAATGCAAACACCGGTCCGGATACATGGATCCGCTCTCCCGGAATCTGAATACAAAGATCCTCTAATGTCACTGCCAGAATCAGCTGCACTTCCCGTCCTACGGTCTGGAAGGACAGATAGTGCGGTTTCAGGTCAGCGATCTCTGTACTTTCAATCTCCTCCGGTCTTTCTTTAAGATGCAGCAGCCTGTCTGTCAGCTCCTCACTCAGAAGACTTCGAAGTATTTCCGGATCTGCCACCGAAACCGGTGCTCCAGTCACTGTATCACACAGACGGTTTCCTGTATCATACAGACCATACGTCTCCTGCAGCTGTCCGTGATATTTCAGGGCAACCGGATAGATATGTTCTCTGGATTCTTTTATTTGTTCCATCAGGCAGATCATCAGACTTAACCCTCCATAAGTCACAGCCGCACACGATAAAAAAAACACAGCCGTCACTCTTCTGTTTTCTGATACCGCCATCCAGAAACCACCGGTCAGAAATGTCATTCCAAAGAAAAACAGTGCGGCTCCGGTCATGTGCTTCACATCCTGGATCTCATATGCGATCCATATCATGAACACAGCACAGACTACTCGAAGAACTATGGTCAGTACCCCTGTTTTTCCTGGTCGTACATAAAGATTCAGACACGCAAAAAGAGCTCCGACCGCTGCCGCCGCCAGACATCTTCGTCTGCTGTTCTTTCTCCTCAGAACAATTCCTGTAAGTCTCAGAAGAATATAGTCCATCAGAAGATTCGCAGCAAACACAATATCTATGTACACTTCCTGATGCATACAAAAAGCCCCCTGCCGCCTATAGATCCTTCACTTTGGTAAGTGAACTCATTATAGGTGACAGAGGGCGCAGATTTTGTCAAAACAGCGTGTCGTATCCCAGGAACTTATCGACACAAAAAGAGGAAGGCATTTCGCCTCCCTCTGATAGGATCTTACACAGACCGATTATTTTTTCTCTTCCTCTACTTCGATCTTGCGGATTGTTTTATTTTTGATTTCTTCTTTGATTGCTGCAATGAATTCTCCGAGGTCTTTCATTCCTTCATCACCAAGGTAACGGCTTCTTACGGAAACCTTGCCCTCTTCCTCTTCTTTTGCACCAACTACAAGCATGTACGGTACTCTTTCCAGACGTGCTTCACGGATCTTGTAGCCCATCTTTTCGGAACGTCTGTCAACGGAGCAGCGGATGCCTGCTTCTTTCATCTGTGCTTCTACTTTGTCAGCATAAGCATTGAATTTTTCGGAGATCGGAATCACACGAACCTGCTCCGGACACAGCCATGTCGGGAACATTCCTGCGTATTTTTCGATCAGCCATGCAAGTGTTCTTTCATAGCATCCCATGGATGTACGATGGATGA
>RRZT010409869.1_pt1 | contig 10372 bp, 12 predicted proteins | sample 2165551 | NCBI WGS metagenome assembly RRZT01 (sample SAMN10456910, study PRJNA506462) | wastewater metagenome | biome: wastewater; feature: sludge; material: wastewater sludge; isolation source: wastewater sludge with Escherichia coli K12::gfp cells carrying plasmid... | place: USA: Moscow, Idaho...
CAATTGGAACCTAACATTGCACTTACTAAAAAGAAAAATTATTTTGAATAAATACTGAAAAGATGGCAATAACCACTTTTCTTTTAAAAGGAGGCAATTTATAATGAAAAGAGTTAAAAAAGACAGAATTAAAATTGTTACAATTGGGGGAGGTTCTAGTTATACACCTGAGTTAATTGAAGGGTATATCAAAAGAAAAGACCAACTTCCAATAAAAGAAATTTGGTTAGTTGACATTGAAGAAGGTAAAGAAAAATTAGAAATCGTTGGAAACCTTGCTAAAAGAATGGTTGAAAAAGCTGGGCTTGATTGGGAAGTTCATTTAACTTTAGATAGAAGACTTGCGTTAAAAGATGCTGATTTTGTTTCTACTCAATTTAGAGTAGGTTTACTTGATGCAAGAATTAAAGATGAAAGAATTCCTTTAAGTCATGGAGTCTTAGGACAAGAAACAAATGGTGCAGGAGGAATGTTTAAAGCTTTTAGAACTATTCCTGTTATCTTAGATATAGTAAAAGATATGAAAGAGCTTTGCCCAGATGCTTGGCTTGTAAACTTTACAAATCCAGCTGGAATGGTAACAGAAGCTGTTTTAAAATATGGTAATTTTGAAAAAGTTGTTGGATTATGTAATGTACCAATTGGACATACATCATCAGAGTCAAAATTATTAGGTTTAGAGGAAAAAGAATTATTCTTCCATTATGCAGGATTAAACCATCACCATTGGCATAAAGTGTTTGATAAACATGGAAATGAAGTTACTAAAGAAATTATTGAAAAAATGTATTCAGAAGGAAATGCTAAAGATATGGAAAATATCCATCAATTACCATTCTTTAAAGAACAAATTGAAGACCTTGAAATGTTACCTTGCGGATACCATAGATATTATTACTTAACAAATGATATGTTAGAGCACCAATTAGAAGAATATGCTAAAGGAGAAACAAGAGCTGAAGTTGTAAAAAGAACAGAAGCTGAATTGTTTGAATTATATAAAGACCCTAATTTAGCAGTTAAACCACCTCAATTAGAAAAAAGAGGGGGAAAACATTACTCAGATGCAGCTTGTGAGTTAATAGCTTCAATTTATAATGATAAAGGAACATTAATGACTGTAAGTACAAGAAATAACGGAGTTCTTACTGATTTACCATATGATTGTGCAGTTGAAATTACAAGTATCGTAAAAGCTTCTGGACCAAAACCTATAAGCTACGGGCCGTTCAAACCTGCTGAAAGAGGAATATTGCAATTAATGAAAGCAATGGAAGAAGTAACAATAGAAGCAGCAGTAACAGGAAATTATGGAACTGCATTACAAGCTTTCACATTAAATCCACTTGTTCCATCAGGAAATTTAGCAAGAACAATTCTTAATGAAATGTTAGTTGCTCATAAAAAACATTTACCACAATTTGCTGATGTAATAGCAAAACTAGAAAGCGGAGAATTTAAATAAGCCCCTAAATACTTTCTTATCATAAATTAACTGGAAAAGCCTACTTTAAAAGTAGGCTTTTTTGGTTAAGAGTTTATTTTTTTAAAAGCTCATTTTCAAATTTATTCTTCACTTTAATCCATTCATTATCAATAATAGAAAAAAAGGCAGTATCCCTTGTTTTTCCTTTAAATGTTGCAAAATTTCTAAATGTTCCTTCATAAATAAATCCCATTTTCTCTGCTGCATTTTTACTAGGAATATTTTCAACATCACATCTCCATTGAACACGAAGATACTTCATCTCTTCAAAAAGATACTTTAATAATAAAAATACACTTTCTCTATTAATTTCGGATTTCTGTGCCAACTTTTCATACCATACACAACCTATTTCTGCCTTTTTGTAGTTTTCTTCAATAAAAGTTATACTTATATTCCCTACATATTTTTTAAGCCTTTTACTATAGACTGCAAATGTTATTCTATCTCCTTGATTATTTTGCAAATCAATCCATGAGCTAAAATCATTAATGTCTTTATAAGGTCCAAAAGACAGAAAATCAAAAATATCTTTTTCGCTATCTGCTAACTTAAAAATATCTTCAAGATGCTTACTTTTTTCAAATCTCTCTAATGCTACGAAATCACTTTCTAGGAGATTAACATCAAATATATTATTCACAAAAACCTCCTATTTTTCTATTTAAGTTCTTCTAATCTTCTCTTAAATTCTTCTACCAATCTAACTAAATCTTCATCAACTTTTCTTTTGATTTTTATATTTAATTCAGAATTTTTAGAATTGATTTTATATTCAAATATCTCTTTTTTCTTCTTCGATATATTCTTATAATATGTATCTAAATCTCTCTCACTCATACTTTTACAAGCATTAACTATATCTTCATATGTTTCATAATCTTTTTTATGCTTAAAAATTTTATTGATTGTTTCTGCTTTATTAATTCCTACTTCATCGACAATATCTCTAAGTTCCACTGGATAATCCATAACTTTTGTAATTCTAAAAAACTTTCTACGGTTAAGTTTATGCTCTTCCAATAAACTTTCAATAGATTTTTTATTTTCCTTAGCGTCTTTTCTTAATTTATAAGAAAGTTCTAATAAAGTTAAATCTTTTCTTTTTGTATTTTCATCTATACTCATACGATTTAATAGTTCATAAGGAGTATCCTTTTGAAAAATTACAATCTTATTAACTTCACGTATTTCAATCTGTTCATCCAAAATCTTTTTAATAGAAAGCATTCTTCTTAATCCACTAACAATTAAAAATTTCTTCCCATCAACTTCATCTTTTTCCAAAAGATATACAGTATTTAAAAGTCCTATTTCCTTTATACTTTCTATCAAATCATTCAAATCATCATTATATAATTCGTCGTAATTATTATAAATTCTATTAATAAAAGTTTTATCTTCAAAATCTATATAATTAACAAGATTTTCACTTATATTTGTAGTTCTTCCATATTTATATATAAATTTCAAATTATCTTCATTTGATTTTTGTTGAACAACTGGAGATTCAACTCTACTTCCACGACTAAGTAATGGGTTTTGTATACCCTTTAACTTATCTTTATTCATAACTATTTTTCCTCTCTCTCTAAGATTTCTTGAACAAGAGAAATATAATCCTCTGCTCCAGTTGATTTTGGTGCATATTCTGTAATTGATTGATTCAATGCTGATGCCTCAGCTATTTTAATACTGTCTCTTATTGCAGTTTGAAATAACTTATCTCCAAAATATTCTTTAATTTCATCAGTTAAAACATCATGTAAATTAGTTCTTGGTTTCAATTGATTTAAAAATACACCTAAAATTTCAAGTTCATTATTATAAAATTTTTGAATATCTTCAACTGTATCTAAAAGGTCATTAATTCCTTCTAGTGCAAATTTTTCTGCCTTCATTGGCACAATTACTTTATTACTAGCAGTAAGAGCATTGTCCGTTATGATTCCTAAATTTGGTGGACAATCAATTAAGCAATAGTCATAATCAAATTCTACATCCTTTAATACTTCTTTTAAAAGATATTCTCTTCCTCTAACATTCCCAAAATTATAATCAGCCCTAGCCAATTTAATATTACTAGGAACTAAATCTAGTGTTTCTACATTTATTATTACGTCTTTTAAACTCAAAGAAAAATCCTTATTGGCAGCATTACTTAACAAATCATGAATAGTATACTCTAAAACTCTTTTATCTATTCCAAAACTACTTGTCAAATTACCCTGTTGATCCATATCTATAAGTAAAACTTTTTTGCCTTTTTCATTTAAAATTCTACCTATATTTCTAACAGAAGTGGTTTTACCAATTCCACCTTTTTGATTTAGTACTGCTACAACTTTCATATGTTCCTCCCCTATGAGTTTTTTAACAAGCTCTTGTTTTTTCAATTTATCAAATTTTTTGTTAAGTAATTCTAATTCTTTTTCATTAACATTTAAACGCCATTGTTTATTCCTTTTAACGTCTTCTCTTATTTTTTTTCTTCCAGCTCCGTCACGTTTCCCGCCCCTTTGGGTAAAATCTTCCATAAATGCACCTCATTAGAAATCTTACTTTCATTATAGTATAGGCAATTTGAAAAAGCAAGCCTATTTTTTCAATTTATATGTACTTGATTTTATTTCTAAATTTGATATTATATAATTAATCAGAAAAAATTGTTCTGTCACGTCTAAATTTATACTTAATTATTCTAAAGTTTAGAAGTTTTAATTAAGTATAAAAATTATTTATTCACATAAGGAGTTTTATTTATGAAACTATTTTTTATTTCAGATATACATGGTTCTATTACAGATTTAGAGTATGCTTTATCAAAATATGCTGAAAGTTCTTCTGATTATTTGATTATCTTAGGAGACATTTTAAATCATGGACCCAGAAATCCTTTACCAGAAAATTATAACCCTCAAAAGGTAGCTGCTACTTTAAATAAATATGCAAATAATATTATTTGTATAAGAGGAAATTGTGATTCTGAAGTTGACCAAATGTTATTAAACTTTCCAATTTTAAGCGATTTTTCGCAAATACTTTTAGATAACCATTACTTTTTTTTAACTCATGGACATATTTTTACTAATGAAAAATTAAATTTTTTAAGAGAAAATTCTGTTATTTGTAGTGGTCATACTCACATTCCTGTAGCTGAAAAAAATGGTGATTTATACTATTTTAACCCCGGTTCAATAACTTTTCCAAAAGAAAACAACAGCAAATCATACGGTATATACGAAAATAATACACTTTCTATAATTTCTTTTGAAAATAAATTGATAAAAGAATTAAAACTTTAAAGGATTTTTTTTAATTCTATTGAATACCTTATAAAAGATATTAAAGAAGGTGCTTAATATGATATATAGTCATTTAAATCAATACTTAGAAAATCTTCCTTTTTTAAAAGAACTTGACTACCTAGAATTAGTTTTTTTTATAAATATTTCTATGAAGTATTCCATTGTTGAAGAAAGGGAAAATATCGAATATGAATTCCAAAGAATTCTTAATGAATTATTTGAAAAAATAGAAAATGAAGATAAAGAATTATACGAGTCTATAAAGGACTTTTATGATAATGCATACAAGGAAAAACCCGAAGAACTTAAGGAATTTTTAAGTAATTTAATAACAAAAGTAAAATTTATTTCACAAAGCTCTAATCAAAATATTTTTTTAGTAATAAATGATGAATAAGTCTTGCATATCTTAAATTTATTTTGTATAATTAAAATTAACTTAGTATAGTTAATTTTAACATTGGAGAAATGATATATGTTTATTAAAAATGGATTTATTAATCTTAAGAATAAATATATTAATACATGTAATGTGAAAAAATCATGTGTTTTTTCTATTTTTAATTATTTTGGAATTTTTAAAATTGAGTATGTCATACTCAATTTTTTTTATTTTTGTGATTTATCTCCTCCATAATATCAGTAGTTTATACATATCTAATCAATTTTTTAAAACAAGATAAAATATAAATAGCTAGTTGCAAAGCTAAAAAAAACATATATACACAGTTAAAAATAATATAAATAATATTTTTATTGGTTTTAATGAGACTTAGACTTTTAAGTCTTTAGTCGAATTATGGAGTGGCGAGGATACTTCCTTGCCGTGGGTTCGGGCTCCGCCCCGATTCCCCCTCTTTTCCCCCACCGAAGGTAGGGGGATTACATAAAGGCCTTGGAGTTTTGCAACAAGCTAAAATATAAAATAATGGAGGAGAATTAAAATTGAAAGAATTTATTTTTGAAAGTATCAGAGATAATCAAAAAAAAAATATATCTGTTGGAGATGTAATTCATCCTAAATTTAGACAAGGTCTTGGAAATTATGCTAGTCTACATTTAAATAAGAATGGTGGTTTTTTTATATATCTATTAATTTGTTTTCTAAAAGATGAACATATTGCAGAGTTTAATAAAAATGAACCTGAATTTAGAATTTTTACAAAAGGAGATAAAAGTTATATCCTAATAAATTTTGCTCCAAATCTTCCTATTTTTGAATTTTTATTTGATATATCCGTTTATAAAAACTACATTTCTGAAGCTGACTTAAAAAAAATAATTAAAAATGAATTTAACATTGTTTTAGCTGACTGCAAAGATACTATTCAATCAATCAAAACTACTTCTCTAAATATCTGTACATATAATAAGCTTGAAAGCTCCCTTATTCACGCATTCAATAACCCTAATTTTTCTAATGAATATAGAGTTTTTCTAATTCCTTTTTATGATAAAAGTGCTGATAGATGGTGGAATATAATAAAAGAATAAAAATATTTAAAGCTTCCCTTAAATGGGAAGCTCATAAATCTAAATCTATTTGTAAAATCTTTGCTATATTTTTAGATAACATAATGTATGTTTCTCTATCTAATTTATCTATAACTCTTAAATGATTTCCAATTGTTTCCAAATCTTTTCTTGAAGCTGGTCCAGTAATTGAATTATTAATTCCATTTTTCTCTATATTATCCAAATTTTGTTTTGCTAATGGCATTAAAAATTTTATGGCTTCTTCTTCGCTTAATCCTGCTTGCTCCATGTATTTAGTTCCAATTTGAAATAAAGAAAGCATTAAATTTGAAGAAAATACACTTGCAAGGTGATATTCAACTTTTTTATCTGAGCTTATAAGATATACTTGATTCCCCAGTGTTTTTAAAAATTCTTTTATCTCTTCTAATTTATTCCCATTATTTTCTAGACCAAAATTAATATTATCTAGTTCGCTATCTCCTGTCATTGCTGAAGCTGGATGTAATGCGTGAAGATGAATATCATTTTCATATATACCTTTTTTAGCTCCACTACAATGAATAAATATTGTATCTTTTTTTATATGTAATTTCTGTATTTCCTCCCATAATGAATATATATAGGAATCAGCAACAGTTAAAAATACTATTTGCGAATTTGATACTATTTTTTCTAAAGAACCAATTTTTCCTCCAATTTCTTTTATAAAATTTTCTTGTTTTCCTTGGATAATATCATAAACATATTTTATGCAATGTCCTTTCTCTAAAAAATATTTCCCTAAACTACTCGCTGCTTTACCACAACCTATAAATGAAATTTGCATACTTTCTCCTATTTAAATTATTTACTTTAATTGACTATATTAATACTTCTAGTTTTCTATAAACATAAAAAAACCAAAGCATCAACTTTGGTTTTTTATATCTTAATTTTAGTAAACATATCTTAATGTTAATCCGTAACTTCCACTAACTATATCTACACCATCTTTTTCTGCTTTAGAAGCATTTACTGTTCCTTCCAATTGTAAAGTATCTATTAATGTTAATCCTGCACCAATACTTAAATTTTGTCCACCTTTCATATCAACATTTTTTTCGTTTACATAAAAAGTTGTTCCATATTTCGCTGTAAGGTATGGTTTTACTCCAATTGGAAATAAATTAATTTTCAATAGTCCATACACAGGAATTGCATCAAAAGACTCACTACCATGTTTATAACCTTGTTCAAATGAAGCTCCAGCTCCAACTTCACCAATTACTAATCCTTGAGTAACCTCTACATTTACTGCTAATATTGGATCATCATAATCTACTTTTCCTGAACCAGAAATTGCATCAAAAATTCCTGTATCATAAGTATATGCTGCTTCTTGATAAGATGCTCCTACATTTACGCTTAAGGCAAATGCATTTAATGACAATGCTGCCATTGCTATTAATAATAGTTTTTTCATAATATCTCCTCCTAAATTATCTACTCAGTAATATAAAGATTATACTACATAAATTTTATAATTTCAAACTCAATTTTTTCTTACTATACCCATTTTTTTAGCAATATCTGCCACTGCCTTTGCCACTGCTGGAACAACTCTTTTATCAAAGGCATCTGGTACAACATATTCTTCAGTCAATTCATCTTCTTTTATTATACTAGCTATAGCCATAGCAGTTGCCATTTTCATCTCTTCATTAATCTCTGTTGCCATAGAATCTAAAGCTCCTCTAAAAATCCCTGGAAAAGCTAATACATTGTTAATTTGATTTGGAAAATCAGACCTTCCAGAACCAACAATTCTAGCTCCAGCTTTTTTTGCTATATCAGGCATAATTTCTGGAGTAGGGTTTGCCATTGCAAAAACAATAGAATCTTTATTCATAGATTTTATCATATTCTCTGTAACAATATTAGGAGCTGATACACCTATAAATACATCAGCATTTTCAAGTGCTTTTTCTAAATTTCCAGTAACTTTATTTGGGTTTGTTATCTTTGCTATTTCTTCATGTAAAAAATTATTTTCTTTGCAATTTTCTACTATAATTCCTTGCCTATCAACTGCTAAAATGTTATTTACACCTAAAAGTTTCATCATTTTTACAATAGAACTTCCTGCTGCTCCTATTCCATTTACTACGACTGTTATTTCTTCTACCTTTTTCCCTACCAATTTAAGTCCATTTATTAATCCTGCTGAAACAACTATTGCCGTTCCATGCTGGTCATCATGAAACACTGGAATATCCAATTCTTTTTTCAGTCTTGTTTCAATTTCTATACATCTTGGAGCAGAGATATCTTCTAAATTAATACCTCCAAAAGTTGGTGCCAACAATTTTACTGTTTCTATAAATTTTTCAACATCCTGTGTATCAAGACAAAGAGGAAAAGAATCTACTCCAGCAAATTCTTTTAATAATATTGACTTCCCTTCCATGACAGGTAAAGCTGCATAAGGTCCAATATTCCCAAGCCCTAAAACTGCTGAACCATCTGTTATTACAGCTACCATATTCCCTTTCGATGTATACTTATAAATCATTTCTTTATTTTTATATATTTCTTTGCATGGTTCTGCTACCCCTGGAGAATAAGCTAAACTCAAATCATCCCTATTTTCAACTTTTACTTTTGATTTTATTTCTAATTTCCCTCTATTTTCCTCATGTAATTCCAATGCTTTTTTATATAAATCCACTTTTAATCCTCCACAATTCTATATTTTTCTTTACCTATGTTGTACAAATCATTTCCATAAATGTCATTAATCACAGTTAATGGGAAATCCTCTACATATAGTTTTCTAATTGCTTCTGCTCCTAAATCTTCATAAGCTATAAGTTCATTCTTTTTAACACTTTTAGCAATTAATGCTGCAGCTCCTCCAGTTGCTCCAAAGTAAATTGCTTTATTCTTTACTATTGACTCTCTTACTTCCAAATTTCTTTGACCTTTTCCAATCATCCCTTTTAGTCCTAATTCTAAAAGACTAGGTGAATATGCGTCCATTCTATAACTTGTTGTAGGTCCTGCACTTCCAATTATTTCATTTTCTTTAGTGGGACTAGGACCAACATAATAAATTACTGCTCCTTCTACCTCAAAAGGTAATTCTTTTTCTGCTTTTATTAAATCAATAAGTCTTCCATGTGCTGCATCTCTTGCTGTATAAATATATCCAGATAACTTTACTGTGTCTCCTGCTTTTAAATTTTTTATTTTTTCTTCTGTTAAAGGTGTAATAATTTTATATTCAGCCATTATAAAATCACTTCCTTATGTCTTGCAGCGTGACAATTTATATTTATCGCCACAGGCAATTGTGCTATATGGCAAGGATGTGCTTTTATTTTCACTGAAAGGCACGTAGTTCGTCCACCTAATCCCATTGGACCTATCCCCAGTTTATTAATTTTTTCTAATAACTCTTCTTCCAAATCTTTATAAAATTCTATGGGATTAATGTCATTAATTTCTCTCAATAAAGCTTCCTTAGCAAGCAGAGCAGATTTTTCCAAGTTTCCACCTATTCCAATTCCAACTACAATTGGTGGACATGGATTTCCACCAGCATTATCAATAAAATCTAAGACAAATTTTTTTACTCCTTCTACCCCATCAGAAGGCTTCATCATCTTAACAGTAGACATATTTTCACTTCCCCCACCTTTAGGAGCAACTACAATTTTAATTTTATCTCCATCAACTATTTTTGTATGTATTATTGCTGGCGTGTTATCCTTTGTATTAACTCTATTAAAAGGGTCTTGGACTATTGATTTTCTCAAATATCCTTTTTCATATCCATTTTTTACTCCAGTATTTATTGCCTCATAAATATCCCCATTTAAATGAACATTTCTCCCAATTTCAAGAAAAATAACTGTTAAACCTGTATCTTGACACATGGGAACAAGATTTTCTTGAGCAAGCTTATCATTTTCTATTATTTGACTCAAAATATCTTTTGCTACTGGACTTTCTTCTTTTTCTAGCGAATCCACTAAAGAATTCATAACATCTTTTGGAATATAAAAATTTGCATTCATACATAATTTTTCTATTTCTTCTGATACAATTTTCACATCAA
>RRZT011214575.1_pt1 | contig 10372 bp, 7 predicted proteins | sample 2165551 | NCBI WGS metagenome assembly RRZT01 (sample SAMN10456910, study PRJNA506462) | wastewater metagenome | biome: wastewater; feature: sludge; material: wastewater sludge; isolation source: wastewater sludge with Escherichia coli K12::gfp cells carrying plasmid... | place: USA: Moscow, Idaho ...
CTTTGCGGAGGTCGCGCGGGTTCTACAAGCAGGACCGACGGTCGTCTCGCCCCTCCGTAGTGGACTCCAGGGGCCGGATGGTGCGATCACTTGGGATGGCTCAAACCCTTCTTCGGGCCGAGCAGGTCGACGAGCTGGTGGCGAGGTACCACGACGGCGCGACGCTCGTGGAGCTGGCCTCACGCTTCGGCATCCACCGTCGGACGGTGGCGGAGCATCTGACGCGGCGGAAGGTCCCGATCCGCCGTGGACGATTCGACCCTTCCCGCATTCACGAAGCAGCCGACCTCTACGACAGCGGGTTGACGCTGGTAGAGGTCGGCTTGAAGGTCGGTGCGGGGCCTCAGGCGGTTCGCCGCGCGCTGGCGGCGCATGGCGTGCCGATTCGCGAGGGCGGGGGACGCCGGAGCCGGATGGCCACTGCCTCCTGACCCCAGATGTCTCCTGGGCGGAGGCTTACGCGAGCACGAGCGGTTCGCGCTCTTCGGCACGCGCTTCGCGCCGCTGGTCGCGACGGATCATCGCCTCGCGAATGCGCACACGGACGAGCAGCAGGACGCTGATCGGCCCCATGAGGATGAACTTCAAGGCGTTCCAGCCCCCCCACAGCACGACCAGGTGAAGCCAGCCGGGGCCGCCGTCGGCGATGAGGCTGGAGCAGATGGTTGCGACCAGGACGTACGGGGCGGCAACGAGCATGGCAGGGAGCCCCCATTTGAGACCGCGCCGCGTGCGGATGGCAGCGAGCAGCCGGTTGCTCGGCATGTAGCGGTGGAGGAAGTCGCGGGTACGGACGCTGAGCGTCCAAATGAAGCGGAACATGGCAGGCCTCTCGACACACGTGTTTCTCCGTCGAGGAGGCAGAACGTGTATGAGTGCCCGAGGGCCGTCCCGAAGAACCCGCAATATGAGGAGAACCTGCCTCGTCTTCCACTCTACGCCGGGCTTGGCGCGCACGGAAGACCTGGCCGCTCTCTGCGCACCTCTCAGGCAGGAGCCCGAGAGGAACACGACCATGCCGACCTTGAGTGAGATCGCACAAGATGAGCGCACCGCGCGAATGGTGCTGTCGATGCTCATAGAACCGGACGACGCGGTGACAGGTCGCCTGCTTGCTACGGTCGGCGGCGTCGAGACTCTGCGGCTGGCTGTGTCCGACGGCCCTGCACCTGGCCTCAGCGACATTGACGCCCAAGTCTGGCGCAGCCACTTCGCCACTTCGGGCATCGATTCACTCCACGAGCGCCTCCTCCAGGCACGACGATCCGGGTTCGGCGTCTTGATCCCCAGCGACGACGAATGGCCCGACTCGCTCAGCGATCTCGGCGAGCGAGCCCCGTACGTGCTCTGGACTCGCGGGGCGTCGTCGTTCCTCGCACGCCCGCTCACCGACCTCGTGACCGTCACCGGCGCACGAGCCGCAACCTCCTACGGCGAGCACGTTGCCGGGACGCTCGCCTCCGACTTGGCTGCCGCCGAGCGGATCGTCGTTGCAGGCGGTGCCTACGGCATTGAAGGCGCTGCCCATTGCGCGGCGCTCGCGATCGGTGGCGACACCATCGCAGTCCTGGCGAACGGAGTTGATCGCCCGTATCCAGCGGGCCACCGGGAACTGCTCGGTCGTGTCGCCGATGTCGGTCTTCTGGTCAGCGAAGTGGCACCAGGTGTAACATCGACTCGCCATCGGTTCCTGGCCCGTGCGCGGTTGATGGCGGCACTGTCCACAGCGACGGTCGTAGTGGAGGCGGGGGCCCGGTCGGGTTCGCTCAACGTCGCACGAAACGCTCACCAGCTCGGCCGCACCGTCGGCGCTGTTCCGGGACCTGTCACCAGCGCGACGAGTGTCGGGCCTCATCAGCTCATCGCTGACGGCCGCGCCAGAGTAGTCACCAATACACGCGACCTCTTGCGCGATACCTGCCTGACGCCACCGGAGTCGGCTGACGGACCGGTTCAACAGAGCACGCGACGAACCCAGGACCGGGACTACCGGCATCTCTAGCAATCGGTGGTGACGTACTCATCCGGTTTTTCTTCGACTCGACCGTCATGTTGGGCATACGCGCAACTCAGAAAGTGCCGTCATCAAGAGGATCAACTCAAGATTCGTTTCCCGAGTCGTATAGCAACCTCCCGTCGAAAGCAGGGCGCGACTGGTGTTGAAGCAACAAGGACAGCAGCCCTCGCGCGGCAGTGTCTGAAATCCTCGCGAACCGCTCCACCCCGAACTCGATCTGCGCAGCAGTCACGTCAATTCTCGCTGTGAGACCTTCACGATGACCGGTCGCCGTTCCGAGCAGAGAAGCCACGACGTGTCTGGCGGTGAGCGAAACTTCGCTCTCCTGTCCCTCAACCGCTGCGAGCATGGCCTCGACACTACGAAAGGCGGATACAAGGTCTCGCACTTCGTCCTGCATCTTCTTGTACCGCAGCAGCCATGAACTGGGCAGACTACTTCGCGCCGGGCCCGCGCTCCCAATTACGCCACGACCATCCGCACTTGTAACACATGCGTCGAGTGCCAGAGTGGGAACCGAAACCTGCTCCGCGAACTGGACGCGCCACAGTTGACCGGACGGGTCCAACAACGGGCCGAGATCAGCCTGGTTGGCTTTCAACTGCCGGTATCCGCCCCCAGGATCGGACACGGCCGGTTTCAACCTCGTAAGTACAACTCTCTTGAGATCATTGCTCCGCTTGCCATCCGAACGCATACTTAGGTCGCACGCCTGTGTGAGAAGTACGAAGTACCGTGGTGCGCTATTCCCGAACAGATCAGTGAACTTGAAAATGTCCCCAACTTCGAGCGGAATCGTTAACTCAGTCAGCGACTGGCCAGCTTCGAACTGGTCGTCCCACTGAATCTGGTCATACTCTGCGGGGCGAGGGACGCCGTCGAAATATAGCTTGACGGCCCCGGCGTTGCGAAGTCTGCCCAGGACATTCTCAACGAACTCAGCATCTCGGAGTGATGCCGCAAGAGACTTGCGCGCAAACGTTGCCGCAATTCTCATCGCGTAGTCAGTCTCAAACAATCCTTCATGGCGCGCCGCCTCGACGGCCGCGAGCAGTAGGTAACCGTCAACCTCCTCAAGCTTCGCCACAGCCCGGGCGTTCGCCTGGTTGAGACTCTCAATGGCATGCGCACGAAAGGCTTCAATCTCGGAGGCGAACAGAACGAGGCGTAGGGCTTGTGCGAAGCGTTCGTCCTGGAGACGTCGCTTCGCAACTACGATGACCGGCCGAGTGGTGGCCAGTCCGTCGGTGATCTCAGCAGCGATGTCGCCTTCGCGGCCCTCATCGGCGGCTGTGTGAGTCAACAGCCCCACGTGAACGTGGTCACGGTCGTCGCGCGCAAGCACACCCCGGACCAGGTCATCACCCGCGGTAGCCGAGCCTCCCTCTCGCTCGAAGCTGCGATCAAACAGGAGCAGAGTCGGCACTTGGTCATCAAGTAGGGCCTCGCCCGCAGCTCGCCAGTCCGCAAGGCTCATCCGCCGGAAGTCGGCGACGCCTTCGAGGAGCTCTGGAAGCGCGAGCAGCGCGGCATTATTGCCAGCAACGTCTTGGGGCTGATTCTCAACCGGGCCCCCGCCCGACGCTTGGGCACGTAGCGCAGCTTGGGTAAGCTCATCCCGCTGATGGTCGGTGAGGTCGTCCCAGGAGGCGCTGACAAGATCCAGCACCTCGTCCTGGCTGAGTTCTCCGGCTTTCTCGTCGTCGCTGTCGGGAAGGATGAGCCTCGCAACGAGCACCGTGTCGATGGACTGCGCTCGGATAGCACCGAGCACGTCTTCCTTGCTCTGCTGTGTGCCCTGAGCATGATCGTCATCAACGTTGACGACCCTGGTGATGCCAAGCGCAGTCAGGAGTTCTTGGATTTGCTCCTTCTGAGTGGATGATCCGCTGCCAACTGCTTCACTGCTCACGTTCATTCCCCTTCACGAGCTCCGCATCCATGAAGTGCATACGGAACTTGTAGCGTCGACCCTGACTGTTTCGTTCAGGGGCAAGGAGGATCGACGCGTTCATCGAGTCGAGGAGCTGTCGGACGACAAAGAGGCCGAGACCTCGGCCCGACTGGGATGGCTTCATCGTAATGAAGGGGTCGAATGCAAGTTCCTCGATCGACTCGTCTACGCCCACGCCGTCGTCTTCAATGGTGACGAACGGTCCATCTACGGTGATCCTGATGACCCCCTGCTCGGCCTTCTTGGCGAAAATCTGCTGAAGAAGCCAGTACTCGCTGTTGAGGATGAGGTTGTCAAACACTTGCGTGAGCTTGCCTTCGTTGACTCGAATGGCGAAGTCGTTCGCCAAATCGATCTCAAGTTTGAGGCCGTTCGTACCCCACCTCGCCGTGAAGTATTCGTCGAGCTTCTGGCACATGTCTGACATGCGTACGTTGTCGCGACGCTCTCGCATGTAGCGCAGGGCTGGCGATAGCCTTGCGACCTGCTTGCTCAGTCCGCTTGCGGACGAGCGTACGTGCTCTACGAACGTCCAGATTCGCTGGTCCGTGCTCCCAGAAGTCTTCAGGTACTGGATGATCTGTGCGCTGCGGCCACGCAGTCCGTCGCTGATGTGTTGCACCTCGTGAGCGAGTGCTTCAGCGCCCAGACCTAGAGCAACCGACTCCCACGCGTCTCCGATCTGGTCTTGAGCGAGACGTAGCTGCTCCTCCAGCAACTCGACGCCGTGGCGCATTCGGCCGTGTGCCTCCCTGAGTTCATCGAGGTGATCGATGAGCGTCCTCGCTTCCGCAACAGAAGCTCTGAGTTGAGAGACTGTGTTGTCAAGTGCAGCTGCGAGAGTCGGGTCGTGGAAGACTGTCTCTTCTGAACTCTTTTGCTGTTCTTCTAGAGTGGAAGTCGCGGCTTCAATCTGGTTCAGCACCCGTTTGGTTTCAGCGGCCTGAGCGGCGAGGCCCGAACCTTCTGAGATGCGCCTATTCACATCTTTGATCAACTCCTGAGGAGTGATCCGTGGCGACACGTCGATCGACTCCGCGAGCTTCTCCCGCTTGTAGTCGTTGTAGCCTCGACGCAGGTGCTCTTGAACTCGCGCAGCGTACGCGGCCCAGGCCTTCATCACCAAAATGAAATTGCGGTAAGCCGGGGTATCTCGAAACGCTTCACGGTTGGTGGTCTCTTCCAACGCAGCGTTCTCTTTGGCAGAGATACTCACGTATCCAGAGACGTTTCCCGGGCGGAGGCTGTAGTACGAGCCCCCGGACGTCCATTGCTCTCCCAGGCCGAGCCAGTCTTCGTCCACTCGAACGCCGAAGCCGTCCCGATATACCTTGATGCCCACGAGCGCGCGGACAAACTCCCTGTAGTCCGAGGCGCGGTCGAAGATGCTGGTTGTGTCACGCGCCAACGAGATGGCGCTCACTTCACCATGAAACGGGCCCGGCGAGATCACTTCCTTGGCGACGAGTTCGACGTCCTTGAGAGTCGATAGCTGGATAGTGGATTCACTCCTGAGAAAGTACTGGTCGTCGCCGGCTCCGATGCCGAGCGGACGCGCGCGAGCAGATTCAGATTTCGCAAGAAGCCACTGAGAGAACGCGTAACCATTGTCGCGATCGATGAGATCGTCGAAGGCCGCGATATCTTCCGCGCCCTGCTGCGGACGCAAGAATGAGGACGAGTAGGTTCCTGTGATCGCGAGCTGCTCTCCGTCGAACTCGAAGGCATAGACAACCGGCGCCGCCTTCAGTACCTCCTGCGCCTTTTCCCGGAGATTGATTGGAGTCGCATCGATTGTCAAAGAGATGTTAAATCCGGATACGCCCTCATACGGCGAGATCATGGAAGCAAGCTCGCGCTGGAGGTCGTTCGTCTCGTGTTGACGCCAAAACTCCGGGTCTCGCAGACCGCGAATCTCTAGACGCGTTCCCCTCTTCATGCTTCCGACGGGGAGCTGGTTCACGTCGATAGGCACACTACTCAGTGATTCCGCCCCAGCGAAGTCGCTCCAGTTCATCACAACGTTCAGCGGGGCCACCGAGGCTTGGTCCTCGCTCCGGTGAGTGGTGGTCATCGCGAGCTGATCGCCGAGCCGCTGAGCTCCAAGGCGACCCAGGCCCTTGTCGCCGAGCGGGGTACGCTTCTTCGCTGTGACCTGGCCTGCTGCTTTCATCTCCAGCTTTTGACTTAGCGAAACCGTGAGCCAGCCACGCTTGATGGCCGAGAGGTCCATTCCGTTGCCGTCATCGATGATGGTGATCGCACCGACAAGCTCGTCCTGTTCTTCATCGGACTCGTCCGAAGAGCCAGCTTCGGGGTTGTCCAGAAGTTCGCCAGACAGGCGGTCGAACCGGGCGTGTGTATCAATAGAAACGCGCACACGGGTTGCGTCAGCATCATAGGAGTTCTTGATCAACTCCATCAGAGCTTGCATGTCGTCGGTGATTAGGTCGGCGCCCAGTTTGAACACGACCGACGGGTGTACATCGAGCTGGAGGGTCTCCACGACCGTTGAACTGCTTGATGCAGACTCGCTCACGAATCTGCCCTCCACGATCTGGTGATCAGAACCCATTCTTGCGCCATCGTGGCACCCTGATTGTTCTTGGCTGCCATTCGCTTGCGTGACCCTGGAAGCACCCGCTCGATGGTCATGACTTCTTCGTGGTTGTCCGCAAGGAGAAGTTCCCGAGTGATGTCTACGAGCGGAAAAGTCTGCTTCCCAACGCGTCGTTCCCCCAGGGTGAAGAAGCAGAACGCCCCGTCTTTCAAACGAGGACCGAGGCTGCTCAACGCGAGGTGATAATCGCGGACGAATGAAAGAACCTTCTTTCTTAGAGCCGGCTTCTCATCGATCCGCGGTAACCACGCCTTCAAGGTTGCCGACTTCTCGCACAGGTCATTTCGGGATGCATCGGCTTCCTTGAGCGAGCCGCCGAGACTCAGCAGGTCGATCCGATGCGTCGATTCCATTAGCGTCTCGTCGAACGCTCCTGGGATGTCCTCGTGAGCGATCCACTGTAGAGGGAGGTAGCTATGCTGACCGTACGGAACCGTAGTCTTGTTGTCCCCGTAGGGTGGTGAGGTCATCAATACGTCGGCCTGTCTCGGAGCCACCCAAGGGTCACTCACGGAGCCGGGAAGCAGAAGGACGGCCGGATTCCTTCTAGATTCGTGGAGAAGCTCCATCCGTTCCCAGTGCTGCCTTAGATGCGCGACATTCTGTGCGCCGACCGACTTGAAGACTTTTATTGCATCGGACTCGCGTCGGGCAATCTCTTCTGTGGTGTATGTATGCAGTTTGAAGGTTGAGATGCGGGAATTCGAGACCAGTCGGATTGTCTCGGCGAGGCACACCCAGAGAAACTGACGATCAACAAGTTGGGCCTCATTCAAGATGGAGGCTCGAAGCTGCGCCAGACCCGCCTTGATCTCGGGCTTGAACCACTTGTCTAGTCCAGCGAACACTGGCGCAGCAGGATTCTTGATCGTCGTGGCTCTTTCCACCACCCCGGCCAGTGCAGACTCGCCTGCCTCGACTGTTGGCGGATTGGCCTTCACCTGACAAAGGAGAATCGCCAGTGGGTTGATATCGCTGCCGTGGAACTCAAGCCCTCTATACATGCTTTCAAGCATCACCGTGCCGGAGCCAGCAAACGGGTCGTACACGAGTTCGGAACTTGGGGATACCGCTCGCAGATCATCCAACAGCGCACCTTGAAGCTCCGGCACCATCATCGCCGGGTACTGAAATAGTGCGTGATTACCCGATCGACTTCTGAGGTGGTTGAAGGACCAAAAGTCGGGGTCCACGGAAGTGCGCGCTTGGAGTCGGAGCCGGAGGGAGTCCGTGATCTCGCTCTCCGTGTCGTTGAGCTTGTGAGCCGGTTGGGCGCTCATGCGGCTTGCCCTCCTCTCTTGGTGAGAAGGTTGCCAGCAACCTCCGACAGTTCACCCGGGCGCGGTCGGGCGGCCCCTGCGGTGCAGTGCTCTATTGCGCAGCGCTCCAGGCCCTGCGTGAGCCTGTCAATCGTTGTAGTGCCGCTGAACAGCCCTCGTTGTGGGCCTACGTACTGGCGCCATCGGGATGGGTGGCGAGGCTGCCCACCCATGACCCATACATGGGTGTGTCCGTGGTGTTGTGCTCGGGAAATCACCCAGCTCGTCTGGCCACGTACGTGCCTTCCAGTCGGCCCGGGCAGTGACGCGACTCCCCAGGCGAAGACCAGCATGTCGCTACTGGTGAGCACTGTCTCCAGACGATCACGAGCGTCAAGGAACGCTTCAGGAGACGTGGCTACCCTTGCGAGTTCCTTTGAGTTCCGAGTTGGAGTCTCGACCAGGTTTGCGATCTCCAGCCTCCCCCATGCCTTTGCGACCCGAACATCCTCCAGTACCAGCTGAGTCGTAGATGTCCGCTTCGTATCTCTGGCCGGATTCAAGAGGATCGCTCCCACGCGGGGCCTGTCCGCGTGCTGAACACCCATCAGGAACTTCGTCCGTCCACAAGCGTGGCTTCGCTCAGGCTATCGAGGCTTACGTTGAGGACACTCGCAAGCCGGGCAACTGTGACGAAGGCCGGCGATGCGGTTCGCCCAGACTCGATACTCCGGACGGTGTCGATGCTCAGGCCACTTGCCTCAGCCACGGCTTGGGCGGACAGACCAGCAGTCTTGCGGGCGTCACGGAGCACCGCGCCGAGCAGAGGGACGGCGCTGCGCTCCGCTGTCTTCGCTGGGCGTCGCTCAACCATATGACCATCGTACACGTAGAGTCTTACATGTACTTGGTACGTGGCTCACGTCGGCGGTCCTGACCTCAGGAGTCAATCCGATAGATCAGCTCACCATGTCCAGAGGGCCTCAGTTTGCGCATTCAGTGATGACACTACAGGCGCGGAATCAACCGTGAAGTTGTGGGCGTTCGGTATTGGACACCGTCCGTGCTGTTATTCGCATGACCCTGAGCACGCATGATGGCGGCGCGGGCACGCGCGGCGTCGATCCTCTGCGCCTCCGATACGGGCGGTACGCCGAGGGGTGTGTCGCCTGTGATGCGATATCGGTCTCGGTAGGCAGCGACCACTCGCGCGGCTTTCCACCAGGTTGCAGCTCGGCGGGCGTCACCAGGTCGTGCGCCGATGGCCGTCGTCCAAGGTGCCCCATCCGTGAGCGCGCCATCGAGGACGGTGTCGGCGCGGGCTTCGATGAGTGCTTCTCGTTCGTCGAGCGCGGTGCGCATCTCACCGTCACGCACTTCTCTCGCGTGTGGGATGAGCCCAGCGATGAGTCGCGGCGCTTTGCGGGCTCGTCCTGATCCGGCGGGTCGTGCAGTGGCGCGGGCGACTCGGTAGTGGATGATGGCGGCGATGTCGTCGGCGTCATTGAAGCCGCGTGCCGCGATGAGGCGTGGGAGCAGGGTCTCGATGTCGTGGTGGTTGGCCTCGGCGCGGCGGAGTTCTGCGGTAAGGGCTCCGAAGGCTTCGGACCCGACGGCGGCTTGCGCTTGTTCGGCAGTGAGCCCGGATGCACGGACCAGGGATGCCCAGCGGTCGTGCTGTGCCGCGGCGGCGATGGTCTCGTACTCGGCAGCGAGCTGCGCGATCGACCCCAATCGTTCCTGCTCGGCAGTGACCGTCTCGTGCGCCGAGAGTTCCGCGCCGACGTGCTGGAGGACCCCGGTCAGGACGCTGCGACTGGACGCGTTCGGGTCATCGCCGGGGTGCTGCTGCTGGTGATCGTCGGCACGGTCGAGGATCACGTAGGCGTGGTTCGCGGCACGCCCTCGGGTCATGGAGACGTAGAAGTTCTCCCTCGTCGCAGTCGGCTCCACCAGGACATGGGTGGTGTCGGTGGTGACGCCTTGGGCGCGGTGCGCGGTAACCGCGTATCCGAGATCGACATGCTCAGCAACGTACGCGGCGGGCAGCACGATTGCACCGCCGTAGGAGCGGCCTGGTCTGCGGATGGTGATGCTTCCGTCTCCTCGAACGTCGGTGATGGTCCAGATGTCGCCGTTGCGCACCCAATCGTTCCCGTTGCTGGCAGCGATCTTCCGGTCGTTGCGGCGGGTGATGACGGTGTCCCCGACACCCGCATGGCTACCGTCGCGCAGCTCGACCTCCCGGTCCTGGGTGAGGGTCGCGTCGATGAGGAAGTCAGCTCGGGCGCGCTCGTTGAGCGCGGTCACTTGTTCGCGGGTCTCGGCGATCAGGACGGTGATGCGTCCGGCTTCTCGGTCGGCCCGCCAGGCGGTGTAGCCGGCGTCGGTCATGGTCTCGGTGTCGCCGTCCTGGATGCGGCCGTGGGCGAGGTAGGTGTCGATCACGGAGGTGTGGCCGTGGCGCAGGTCGAGGGAGGCGAGCTTCTCCCACGGCTGGTGGAAGCGGTGGACGTCGACGA
>RRZT012673919.1_pt1 | contig 10372 bp, 8 predicted proteins | sample 2165551 | NCBI WGS metagenome assembly RRZT01 (sample SAMN10456910, study PRJNA506462) | wastewater metagenome | biome: wastewater; feature: sludge; material: wastewater sludge; isolation source: wastewater sludge with Escherichia coli K12::gfp cells carrying plasmid... | place: USA: Moscow, Idaho ...
ACTTAACTTTTTCTTATACAATAACATATCTGTTTTTTGCTGACCAATCTCAACTTTAAATAAACGTCGGTTAGTAAAATCGCGACAAAGTACAGACAACACTTTATCAGGATGCGATGCCCACACTTTAATGGCACAAATTACATCTGAATCGTCCAGTTGTACAAAAAAGTCGAGTGGACTATCCGCCACTTTAAACGTTGAAGAATCATTTTTGTTATATAAAAAATAATGCAATGCAGGTGATGCAAATAAGTCCTCACCTCTGTGAGCCAAATACTTTGCCCTGTTTAAGATATTCACAAGCATTTTTTCGGCAGCAACAGATGTTTTATGTAAATACACCTGCCAATACATAAGCCTGCGCGCTACTAAAAATTTTTCGATGGAATAAATACCTTTTGCATCTACTACCAACGAATCGTTGTAAACGTTTAACATTTTAATAATCCGTGCTGCACCGATAACTCCTTCACTTACACCGGAAAAAAAACTATCACGGCTTAAATAATCAAGTCTGTCCATATCTAACTGACCCGAAACCAATTGATGCAAACATTTTTTAGGATATGTATTTGTAAAAATCTGTATAGCCAGGTCCAGTTTACCTTCGAATTCTGCATTTAATCGGTGCATAAGCATCAGCGATATTTCTTCGTGCCCAACCCCCTGCACCAAACTGTTTTCCAGTGCATGCGAAAAAGGTCCATGACCAATATCGTGTAACAACATACATGCTCTTACTGCTTCGGCTTCCTGCTCAGAAATTTCGTAGGAATGCTGCCTCAGCTGCGCAATTGCTTCGCCCATCAAATACATCGCGCCGATTGAATGCTGCATGCGGGTATGTTGAGCACCCGGATAAACAAACGAGGATAATCCCAGCTGCTTAATTCGGTGCAATCGTTGTAAGTACGGATGTTGTATAAGGTCATATAAGAATTCACTCGGAATACTTATAAATCCAAAAACAGGATCGTTTATAATTTTTAGCTTATTTAGCTTTGTCATACATTACAAATTTTTCAGTATAAGCAAAAGCCACTCCCAGCATTTTCGGGTTGAGCTAATGCTTAATCTCTCGTCGGGCGAATGAACTCCATACATTTGCGGTCCGATAGACACCATATCTAATGCCGGATACTTTTTAAGAAACAATCCGCACTCTAACCCTGCATGTATAGCTCTTACTTCCGGTTCTGCCTGAAATAGATTCTTATATGAATCAATTGAAACCTGTAGAATTTCCGACTTTAAATTAGGTTTCCACCCCGGGTAGCCTTCGCCATGACTTACAGCGGCACCAGCCAGTGCAAAAACCGACTCTATCTGACTCGCCAGTGCAACCTTAGCCGGCTCAGATGAACTACGCTGGCTCGTGGTGACAATAATCTGATTTGAATCGTTCATTTTAACCGAAGCAAGATTTGTTGATGTCTCCACTAATCCGGGCATATCCACACTCATTGCCACTACACCATGCTGACACGCATTTAACGCGTGAAATAATTTATCAGAAAATTCTTTTTTCAGCATTTTTTCGGGAATAACCTCTGATTCAAGTGTGATTTTCAATCCGGGCTCTGTAGCAGCAAACTCCATTTCCACATCGTGAATGAAGTGGTTTAATTCAACCCTTACAAATTCTTTTTTAGAATAGGGCACCAAAACCAGAGCATTTGCCTCTCTGGGAATGGCATTTCGCAGATTTCCGCCATCAACAGTACTCAGTCTGAGCTCTGTATGAGATAATATTTTACAAAGGTATCTTGCCAATAATTTATTAGCATTAGCGAGTCCTTTGTTGATGTCATCGCCTGAGTGTCCACCCTTCAGCCCTGACACACGCACCCTGAAAGCAAAATAACCATCGGACACATTTTCAGTTGAATAATCGAAAACTGCAGTGCTATCAATTCCACCGGCACATCCGATAAATATAACTCCATCGTCCTCCGAATCGAGATTAATGAGCGTTTTAGCACTTATAAAGTCTGTTCCTAATGCGAATGCTCCCGTAAGTCCGGTTTCCTCATCAACCGTAAACAAACATTCAAGCTCAGGATGCTGCAATGTATTATCCGACAAAATAGCCAGCATAAAGGCCATACCAATACCATTATCACCGCCCAGTGTAGTACCTTTTGCTTTCACAAAATCGCCGTCAACATAAGCCGCTATTGGCTCCGAGTAGAAATCGAACGACACATCAGCATTTTTTTCGCACACCATATCCATATGAGCCTGCAACACTACAGGTTTTGCATTTTCCTTCCCTACTGAAGCAGGTTTAACGATAAGCACATTACCTGTATCATCCTTTTTATGTGATAGATTGTTTTCACGGGCAAAATTTAACAAATAGTCGATCATTCGCTGTTCGTGCTTTGACGGACGTGGTATTTGAGTGATTTCATGGAAAAAAGCCCAAACATTGGCAGGATATAACGAGGATATTTCGTTCATGTAAAAATTTTAGTTTTAAACATGCAAATATACATAAATAATGAGCTAAAAAGAAAGTCTGCCCACTTAAAATTGGACAGACTTTCTGTTATTTATTATCTATTTCAATTATTTAAAGATAGCTTTCCGTTCAATATCCGAAATCATTTTAGCGGATTGTTGTACATTGTTTGAACCATATTTATATGTAAAATCATATGTTGTTGTTGAACCGGATGAACCATACTTATTTACATGCACTACGAAATCAGTTTTTGTTTGTCCGTCGACCTTGAGTGAGTCCAGACGGAAACTAACCATACCATTTGTATAGTAATACGGATAGTCGTTGTTGGAGTTGTGTCTGAATTCTAAATGCACCTTATTATCGGTTGACGTATTCGAAGCATCCGACACCAGATTAATAAAATGGGTTTTTGAGTAACCATAGTAGCTAAACTCTACATTTAAATGGTCGTTAGCCACCCACATATCTCGTATTATAATTGGCTCATTACCAATACTATCTTCGGTTTGTGGTGTGATTTTGAAAATATCCTTGGTAAGGATTTCGTATACTGCATATACCCTCACATCGTATTTTTGAGGTAAGCTATCCGGTTTTTCATCCAAAATCTGATAACGCAGAATAACTCTTTGCTTATCCTTTGGTCGATAATAATTCACATAATTCTGTACAACTTTTGTAGTTATACTGTCGTCTTGTTTCAACAAGAAACTTGTTGATTGATTAGGATTCTCAACTGTACCAATCCTAACATATGTTTTCACATAATCACTTGAGTCGTTTTCGCAAGCCCAAAACAACGGTAGGGCCAGAAACAATAAAAACATTTTCTTCATACATCTTCACGTTTTAAATTAATATAATAATAAAATTAATACGGATTTCAAATCCGCTTACAATATGATTATACTACATTGATGCATTTTTTTGAATACGCGTTGCAGGCTAAAGTATTAATATACGTAAATTTACATTAAAATACATTGCCGCTAAAAAATCAATACAGTTTTATGAACGTGTATTGTACAAAATAAATCGATTAAATTTTCTAACTTTGTGAAAAGCACAATTCATTGAAATAAAGCAATGTTCCAAACAAAAATTGACATAAATCCACCTTCGTTCAAAATAAAACCAGACAGCAGGTTACTTTCAATCGGGTCTTGTTTTTCTGAGAATATTGGCAAAAAATTAGCCGATATTTATTTCGACATACAAATAAACCCTACCGGAATAGTGTTTAATCCTGCTTCGGTATTCAAATCAGTTGAAATGATTATTGACGGCAAATTACTAACTGAATCAGACCTTTTTTACCGTCAAAACAAATGGGGAAGCTACCTGCACAGCACACAATTTTCAGATGAAAACAGTCAGATATGTCTGGATAAAATCAACCATAAACTTACCTTGGCTAATCGTCAATTAAAAACAAGTAATTTCCTGATAATAACTTTTGGCACTGCCTGGGTTTATAAATTAAAAACAACTAATGAAATAGTTTCGAATTGCCATAAACACCCGTCAGGTGATTTCATTCGTGAACGTTTAAGTGCAAAGCAAATTGTAGAATTAGCTCACAAAACACTGGCTAAACTGGAACAATTCAACCCGGGGTTGAATATAATATTTGCAGTTAGTCCGGTACGACACATAAAAGACGGTGCAACGGAAAATAACATAAGCAAAGGTTTATTATTACAAGCAGTTCAGGAGCTTACACAAACCAATGCAAACTACTATTATTTTCCTTCGTACGAGATTCAACTGGATGAACTACGGGATTACCGGTTTTATGCTGACGACATGTTACACCCTTCTACAGTCGCTATTGATTATATTTTTAAACGTTTTAAAGATAATTTATTCGACAAAAACACGCAGGAGTATTCTGAATTGACAACTAATTACTTGAAAGCAATTAGTCACAAAGCTGAGAATACGAATACATTAGAATATGAAAAATTCATGGAATATACCATAAAACTGCGCGCACAGTTAGCAGCAAAATTTCCTCATCTGGAGAGGCATTTTGCATTTGGATAATTTCAAGTATTTTTGAAGCTATTTATCTAACATCTACATATTTACAAAAAAATGTGTACATTTGCATAAACTTAATTGATAGTATCATATCGTGTTTAAGCAAAAAATGAGAAAAACCATCCTATTTATATTTCTGAGCTTTGCCTTTCTGACTGCTAAAAGTCAGGAAATTGCATTCAGCGACTCACTGAAAATAAGCCTATTAACATGTTCTCCCGGAAGTGAAATCTATGCAAAATTCGGTCATTCAGGACTTAGAGTTATCGATTATAAAAACAAGTACGATTTAGTTTTTAATTGGGGACTGTTTAGTTTTCAAACTGAGAACTTTTATTTCAAGTTCATTGCTGGCAAAACTGATTACATGCTTGGAGTTCACAATACTGAAGACTTTTTAGTTGAATATAAAGAGCGGAATTCGGTAGTTTGGGAACATGTGCTTAACTTTAATAAGCAAGAAAAAATGAAATTGATCTCTATATTAATGACCAATTATAAACCCGAGAATCGGATGTACAGATACAATTTTGTGTTTGACAACTGCGCCACTCGGCCCCGCGATTTGATCATAAATTCTGTAGATGGACACATATTGTTCCAATCTACATACGAATCTAAAACTTTCCGTCAATCAATTGAGAATTATGTCAATACATCCACATGGCCGGGTTTTGGAATCGATATCATTTTTGGAATAAAATCGGACAGGAATATGCCTCAATTGGAGAGTATGTTTTTACCTGAAGTACTTAAATACGAAGTAATGAGTGCTCAGATTTCCAATGTAAACCAAAATTCAAAACGACCGTTGATTTTAGAAACGAATACGCTGGTTACAAACATATATACACCTGAAGAACAACTGTCGTTTGCAGACCAACCTTTTTATGTTTTTAGTGCTATTCTGATTTTTATTCTGCTATTATCTGTTTACGAAGTAACGCTTGATAAACCTCATAATACTATATTTGATTCAATTCTGCTGCTGCTTACCGGGCTTGGTGGTGTAATAGTATTCTATTTAATGTTTTTCTCTTTACATCCATTGGTAAAATACAACTTTAATATACTATGGCTTAACCCATTGAATATTATAGCGGCGTTTTTAATCTGGTCGAAAAAACTACGGATAGTAATGTTTTTCTACCAATTAGTTAATTTCTCATTATTGATTTTAGCACTGGTTGCGGTAGCGCTTTCTATGCAGCTATTTAATCAGTCAACGTTTATAATTATTGCCATACTACTGTTCCGCTATTCAACATGGATATACAGAACAAAGAAAAAAATTGTACGAAAAAAGAAATTCCAACAAAACGTAAAACAAAGCTGATAATTTCCTATCAGCTAATTTTATTTAAATCGTAAGGAGTTTCCTGATAAACAAAGTAGTTTAACCAATTGGTAAACAATAAATTGGCATGACTTCTCCAACGTACAACCGGGTCAAACTCCGGATTATTGGATGGATAGTAATTAATAGGGATTTCAATATCCAACCCTTTGGCAACATCTCTTTTGTATTCCGAGTCAAGAGTTAAAGGAGAATATTCAGAATGACCAGTAATAAAAAATTCCCTGCCATTTCTGGCCATTACCATATACACACCTGACTCATCCGACTCTGATAGCAAAGTTAACGCAGGATTGTTTCGGATATCTTCAGCTCTGACTTCGGTATGACGACTGTGAGGAACATAGAACACATCATCAAATCCTCTGAAAATAGGATTTTGAGGTTGATGTAAATTATGTTCAAATACACCGAACATTTTTTTACTTAGTGGATATTTTGGAATTCCATAATAATGATACAAACCAGCCTGAGCAGCCCAACAAATAAAGAAAACAGAAGTAACATGCGTTTTTGCCCAATCGAAAACCCTGGTTATTTCCGGCCAATAATTTACATCTTCAAATGCTAAATGTTCTACTGGTGCACCGGTAATTATCATTCCGTCGTAGTTACTTTCTTCAACCTCCTGAAAAGTTTTGTAAAAGGAATCGAGATGCTCCTGTGGCGTGTTTTTTGAGGTATGGGTATCCATATACAGAAAGTCAATCTCAATTTGTAGCGGAGTATTTGACAGCACACGTATTAAATCTGTTTCTGTTGCAATTTTAATCGGCATCAAATTCAGAATCAACAACTTTAAAGGACGTATTTCCTGGGTTGATGCTCTATCAGAATCCATTACAAAGATATTCTCTTTTTGTAGTGCATTAACTGCCGGCAGATTGGCTGGTATATTTAATGGCATAATGGTACTATTTACTTATAATATTTGTTATAAATTTTCCAGTAAGCATCGCTTCCTGTAAAATCTCTAATAAATTCGCTTAGTTTATCTCTTAATACGGATGCATTGGCATTTACTGCCCAACTGTATTCCTGCTTAACCCCTAAAGGCATACTTATATTCAATTTCGGATATTTCATCAACATCTTTTGAACTAACCTACCGGGACATGTTGTGAACTTTATTTTTTTTTCTGCTACTAATTGAATGGCATCTTCATTGGTTGAATTTTTTAATTCAACGAGATAAATTGTATCAGCAATTTGTTCAGACAGGCTTTCAATCAGCTTCCTAACCGGCGCATTTCTTGATAACCAGATAGTATCACCCCCTAATTGGTACTGACGAGTTAGAATATCCGATGTACTATCAACATGTTGAACAAGAAACTGCACATCTTCCTGCAATGCTGTAGTGAACAACACTTTGTCCTGATAATCAGAATTCACAGGTATCATGTTAGCCATTATATCAAATTCATTGTTCTCTAATTTGTCAATATTCATTCGAACATTATCGCCAACCGCTATTTCAAGTTCAAGTTTATTTTCATCAGCAAAAGCTTTAATCATCTCATACTGAAACCCATAAATGCTATCTTTACTAATAAAAAATCCTTCCGATGTTTCCAGTGAGATTGCTCTTATCCTTCCCGATTCTACTATTTTATCCCAATCCCGCTGTGTTTTTATTTGTAAAAAATAAAAAACAGCAGCTACAACCAATAGTGAGATTATCAGAATCAGGCCATTTAACATGGGTTTTTTTAACCCTAAATAGTATTTTAATCGTAGAAATTCCATGTTAAACCCATTTTAAGTAATGCCGGATTAATTGGATAATTTGGCATTGAGTAATACAATCCTTTCATAAACAACTGATTTACGTGACTATATTCGAAGAAAAAACGAGTACGTTTTAATAAGAAATTGGCATATAGGTTTAATACCGGATAGTTGCCTACTTTTGTTGTGCGCTGATTATAAAAGAAACCTGTAGCTGGCATATAGGATGGTGCATAATAGGATGTATGATATCTTACATACGTACCAAGTTGAACATTTAGCACACTAAACCACTTATCAATGTAATACAAGTTGTGATACAAAGTAAGTCTAGGTAATGGCATGATATTATCATTAAAACTCTCCTGATAAATAACTGTATTGTCAAACCCAACTTTTCTAAATCGAAAATCCTTCTGAAGTTTGGCCGTAAGCACCTGAATGCTTCCTGAAAACTGACGGGGATTAGCTGTTGAATCAATGTATATATAATCCGTTTTGTTGTCAATAATTAAATCAAACCAAAGCTTGCGGGTAGGTATTGCAAATCGTCCACTGAGACGTGTATCAAATGATTTTGAGAAATTATTATTCCACATAAAATGATTTGATTCATAATTGCGAAAAAAGAAATCAGGAGAATATGAATTAACAGATGCACGAACTCTCATTTCAATTGAATCCTTCCAGATTCGGAATTTAGTTCCTAAATGCGCGCTAAAATCAAAGTCGCCAGCCTTATATCCTAAAACAGATAGATTCGCTACGAATTTATAGGTAAATAATTGTCCTAAATTTTTCGAGAGCTCACCACCTATACTGGTGTTAGTCAAAACAGAGTCGCGCACCAAAGAATCTTTCAAAAAAACATAACGCTCAATATCACTATGCACAAAAGCTGTTAAACCAAAACGCATGAATTTATTAAATTCTTCAGGCATATTTAAGGCTAAACGATTAGATAAACGTTGTAGTGCTGAAGTATCATTTGTTGCCGAATAATAGGTATTTTTGTAAAAATCCGTATTCGGTGTCAATTCAAAATAACGCTTCTGATAACTATCGTATTTTAATGTATGAGTAAAGCGTGTAACAGGTACAAAAGTATAAATTATACTATCATTCTTGTCTTTGGATTCCTTCGTAAAACCCAAACTATAGTTATGTGTAAAATAAAACTGAAGCTGTTTTAGTGATGATTGAGCATCCTCTGAAAGATTTACAGGTATATTGTAAGCTTCTTCGTAACCAAATGATGGATTCAGTATATATGAATCATCCTGAATACCTCCATTTTCCCTGTTGCTTAGCGAATTAATCGACAAAGAACCGTAAGCATTATACTTCATTCCATTATACGAACCGAACAATGAACCCGAAAACAGTTTCATGGCCTGATCCTGATACTCACCTCTGGCATACATATAATCAATTAGAGTACCAAAATTAAGTTTTTTATTAGCATTGGCTGTAAATAAAAACCCAACCTGATCAGACTCTCTGAAGTTAGTACCACCAGTTAGTAATTTTATTGTACTGAAAGGCATTTTAGTATTATAAAACCGATTACTTCTTACATTATTTAAATAAGGCAGATAAGGAGCAGAAAAGAGAAATCCATCATCAGATAATCTATCTATAAGAATTTTCGATTGTACCGGAGAACCCATATTTCCATTAAAAGAATTCGAAATAGAATATCTGTCAATTGGATATGTATGTTGAAAATTAAGATGCATAGTATCCATCGTTACAGAATCAACAGTACCATTGAAATCAATTAACTTCCAATTTACAATTCTCTGATTGGAATTACTTTGTTGTGAATAAACAGAAATGATATGCACAAACAATAAAACTATAAATAAATTTCTTTTCACTTAATACTTTTCTTAAATAGATGGCTGCAAAGATACAAAAAATCAAAGTTTTATAATTATATGATAAGGTTATAATTATGTAAACAGGATAAACAAAAAAAAGGATAGTTGCAACCAACTATCCTTTATATATAAACTAGATTTCTTATTTAATTAGTTTATTGCCCAATGGCAGAACAGTCTTTCCGGCTAAATCATTAATAATAATGGCCGCCATCATATACCATGCCGCGAATGCACAAACTATTAGTTCAATAGCGGCTACTGGTTTCAAAAATTCGAAACCGAAATGCTCTAAGTCCAACAGAATAAAGCCTACAAGTAATGTGCCAAAGGTAAAAACCATAGCTGTATGGATTCGGAACGAAGCAATAAACATAATTGCAGTGTAAAGTGTCCAACCTACCAGATAATACCCAACGTCTGTACCATCAGAAGGATAAATACCAAAGTGTGTACACAATTTAATTATAGCAAGACCAATCCAGAAAGAACCATAGGCAACAAAAGCACTATAACCAAAGTTATTACCCATTTTTTGTTCCTGAAAGCCAGCTATAAATTGAGCTAACCCACCAAATATAAGTCCCATTGCTAATACCGGACCCCATTGAAGTAATCCAAGATTGTGTAATTGAAGTAAGAAAGTGGTCATACCAAAACCGGCCAGACCAACAACTGCAGGATTTCCGTTTTTCATTTTTTTTGTTGAATAATTTATTTATAATTATGACTGCAAAATTACTCAAAATTAAACAGATAACCAACATATTCACAAGCGAATACATAAAAATTTAGCACAAAAAAAGTCCCTGACTACCAAAGTAATCAGGGACTTTTAAAAACGGCGGCTATCTACTCTCCCACAGTTATGCAGTACCATCGACG
>RRZT010633617.1_pt1 | contig 10370 bp, 8 predicted proteins | sample 2165551 | NCBI WGS metagenome assembly RRZT01 (sample SAMN10456910, study PRJNA506462) | wastewater metagenome | biome: wastewater; feature: sludge; material: wastewater sludge; isolation source: wastewater sludge with Escherichia coli K12::gfp cells carrying plasmid... | place: USA: Moscow, Idaho ...
TCAGGCAGGCCAAGGCGCACGATAAAGCCGTGCGGATGGGCGTTGTGTGCGCTGGCGGTTCCGCCATGCTGGCTGGCGACGCGGGCGACCAGCGGCAGGCCGAGGCCCGAGCCGTGGGTGGTTTGGTCGTCTGCCCGCCAGAAGCGCTGAAAGACGTTGGGCAGTTGGTCATCGGCCACGCCGGGGCCGTTGTCGGCGACTTGCAGGGTCAGGGCGGTTGGGGCGTTGGCCTGTGTGGCAGTACGCGCGACGCTGACGGTGATGATGCCATGGGGTGGGGTGTAGGTGAGGGCGTTGTCGATGAGGTTGCTGATGGCTTCGCGCATCATGAAACGGTTGCCGCAGACAAAGGCGGATTCCAGCCCTTCGTAGCCCAGGTCTTTTTGCAGGGTGATGCTTTTTGGGATCCATTCGCGGGCGACTTTGCGCGCGAGTTGGGCGATGTCGTAGCGGTCGGCCGGGTTGTTGCTGGACGCTTGCGCTTCGCTGCGCGCCAGCGAGAGCATTTGCCGCACCAGTTGCACGCTGCGCAGGGCGGCGCTGTGGATTTTGCGGATGCGGCGGTGCAGTTGTTGCGGGTCGGTTTCTTGCAGGGCCAGTTCTGCCTGGCTGATGATGCCCGCCAGCGGGGTGCGCAGTTGGTGGGTGGCGTCGTTGAGGAAGCGCTTTTCGGTTTCGACTTGTTCGATTTGCTGTAGCAGATGGTGCAGTTGCTGGAGTTGTTGTTGCAACGGCTCCGGTTGTTCCCGTTGTTCCGCGTGCTCGGAAGGTTTCTGTTGCGCTTTGGGGTGTTGGGTTGTGCTGCCCATGTTGTTGGTGCGGTCGGGGATTGGGGGCGTGTCGGGTGTGGTCATGGGGCGGGGGCTGTGAAGGTGGAGCTGCCGTTGCTGGCTTGCAGCAGTTCGATGCGCGCCTGGTGGATGCGGTGGCGGATGTGTTCGCCGATGGAGGTGGCCGAAGGCGTGCGCGCGGATGCCGCTTGCCGGGCTTGCAGTTCTTGTGTGGCGGTTTGCGCAATGGCGCCCAGATTCAGGGTTTGCAGGGTTTGCAAGGCGTGCCACAGGCGGGGGCGAGGCGGGTAGGGTTCGTCTTGCAGGCCGAGGCGGCCGCGGGCATCGCATTCGCAGGCGAGCAGTACCTGGGCGAAGCGCTCGGGTTGGCGAAAGGCGTCGCAGCGTTCCAGCAAGCGCACGGTGGCGGCGGCACCCAGGGTGGCGCTGCGGTGGATGTTGCCATGTTCCAGCGCGACGACGTGTGCCAGTTCGCGGCAGTGGTTGGGCGCGCGCAGCCGCTGGCTCAGGGGCAGTAGCAGCGTGGCGCTGCGCTGCTCGTGGCCCAGATGGCGCGGCAGCAGGTGCGCGGGTGTGGTGGCTTTGCCCAGATCGTGGCACAGGCAGGCGTAGCGCACGGCCAGCGGGGCTTGCAGCTGGGTGGCCATGTCGAGCACGAGCAGCAGGTGCTCACCGGTGTCGATTTCGGGGTGGTATTCGGGGCGCTGGGGTACGCCGAAGAGGGCATCGACTTCGGGCAGCACATGCGCCAGCGCGCCGCAGGCGCGTAGCACGCGAATCATGCGCGAGGGGCGTTGTTCCATCAGGCCGCGGCTGATTTCTTGCCAGAGCCGTTCGGGCACGAGGTGATCGACTTCGCCTGCGGTGACCATGGCTTGCATGAGCTGCAGGGTTTCGGGTGCGACGGAAAAGTCGGCAAAGCGCGCGGCAAAGCGCGCCACGCGCAGGATGCGCACAGGGTCTTCGGCAAAGGCGGCGGTGACGTGGCGCAGCACTTTGTCGCGCAGGTCTTGCTGGCCGTTGTAGGGGTCGTGCAGTTGGCCGTTGGCCGATTCGGCGATGGCGTTGATGGTGAGGTCGCGCCGGGCCAGGTCTTGCTCCAGCGTGACGCTGCTGTCGAAGTGCACGGCAAAACCGGTGTAGCCCGGGGCGGTTTTGCGCTCGGTGCGCGCCAGTGCGTATTCTTCTTTGGTGACGGGGTGCAGAAAGACGGGAAAGTCTTTGCCGACCGGCAAAAAGCCATGGGCCTGCATTTGTGCGGGCGTGGCGCCTACAACGACCCAATCGTTGTCTTGCACGGGGCGGCCCAGCAATTTGTCGCGCACGGCACCGCCCACGTGGTAGATGTGGGCGCCGGGGATGTCAAAAGCGGGCGGGGTGGGCATGGCGTGCGTAAAAACTGAGGTGAAAAAACCGAGTGGCGGGAGCCGGCAGATTGCTTAACGGGTAGGTGCAGGTGTGACGGCGCTGGTGGGCGCAGCCAAGTGCTCGGGGCGGATGCGCAACACTTCCACGCCTACGGCATCGCAGTCGGGGTAGATGTCGGTTTTTTCGGTGGATACGCGCACCGCCCACACCTTGGGGTGTTGCAGCAAGGCGCTGGCGATGTCGTCGCACAGGGTTTCTTGCAGCTCGATGTGCCCTGCCTGGATGCGGGCGGCGATGGTGCGGCGAATCAGGTCGTAGTCCACCACTTCGTCGAGGCGGTCTTGCGTGGGGGTGGAGTCGCGCAGCGGCACATACATGTCCACATTGATGCGCACGCGCTGTGCCGCCTGCTTTTCGGACTCGTGCACGCCGATGTGGATGTGCGCTTCGTAATTGCGTAAAAACAGCCGCCGGCAATGCAGGGCCAGTTGTTCGCTCCAGTGTGCTGCGTGCATAGGGTGGGACTCGGTGTCAGGGGGCAAAAAAGGGCGTGTTCAGGCGGGTAGATGTTGCTTGAGCAGATCGTCCACCACAAACAGAATGTCACGCGGCAAGGGTACCAGATGCTGGCCGTTATCCACGCACAAGGTGGCGCCGGTGATGGCGGGCGTTTGCGCCAGAAACACGCAAGTGCGGGCCACATCTTGCGGGTGGATGGGGCGGCGCAGCAGGTTGGCGTGGCTGGCGGCGGCGAAATTGTCTGCCTGCTGCGGGCCACTTTGAAACAGCAGGCCGGGGGCCACGCCACATACCCGCATACGGGGCGCCAGTGCCTGCGCTTGCAGGGATACGGCGCGCTCCAGCGCCAGTTTGCTGGTGGTGTAGCTGAAATAGTCCGGGTTGAGGTTGAAGACCTTTTGATCCAGCACATGGATGGCGCAGCAGGCCGCAATGGCGTCTGCCGGATGTTGTTGCGCCATCAGTCGCGCCAGATCCAGCGGAGCCAGCAGATTGACGCCGATTTGCTGCATGGCCAGTGCCTCGGTGTAGTTCTCGCCCGTATCCGGCATGAAAAGCGATGCGTTATTCACCAGCGCCTGCAAGGGCCCCCACTGCGTGGCGATGTGCTGCATCATGGCGCGGCGCGCTGCGGGGTCGGCCAAGTCGGCCTGCACCAGTTCCAGGTGGGCGCCTTGCTCCTGCAGCTCTTGCTGCAAGGCCTGCGCATCGGCTCGGCTGCTGTTGAAGTGGCACAACACGCGCCAGCCAGCAGCGGCAAAGGCGCGGCACAGTTCGGCACCCAGGCGGCGCGCGCCACCGGTTACAAGAACGGTTGGAGGGCAAGGCGCCTGCGCGGCGTTGCCCTGCGCAGAGGCATGTGAGGCAGAGTGATTCATGCTGCAATGGTAGCGCTGGATGCGGCCCGGGTGCATGGACTGGAAGAGCGGGCTGGCGCAAGCGTGCGCGAGGACTGGTGAAGGGTGATAAAAAACCGATGGGGATACAAAAATGCATTGCCATGTCGGGGCTAGAATGGCACAATTTGTCACGAAGTATTCATTTTTGGCGAAAGTGATCGTTTTTGGTGTGCTTTTGGCGTAAGCGCGCAGCGGCACAGGGGTTGATCAACAGCAGGGTGGAAGCATGGCGAATTTGCTGATAGTGGAAGACGATGCCTTAATGCAGGAAACGTTGACCGAGCAGTTGGGGCGCGCTGGGCATACCATTACCACGGCCAAAAGTGGCGCAGCGGCTCAGCAACTGATGGAGCGCCAGCGGTTTGATGCCTTGGTGCTGGATTTGGGGTTGCCTGCCATGGGCGGTGCCACCTTGCTCAAGTGGGCGCGGCAGCGGTTTGGCGCCATGCCCATCATGATCGTGACCGCGCGTGACGGTGTGGATGACCGCGTGCAGGGACTGAATGCAGGTGCCGACGACTACTTGACCAAGCCGTTTGACATGAAAGAGTTGCATGCGCGGATTGAAGCGCTGCTGCGGCGCGCGCGCTTGCCCGCCTTTGGTGGCTCGCTGCAGATCGCTGCGGGGCAGGGCAAGCGTTTGCGGCTGGATCCGCAACTGCCGTTGGCCTGGGTGGGTGACGATATTCTGGAACTGACCCAACGCGAATGGGCGCTGCTGTCGCTGCTGGTGGCGCGGACGGGGCAAGTGGTAAGCCGCGAAGATGTGTTGGCCGTGTGGCAGCACGACACGTCGGAATCTGCGGGCGCTTCTGGCTCCAACGCGCTGGAGGTGTATATCCACCGGCTGCGCCGCAAGTTGGCGGACACCGGCATTCAAATTCGCAATGTGCGCGGATTGGGCTACACCCTGACAGCGGCTGAATAATCCATCCGTCTCGCACGGCCTGCGAAGAACAGGCTGGTGTCGCATACACAAAAGGCTCGCCATGTACGAGCCTTTTGTGTGGGAGTGCGCTGTACTTGGGTTTGCTGCTTGAGGGTATTCACAGCGCCCGGCTGCGCGCCAGCGGTGGGTTGCGGCTGAAATAGCCCTGAATGCCGCGCAGCAGCATATCGGCCATGCGCGCCTGAAAGGTGGAGCTGCGCAATTGCCCTTCTTCGGTCGGGTTGCTGATAAAGGCGGTTTCCACCAACACGCTGGGAATGTCGGGCGCTCTGAGCACGGCAAAACCGGCCTGCTCCACACGGGGTTTGTGCAGGCGGTTGATTTTGCCGATTTCGCCCAGCATGGCGCTGCCCAACGTGAGGCTGTCGCGAATTTGTGCGGTGGTGCTCAAGTCCAGCAGGGCGCGCTGCACGGTGGCATCGCGGCTATTGACGTTGATGCCGCCGATCAGATCGGCCTGGTTTTCTTTGTTGGCCAGCCAGCGTGCGGCGGTGCTACTGGCGCCGCTGCGACTGAGCGCGTACACGCTGGAGCCATTGGCCTGGGGCGTGGTGAAGGCGTCGGCATGGATGCTGATGAACAAATCGGCCTGCACGCGCCGCGCTTTTTGCACGCGGGTGTTGAGGGGCACGAAATAGTCGCCGTCGCGCGTGAGATAAGCGCGCATGGGGTTGTTGCCCACGCGGCTGTTGTTGATGCGCGATGCCAGTAGCCTGGCAATGTTCAGCACCACATCTTTTTCGCGCGTGCCGCCGGGGCCGATGGCGCCGGGGTCTTCGCCGCCGTGGCCGGGATCGAGCGCCACGATGATGAGGCGGTTGGCCCCGCGCCCCGTTTGCTGTGGCGCAGGCGGTGTGATGGATGGCGTGGCAGGCGGACGGGGCGGTGGTGCAGCCGCAGCCATGGCGCTGTCTTTTTGTGCAATCAAGGCCGCCAGTGCATCGTCGGTGCGATTGGTTGCGGTGGCAGCCGGAGGCGGCGGTGGCGCGGTCAGCGAAGGCGTGCGCGCCGGCTGCTGGTTGCGGTTGGCCAGCCATGTGCCCAGCGGGTCGTTGTCTGGCGAGGGTGTAGGCGTGAGGGGCGTGCCGGGCGGTGCGACCAGGCCACGGGCTTCGTCACGGCTGTATTGCGCCACCAGTTTTTCGAGCGGATCGGGCGTGCTGGTGGGGTATAGGTCGAACACCAGTCGGTTTTTGTAGGCGGCAATCGGCATCAGATTGAATACTTGTGCCTGAATGGGTTGCTTCAAATCCACCACCAGCCGCACCACCTCGGGCGAGAATTGCCCTACGCGGATGCGGGCGACGTTGGGGTCGTCGGGGCGCAGCTTGTCCACCAGGCTGCGCAGGGTGGGCGTAAGCGTGATGCCGGTAATGTCCACGCCCAGGCGGGGCGGGTCGGTGTAAAAGGTTTGGGTGTATTGCAGCGCGCCATCTGATTCGAGCGTGATGCGGGTGTAGTCTTGCGCGGGCCAGATGCGCACGGCCACCACTTCGGCGGCGTGGGCCAGTTGCGGCAGGCCGGTTACGGCAAGCAGCCCCGTCCATTTCAGCAGGGTGCGGCGCGTGGGGTTGAAGGACTGGGGTGTAGTCGGCTTGTTGGGCATCGTCATGCTTGCACCATCCTTTGCAATACGGTGCTGCCGCGCGGGCTGTTGGCGGTGATGCGTGCGGTGCGCGCGGTGTCGTTGTCGGCGTGCAGCTGTACGTCCCAATCGGCTTGCGGCAGCAGGGTGCCGGCTTTTTCGGGCCATTCCACCAGTTTGATTCCGGTGCTGGCAAACAGGTCGCGCAGGCCGCTGTCTTCCCATTCGCGCGGGTCGTCAAAACGGTAAAAGTCGCAATGCCAAATGGTCAGCGGGTGCGGGGCGGTGATCTGGTAGGTTTCTGCCACGGCAAAGGTGGGGCTTTTGATGCGGCCTTGCACGCCCAGCGCGCGCAGCAGGTGGCGCGTGAATGTGGTTTTGCCAGCGCCCAAATCGCCATGCAAAAAGATCAGCATATCGGCATCTTGTGGCTGTGCCTGCCAGTGCTGCGCCAGGCGCGTGGCAAAAGCGGCCGTGGCAGTTTCGTCTTCCCAAGCGAAGGTTTTTACAATCATGCAAGGTGTCCTGTCATGTCCGCATCCCATTCTTTCCCCAGCTCTGCCGTTGAGTCGGCGTCCGGCACGCATCGCGCAGCCCTTGCGGCGGCCGATGGCGAGGCTTTATTGTCCACGATTCGGCAAGAGGCCGCGACACTGGGCTTTGGCAGCATCGGCGTGGCCGATGTGGACTTGCGCAGCGCCGAGCCGGGGCTGCTGGCGTGGCTGGCGCAGGGCTTTCATGGCGATATGCACTACATGGCGGCGCATGGGCTGAAACGCGCCCGGCCGGCCGAGCTGGTACCGGGCACGGTGCGGGTGATAACTGCGCGCATGGACTATCTGCCCGCCGCCACGCCTGCCGATTGGCGCCAGCGCGAGCAGCAGCGCCTGTTGCAGCCGGGCGAAGCGGTGGTGTCGGTCTATGCCCGGGGGCGCGATTACCACAAGATCATGCGCGCCCGCTTGCAGCAATTGGCCGGTTGCATCGAGCAGCATGTGGGCGGCATGGGCTACCGCGTGTTTACCGATTCGGCTCCTGTGCTGGAGGCCGAATTGGCTCGCCGCAGCGCGCAAGGTTGGCGCGGCAAACACACCCTGTTGCTGAATCGCGAAGCGGGTTCGACCTTTTTTTTGGGAGAAATTTTTACCGACCTGCCGCTGCCGGTGACGCTGCCGCTGGCGCACAACAGTTACTGCGGGCAGTGCACGGCCTGCATCACGGCCTGCCCGACGCAGGCCATCATTGCCCCGTATCGGCTGGATGCGCGGCGGTGTATTTCCTACCTCACGATCGAGCACCACGGGGCGATTGCGCCTGAGTTGCGCCCCTTGATCGGCAACCGCATTTACGGCTGCGATGATTGTCAATTGGCATGCCCCTGGAACAAGTTTGCCCGTCGCAGCCATTTGCCCGATTTTGACGAGCGCAACGATTGGGGCAGCGCCACGTTGCTGCAACTGTGGCAATGGGATGAGGCCACATTTTTGCGGCGCACCGAAGGCAGCCCCATTCGCCGCATCGGCCATGTGCGGTGGTTGCGCAATCTGGCCGTGGCGCTGGGCAATGCCTTGCGTCAGGCCGCGCAGCAGGGCGATGCGCAGCAGACACAGGCCATTCAGCAGGCCTTGCAGCAACAGGCCCAGCACCCCGAAGATCTGGTGCGCGAGCATGTGGCCTGGGCGCAGGCGCAAGGGGAAGATCAAAGGCAGGTGCAGAAATAACCGCAACGGAATAGCCGTAACGGAATAAGTGCAATGGTTGCCAGCAGGGCAAAGCCGGGCATGGCGTGGGGCGATCAAGCGCACGTGTGGCGGTGCGGCCAAGCAGATCGTGTATTGTGGGCGCTTTCTTCCGTGGCGCCTGTGGCGCAAGCCACGCGCCCAACCATCCTGTACCTTCCGTATCCAGAAAGCCCCGCATGCCTGTAGCCCGCACCGCCGTTTGTCTGGCCTATCCCGATTGCGCCCAAGCGATACCGGCGCAGGCCGTCATGCTCGATCTGGACGGCACCTTGGTCAATACCTTGGGTGACTTTGATCTGGCGCTCAACAACATGCTGGCCGAACAAGGCTGGCCGCGCGTGGAGCCCGCCTTTATCGCGCGCACGGTGGGCAAAGGCTCGCCCTATCTCATCCGCCAAACCTTGCTGCATCTGGGGTTGGGGAAAAATGGCATGGTAAACGGCGAGCTGGATGAGGCGTTATACGAGCAAGCGCACGCCAGCTACCAGCAGCATTACCACCGCATCAATGGGCAGGCCAGCCACCTTTACCCCGGCGTGCAGCAGGGGCTGGAGCAGCTGCATGCCGCAGGCTTGCCGCTGGCCTGCATCACCAACAAGCCCACGCAGCATGCCAGCGCCTTGTTGCAGACGCTGGGCGTGGTGCATTACTTTGCCTGCGTGCATGGCGGCGATGCGTTTGCGCGCCGCAAGCCCGATCCCCTGCCATTGATCGAAACGGCACGGATATTGGGTTGCGCGCCCGCGCAGGCGCTGATGATCGGCGATTCGGTCAATGATTCCGAAGCCGCGCACGGCGCGGGCTCGCCCGTGCTGCTGGTGCGCTATGGCTACAACCACGGCAACCCGATCGAAGGCGTGCCCGCCCAAGGCTATTTGCATAGTCTGGCTGATCTGCGTTGTGTGAGTTGAAGCAGGCTGCGGTGCCGCGTCTGGTTTGGTCATCGCTGCCGATTTGGCCTGGTTTGTTTGATAGACTACGCCCCATCATGTTTTTTCACTTCACCATCACCACAGGTCAGTCAGACCGGGGAGCATGGCCCTGGCGGGGCTGAGCATGCTCGTTGCGCTGCAGCCTGCACGGCTTGCAGCGCGTGTGATGGCAGTTCTGCCTAGCCTTTCTGCCATAACCTGGCATCGCGTTTGGGGCATTTGCTCAACAGGCGCATGACACCCCTCATCTGGGCGACGGATGGAGCGGGCTGTGCCGGGGCAGGCGTCTTGTTTCTTGTGGGCAAATTGGATGAATAGGCGGCAGCAGGCGCGAGTTTGCCTGATGGGTGACTTGCCTGACTGGTGGATGAGCCGCATCGCTTGCCCTTGTTGTTGGAGTGACCGTTCATGATGACCGAAATCGAATTCAATAGTCTGGCCGCGCAAGGCTACAACCGCATCCCGCTGATGCTGGAAGCCTTTGCCGATCTGGAAACCCCTCTTTCCCTTTATCTGAAGCTGGCGCATGCCGAATATGGCGGCAAGCACAGCTTTCTGCTCGAATCCGTGGTGGGGGGCGAGCGCTTTGGCCGCTACAGCTTCATCGGCCTGCCCGCGCAAACGCTGCTGCGCGCCAGCGGCTTTGGCGATCAGGCCACCACCGAAGTGGTGACGCATGGCGTGGTGCAGGAAACGGCGCAGGGCAATCCGCTGGACTTTATCGAGCAATACCAGGCGCGCTTCAAGGTTGCGCTGGCGCCGGGGCTGCCCCGTTTCTGCGGCGGGCTGGCGGGCTATTTTGGCTACGACGCCGTGCGCTATATGGAGAAAAAACTCCAGGCATCTTGCCCGCCCGACGAGATTGGCACGCCCGATATTTTGCTGCTGCAATGCGAAGAAGTGGCCGTGATCGACAACCTCTCGGGCAAGCTGTATCTGCTGGTGTATGTTGATCCGAACACGCCCGAAGCCTATAGCCGTGGCAAGCGGCGTTTGCGCGAGCTGCATGTTCGCTTGCGCCAACCGGCCATGCCGCCGGCAGCAGGCGTATTCAAAAGCGAACCGGTGCAGCGCAGCTTTGCCAAAGAAGATTACCTTCGAGCGGTCGAGCGCGCCAAAGAGTTGATTGCCGCGGGCGCCTTCATGCAGGTGCAGGTCGGGCAGCGGCTGCACAAGCGTTTTGCCGCGCACCCGCTCAATCTGTACCGCGCGCTGCGTTCGCTCAATCCCAGCCCCTACATGTACTACTACCACTTTGGCGATTTTCAGGTGGTGGGGTCTTCGCCCGAAATTCTGGTGCGGCACGAGCATGCGCCCGAAGGCGACACCATCACCATCCGCCCGCTGGCGGGCACACGCCCGCGTGGCGCCACGCCCGAGGCCGACAAAGCCATTGAGCAGGAACTGGTCAACGATCCCAAAGAACGCGCCGAACACGTCATGCTGATCGACCTGGCGCGTAACGACATTGGGCGCATCGCGCGCACCGGCAGCGTCAAAGTGACCGAGGCGTTTGCCGTAGAGCGCTACAGCCACGTGATGCACATCGTCAGCAATGTCGAAGGCGTGCTGAACCCGGGCATGA
>RRZT011022507.1_pt1 | contig 10370 bp, 9 predicted proteins | sample 2165551 | NCBI WGS metagenome assembly RRZT01 (sample SAMN10456910, study PRJNA506462) | wastewater metagenome | biome: wastewater; feature: sludge; material: wastewater sludge; isolation source: wastewater sludge with Escherichia coli K12::gfp cells carrying plasmid... | place: USA: Moscow, Idaho ...
TGCCAGCAAGTAGCGGAGATACTTCCGTGCACGGTACAAAGTGTTTGTAAAATGCTTGGCAAAGAAGACGAGCCAAGATTGGTATGGTGACATTCCTTTGGGAGCTGCAGGTGAGCTGTGAACAAACATGCGTACGGTTCGCTTTGCTAATCGTACCTACAGACCTGAAGCTGGTTTAGTTTCATGTTAATATTAACAAAAGGATTGAATAATTAATGAATAGAATAATTTTACTAACATCTTGTGTCGTTATTTTGTTTTTATTTTTCATTTTTTTTCAAAATTTATCTTTTTCATCAAGTATGGAAGGAGAAACAAGGAGATTCTCTTTATCAAGTGGTGAAAAACAATTTGAAATAAATGTAAAAAAGAAATGTGTTCATAATATTGGTATTTTGTTTAAATCTGACCGTGGAAGTGAAGAAGTAGTTAAAATTTTTGGAAATGCGTTAAATGTATATATGCCAACTTATATTGATATTGAATTATATGATTATTCTGGAAAAATTGTTTTTTCAATATATAATTTAGGTGGAAAAGTTAAATATTTTAGGTATGGTCCAAATCCTATAATGATATATGCTGGGGAAATTTATATAAATCCTGGAAAGTATAATGTAAAAATTAAAATAAATAAAATTGAAGAAGACTTGTCAATGTTTGAATCTGAATTTTTTATTGTAATTGATCCTAAATCAACATGCGGATCATGGTTTTTTAATATGTTTAAACTTTAAAATATTATTTAGATATATTGTAAATATAGAAAATTAGTATGAATAAATTATTAATTATTATGTATATGTTTTTTTAAAATTTAAACACTTACTTTAAATTTAAGCAGAAAATTTTACCAAATAATGCTGAATAATTTGTAATTTTTGACAACAGTTTTTTGAAATATTTATATAGATAATCAAAATTTGATTATCTATATAAATTCAAGAAGATTCAATAAATTTCATCGGGTGAGAATAAAATTGGAAAAATATTTATGAAATTCTATCAATTTTCTGGAAGGTAAAACAGATAAATTTTCAATCTATTTTAAAAATATTTTGTTAATTAAACATTATGGAGGATTAAAATGCCAACAATTACAGTAAATATAGCTAAAAAGGGCCATCCAAGAAATAATGGGACTGAATCTTCATTGTTGGGCCACGCTTGGATCTCTCTACCCGATGGATCGACAACTGGATATGCACCAGGTGGCGTTACTGATACTGATGGTACCACATATTCATGTGATAATATCATCTATAATTTTCTATTCTAAGTTTGGAGGTATATATGTCAGATTTTATGTCAAATTTTAATCCTGCGCCTTTTACAAATAATTCTGATCATGATGTCATAATTAAATCTGAGGGCTCATCAGAAAACTTAATTATACCGCCTGGCGCAACTATCTATGGGGTAGATGGTGTTTGGGTAGAAGGGGTGAATTCAAAGTGCAAGTGCACCAGCCAGGGCAAGGTTAAAAACTTCAGCAGGAGTCTGGTAACCTAAGCACTTGCGAGGGCGATTGTTGAGCCGCTCTGCCGCTTTGCAAAGCATGTCTTCCGTGACTTTGTAAAAGCTGCTTCCTCTTGGAAAATACTGCCTGAGCAGGCCGTTGCCGTTCTCATTGGCACCGCGCTGCCAGGGTGATCGCGGCGTACAAAAGTAGGTGCTCATGCCTGTTGCCGCCTCCAATTCCTTGAATCGGGCCGTTTCCGAACCGTTGTCAAGCGTAAGTGTTTGGCGGAGCACAAACGGAATATCGAGCAGGCGGCCAATAAGCGCGCCATTGAATGAGGCGGCTGTCTTGTCTTCCACCTTGGCCAGCAACAGAAAACGGCTTTTGCGTTCATTGCAGCTGACCAGTGCCGCTTTGCCCTTGGAAGCAAAGACGAGGTCGGCCTCCCAATCTCCAACCCGGGCTCTCTTGGCAACAATCTCCGGTCTCTCGCCAATATCGATACGTCCGGGGAGAACGCGTCTGCCTTGACCGTACCGGCTTTGCGGCCGGCGTTGCCTGCGGGCCCGGCGTAAATGGCGATAGCTTATATCGCCCATCTCTGCAGCCGCATAGATCCAGCGATAGATAGTTTCGACGCTGACGCGCATGGCCGCATCTTGCGGATAATCCAGGCGGAGGCGTCCTGCAATCTGTTCGGGAGCCCAGTCTGCGCGCAATTTTTCATCGACATATGCGAGCAGTTCTGGCCGGTTCAGACAGCGGTAATGGCGCGGGATCTGCCGTCTTCTTGAGGCGCGGCGTTGCGCGGTCTGTGATCGGTAACCGCTTGCTGAACCGTTGCGGCGCAACTCTCGCGAAACCGTGGTATGGCTCCGCCCGAGACGTGCGGCAATTTCCCGGCAACTCATCCCCATGCCGACAAAATAATTCAATACCAATGCGATCTTCCAGTGTAAGGTGCGTGTAGGACATGGCGGACTCCTTCTGGATGGTTGGTGGTGGGCACTTCCAACTCTACCAGAATACCGCTGTGTCCTCTTCGCTTTTAACTCTCTACTGCTGGTGCACTTTGAATTAGAATCTACCGGTTCTCTTGCTCTCTATCGAAATGGTTGGAAAGCAGCGTCGATTCCCGGAATGCATTTTTTCATTGCTTTAATAGGCATACTCTTTTGTGAATTTTTTGCTTTTATATCGCCTTTTGGCTATTGGGCAAATATTGCTAAGGACCGGGATGTAGATCAGCAACCAGCTATTTATGCTTTTTTGTTCTGGGTTTTATTTATTGCAACCGGTTGTTTGTCTTTGTTTTACAAAGGTTAGAAACTTAACACCACCTTGATTCGGCGTTGGGATAGATGACTGAATGAAAAATGAAATTGGTCAATTTCCAGCCAATCATTGGTTTTTCCCGCGAAAAAGGAAAACCTCCATGGAACAGAGTTCCAGGAGGCTACTATTAAAAGCGAATTCCTTTATATTTTTGGTACGCCAGGAGGGATTTGAACCCCCGACCCACGGCTTAGAAGGCCGTTGCTCTATCCAACTGAGCTACTGGCGCAGAGATTTTTTATGCGTGGCTAATGTAGCCGTCCTCTTCCAGAAAGGCAAGCTTTCGCTGCACAAAGCTTCTTTTTCATGCGCAAAGCCATCTTGCCAGTTCTGTCCGCAATCGCGGTTAAGCAAAGCTCACATATAATCCGGCAAAGCCAAAATACAGTTCGCTCTCAGCAAGCCAATATCTATTGCCCTACCTGTTCCCAGACTGGCCCGGCAGGTGTATCGAAGACATTAATACCAAGCGTAAGCAGATCCTTCCTTGCCTGATCGGCGGCTGCCCAGTTCTTTTCCTGTCTTGCTGTTTCCCTTTGCCTTATCAGGGCGTCAATCTCCGGCGTTAGGGGTAAGGCATCCAGGTCAAAAACACCTAAAACTGCATTTATCTTTCCTAAAATTCGTACAATTTCAGTACGTTGATCTTCATCTAAACCAGCGGCTTGCATGAGCGGGTTGGTCTGTTTAATAAAATAAAAAAGAGCCCCGATTGCGCCGGAAACGTTCAGATCATCGTTTAGGCATTGGTTAAACCGGGTCTCCAGCTCGGCACTTAACTGCGACACCTTGGCATGGGGAGCACCCGCAGGCAGACAGAGTAGTTTACGAATGTATTCATCGGCACGCCTGAGAGCCGTTTTTGCTGCATCCAGGCGTTTATAGGAGAAATGGAGCGGCTTTCTGTAATGCACACTTAAAAGCATAAAACGCAGCTCGCGCGGGCTGTAGCCCTTCTCCGTCACCTCCTGCATGGTAACCACATTACCAGCTTCCACTGTCATCTTGCGCCCATCCTTCATTACCTGACCGGAATGGAGCCAGTAGTTGGCAAGGGGTTTTCCTGTGAGCGCCTCGGCAATGGCAATTTCATTCTCATGATGCGGAAACATCAGATCCTGGCTGGCGGTATGAATATCCAGGGTTTCCCCAAGGTAGCGGGTTGACATGGCAGAACACTCTATGTGCCAGCCGGGTCGCATATTGCCCCAGTCTGTTTCAAAAAATATACCCTCTTTTAACTCCGCCAGGGTAGAACGCTTCAGCAAGGTAAAGTCACGGGGATTATCTTTTTCATAGTTGTCTAAATCAACTGTTTGCCCGAGTTTGATTTTACCCAGATCAACACCGGAAAGCGCGCCGTAACGGGGAAATTTGGAGATGTCAAAATAAATTGATCCCAGTTTTTCATAGGCATAACCCTTATGGATAAGCTCGTGGGCTATCTCTATCATGTCGCCGACATGGTCGGTGGCCAAAGGATAGCCAGTGGCCTTGTGCACACCCAGGGCCTGATTGGCAGCAAGGAACTGGTCAATAAAGGTGGCGGTAAAGCTGCGCAGATCAGTTCCGGCTGCCATGGCACCGGCAATGGTGTTGTCATCAAGATCGGTAAAATTCATATAAAAATCAACCTGATGCCCACAAGAGGCCAGCGAACGCTGAATAAGATCCGAGACAATAAAACGGCGGCAGTGCACCAGGTTTGGCGGAGCAAAGGCAGTTGGCCCGCAGGCATAGAGGGTAACCCGATCTTGCTTGATTGGTTTGAATACCTCTTTTTTCCGGCTCATGGTATTAAAGAGGCGCAGACTGCTGCGCAGGGGCAAGCCCGTTTCCCTTTTGGTAAAAAGCGAGGTGCTTAAATACCGTTCGCCGCCATCGGGAAAAATAGCAACCACGCAACCTTCTGTGATTTTTTTTGTCTGCTCCATGGCAATGAACATAGCCGCCCCGCTGCTCATGCCTGCAAACACACCCTCTTCTGCCGCTAAACGACGGGCCGTGCGAAAGGCATCTTCATCACCAACGTTTACAACCGCTGTGGGAAGATTTTTATCAAAGATACCAGGCTTATACGATTCCTTCATGTTCTTGAGTCCCTGGATGCTATGGCCCAGATTCGGCTCAACGGCAATAACCCGCACATGGGGATGATTATCCCTAAACCAGCGAGATATACCCATGGCAGTGCCTGTGGTGCCCAGGGTTAAAACAATATCAGTTACCCTGCCCTCGGTCTGCTGCCAGATTTCAGGGGCAGTGCTGTTGTAATGGGCCTGCCAGTTGGCGGGGTTGTTATACTGGTCCGCTAGAAAATACAGGTCCGGGTTTTCACGAGCCATGGCATAGGCCTTTTCGATGGCGCCATCCGTGGCCCGTTTGGCCGGGGTAAGCAGAATTTCAGCGCCATAGGCCTGCATAATTTTCCTGCGCTCAATTGAGGCAGACTCCGGCATAACCAATTGGCAGCGATACCCCTTAATAGCGCAGACCATGGCCATGCCAATACCAGTGTTGCCACTGGTGGCCTCAAGCAGGATCTTGTCTTTCGTCAGTTCACCGCTCTTTTCCCCAGCCACCACCATGGAGAGTGCTGCCCTGTCTTTAATCGATCCTCCAGGGTTACGGGCTTCAAGTTTAGCCAGAAGCTGCACCTTACCCCTTGCAGGATTCATTCTCTCCAGACTTGCCAGTGGCGTGTTGCCAATCAACTCAATAAGATCCATACGCTTTCGATACGCTCACATACTTAAAAAGAACAAAAAAATGCCCGATTGTGCCGAGCCCTGCCAAGCTATATGCTAAAAGTGATAGAGAAACCTGATTTACCAAGAAAGACACGCTTTTTCACAAAAAAAGTAAGCCTGACAAAAGACATGTCTTTTTTTCCACCTGCTACCAGGAGCTTTGCCGGGCTTTTAGTCACCTCTTTACCCGGGAATACTGGCAGGAAATGTTTTCAAGGGAAAAAGCCCTGTGTCGCTTGACAATTTATAAGATTTCTACCTTCATAGGGAAATCGAGTTAGAATGTGCGTACTGCTTTCATCTATAAACTAGGGAAATAACTATGCAAACTACCCTTATCTATGCATCCCCCCTTGGCCAGCTCATGATTACAAGTGATGGCGCTAGCCTAACTCAGGTTGATCTTATGACAGGCCACAATGCAGCAAAACCTTCGCAAAAAAAGGACAAACTGCCAAAAATTCTTGAGCAGGCACGAGACTGGTTTGATAGCTATTTTGCCGGCGAGGTTCCTCCGCCGCTACCTTCATTAGCTCCTGTTGGCACGGCATTTCGGCAAGAGGTGTGGGAGATATTGCGCGCCATTCCTTATGGCCAGGTCACGACCTACGGGGAGATTGCCAGGCAAATAGTAAAGCAGAAAAAGTTAGAAAGGATGTCGGCCCAGGCAGTTGGTGGCGCTGTTGGCCACAACCCTTTACTCATTCTCATTCCATGCCACCGCGTTGTGGGCGCAAATGGCAACCTGACAGGCTTTGCCAGCGGCATGGACGTTAAGGTAAAACTGCTCAGCCTTGAAAAACACGATATGAATCAGTTTACATTGCCAAAAGGTAAAAATTGATCCTTAAAAAAATAAGCCAAATTAACAATTCTAATTTCACAAGGAGATATGTTATTCAATTGACTGTACTTCTATATTTTAAAAGAGGACAAGTTTTGTTGTGGCAGTAAAGTGCCTGTGCAGGCAAGTGATCCTGCCCGCATCGAGTGGACATCCTGCTCAGCAGTTTTGATTTCTTCAAACGCCATGGGACTAATACGGCCATTGGCACTATGGCGGTGAGTGCGATTGTAATCAACTTCGATATATTCAAACACGGTGTGGCGCATCTCTTCACGAATGTTAAAGCGTTCTCCGTGGCTGGCTTTTACCTTCATGGTGTGAAAGAAACTTTCAGCGTAGGCATATCGTAACAGTTGCCTTTGGCCCTCATACTGCAGACCAGTTGGTATTGCATCATGAGACTTTGGTCCTCGGCAGAACAATATTGGCTGCCGCGGTCTGAATGCAGAATGACCCCATGGGTATTTTCCGCCGCCAGAGTGCCGTCTGCAGCCTGACAAACAAGACCGGCGGTCATGCGCTCTGCCAGCTGGCGCTGAGCCGGACGTTTTCTACAAGAAGCCGTTCTTCCACGGCGCTGGGATCTTACGCAAGACGAGCCTTGCTTCGCCAGGAATACAGCTGGCTTTCATGAATCCCTAATTGTTTCGCTGCTGTTGGAGCCCCAACCTATACGGCAAGAGCCAGTGATTCTGTCTTGTACTGCTGTGAATGCCGCTGCATAAACTTGCTAGATGTTGTTTTCGTTGTCATTGAACACCTCCGCTAAGATATATACTCGCTTAACGAAATATCCTTCAAGAACGGACAAAATCAACTCTTTCAGTTCCTTGCCTTGTTTACAAAAATGCCACGACAAAAATGTGTCTCATTAACAAAGGTGTTTAGCAATTATATGTAAAAACTGTCTAAAACTATCTCGCTGTCTCAAGCTCTGTGCCAGATCTTTGCAAAAAATATCACCAACTAACTGTCTTTCTGTTAAAAAAACTCCAATTAAATATAATGCTCTCACCTTTTAGTCCGCCTTCTACATATGGCACAGATTTTGATTTACTTCTGATATGTTTTTTGCTATCCGTTGTTCTGAATTTGCACAACGAAAGTGGCTTACCCTAGTGGAAACACGATTATGACCGAAAAAGATATGAGCACAGTCCATGATATTCGTAAAATAATGGGTTGGGAACCCGCAGCCAACCTGCCCATTGAACTTCTGCAAAAACTTGACCAAACCGGTTCAATTAACCGTGCGGCCAAGGCCGTTGGCATCAGCTACAAGGCTGCTTGGCAAAGATTAGAACAACTAAACAACATCGTACCCTACCCCTTACTGAACAAACAAACGGGTGGCAGTGGCGGCGGCGGTTCGACCCTAACTGAGGAAGGGCGCAACCTGCTTAAGCAGGTCATGTTGCTAGAAAGAGAATTTTCACAGTTTATGGAGCTTTTTGCGAACAATCCGCAGGAAGCTTTAAAGACCATCAAGACTTTAAGGAGGTTAGAAATGCAGCTCAGTGCCCGTAATGTATGGCTTGGACAAGTGGAAACAATCGATACTGGCGCTGTTAACAGCGTGGTCAACATTCAACTAAAAGGTGGTGACAAGATCAGTTCAGTTATTACTGACAATTCAGTAAAACGGCTTGAACTTGCTCCCGGGAAAGAGGTGATGGTTATTGTCAAGGCATCCTGTGTGCTGCTTGGCCAGGGGATTGACCCTGCGCAGATTTCAGCCCGCAACATACTTTCTGGCACGATTGCCAACATCACACCCGGCGCTGTGAACGATGAGGTTACCTTGAATCTGCCTGGTGGCAGCACAGTTACCTCCATCATAACCTCAAAAAGCGTAAAGCGGCTGGGCCTAGTGGAAGGAAAACCCCTTTCCGCCATCATCAAGGCGACCGACGTCTTGCTGGCTGTTGCCTGATTCCGCCGTGAGCAAAATTAATATTATGTACTTTCTACAAAAAAATGAGGAGAACTAGGTCATGAAATTAAGAAAAATGGCACTTTGCGCACTGGCAATTTTAATGCTGCACAGTGCATCTGCACAAGCAGAGACTATTTATCTCTCAGTGGCAGCGAGCATGACCGACGCCGTTAATCAAATTATAGGCAATTTTACCGCTCAAAACCCCGGGGTAAAGGTGCTGCCGAACTATGGTGCATCTGGTGCGCTGGCCAAACAGATTGAACAGGGGGCACCCGCTGATCTGTTTGTTTCTGCCGACACGAAATGGATGAAATACCTGCTGGAGAAGAACCTCATTGCCAGTGGCACTGACCGCATTTTTGTCTACAATAAACTGGTTTTTGTCGGACAACCGGGAAGCAAGGTCTCTGAGCTTTCTCAGATCCCCACTCTGGACAAAATCGCCATCGGCATGCCAGAATCTGTGCCAGCTGGGCAGTATGCAAAAAAGGCCATGGAAAGTGCCAACATTTACACAACACTTGCGCAGGAAAAAAAGTTAGTTATGGCCAAAGACGTGCGCCAGGCGCTGCTTTATGCGGATCGTGGCGAGGTAGATGGCGCTTTTGTCTATAAAACAGATGCCCTGCTTGCCACCAAGGCTAAAATCCTTTTTACTGTGCCAGATAAGATGTATCCGCAGGTAGTATATCCGCTCGGTCTCACTACAGCTGGTGCAAAGAAGCCCGAAGCCGTTGCCTTTCAAAAGTATTTGGCTACATCTGAGTCCATAAAAATTCTTACTGATTTTGGATTTGAACCGGCAAAATAATGCATTAGATGTAAGGCAAGGACCGGCTGGCAATGGCTCCATTCACACCCGATGACCTTACCGCCATTCGGCTCTCATTGCAGGTGGCTGTAAGTGCCACTCTACTGACCCTACCCTTTGGCTATGCCATTGCCTACCTGCTTGCCTTTAGCCAAATCCGCGGCAAGGCTGTACTAGAGGGAGTTGTTAACCTTCCTCTAGTTTTGCCGCCTGTGGTGGTGGGCTATCTGTTGCTACTCAGCTTCGGCAAAAACGGCTTTATCGGTGCTCTCCTGGCCCGATTGGGTATCACCGTCATCTTTTCTTTAAAAGGTGCCGTCATTGCCTCGTCTGTGGTTGGTTTTCCGCTTCTGGTTCGCTCCATTCGTATTGGCATGGAAAGTATCAATCGTCAGTATATGCAGGCCTCGCGTACCCTTGGCGCTGGCTGGTGGGACACCCTTTTTTCCATCACCATTCCCCTTAGCTATAAGGCTACGCTTGCTGGTATGACCTTAATGTTTGCCCGCAGCCTAGGGGAATTTGGCGCTACCATCATCCTGGCGGGCAATATTCCCGGCGTCACTCAGACTATACCGCTCTCTATTTACCAGTATACCAGCACGCCCGGAGGAGACGCCATGGCGCTGAACCTGTGTATGGTTTCCATTGTCCTCTCCTTTGTGGTGCTCCTGATCAGTGAGGCGGCAAATCGAGCCATGTCTAAGAGCAGATAATGCAGCTTGACGTTGAGATAGAAAAAAAATTTACTGGCTTTACCTGCCGGGTGGCCTTTACCTTTTTTGAGGATAAATGTGGCGTCTTTGGCCCTTCCGGTAGCGGTAAATCAACTGTAATGAATATCCTTGCCGGACTTCTGGAGCCAGACAGGGGCCGCATTGTGTTAAACGGCAAGACCCTTTTTGACAGCACAAAAAAAATCAATCTCCCACCCGAAAAACGCAAGATTGGTGTGGTTTTTCAGCAGGCCCATCTTTTTCCCCATATGAACGTCTTAAAAAACCTGTATTACGGGGCAAAGAGGCGACCCGTAGGGGAACGGAAGATTGATCCTGACCAGCTCATCAGTGTCTTGCAGTTAGAACACCTGCTCAAGCGCAGCGTTACTTTGCTCTCCGGTGGAGAAAGACAGCGGGTGGCCCTGGGCAGGGCGATCCTCGCCTGCCCTGATCTTATTTTGATGGATGAGCCTTTAACCGGCCTTGATGGGCATTTGAAGTACCAAA
>RRZT011529507.1_pt1 | contig 10370 bp, 8 predicted proteins | sample 2165551 | NCBI WGS metagenome assembly RRZT01 (sample SAMN10456910, study PRJNA506462) | wastewater metagenome | biome: wastewater; feature: sludge; material: wastewater sludge; isolation source: wastewater sludge with Escherichia coli K12::gfp cells carrying plasmid... | place: USA: Moscow, Idaho ...
CGCTCTACCGGCGTGACGAGCCCGCGCGCCGAGCCGGGACGCGCACAGGGGGCGACAAGTCCGTGGAAGAGAACCCCTGTGGCGTGACGTGCAGACGCGCGAACGCCGACGGGCGCCCCACGGTGTGCGGGGCGCGCGGAGTCGGTCGGTCCGTGGTGAGCGGGGTCAGCGCAGGCGTGGCGGGCGGCGCAGCCAGCAGGGGATCAGACGAGCGGGGAAATGGAGGGCGTCAGCCATGAATGGCTCCTTGCGACAGGTTCGAACCTGCCTCCCTCCCTGCCAAGAGAGGGGTGGCAGACCGTGCGGGTTGGCAGACCGGGCAAGGACCGGCAGGGGTTGCCCCCTCCCGCACGGCCCGCCATAGACGAAGCCATGCGCGCAGCTCACGCGCCGTAGGGGCGTGAAAAAGCCGCGTCGGGCGCGGCGGCTGCGCCTTGCTTCCGGGCTGCCAAGCCCGTGCTCGCAGTGGGTGCGAGCGGGGCGAATCGTACATCAACAACGGCCGAAACCGCAGCGTCGGTCGATCAGACTTTGATTTGGAACCTCCGATAGTCCCCCAGGCGTTCGGACTCCTTGACGCTGTCGTGAGGGATCAGCAGGTACATCCACGGCTTTGCCCCCACGGATGCGGCATGGTCCGAGGCGTGCTGGCACCACTTCGCTGCCGCTGCTGCCTTGGCCTGCACTTCCTGCGTGTCGATGTCCGTGCGTGCCTTGGTCTCGGCCATGAAGATGGCTGAATCGGTTTCCACGACAAAATCTGGCACGTATTCGGGCTGCTCGGCCCCGAGCTTGTAGTAGATCTGGAACTGCCCCTTGGCGGGCTTCATCCCTTTCAATGCGTCGCGCTCCAGGATGACAGCAAACCGGCGTTCCGTGTCCGAGTCGAATTTCTGCAGGGGATACAGGCAGCGTTTGAACTCTCCGAACAGCATCTGCTTGATCTTGCCCAGATCGGTCACGGTTTCGCGGACGTTCCGAATGGATTGCCCTGCCGTGGTGGTGTAGTGGCAAGGTTTCAATGCGGTGAATCCTCGGCTGACTTCGACCGTGTAATCAGTGGCGGTTTCCCAGAAATGGGACAGCATGTCCGCACGGATCAGGCGGGCCAGCTCGCCGCCGAATGTATCCAGAATCTGGTGAAGCTCGCTGTCGGCATAGTTTTGCTGCTGATAGTGGGCGACGGCTTGCCCGGCCAGGTCGTACAGCAACTCGGCCTGTGTGAAGTAGTCAATGTCATCAAAGTCCACCAGCTTTTTGACGATGTAGTCTTCCAGACGTTTTTCCCGGATGCCGCTTTCTCTTTTTAAGGTGAACTGGGTATCAGTTCGCAGCTCTCTCCCATAGATTTCACGCTCACCCGGCTGGAAGTTGGGCAGGGTTCCCAGTTTGAAGGGGTGGAATCCGGTGGTGACTTGACCTGTCGGGACTACCGTGATGCGCGGGATGTCGATGGTCTGCTGAACCACAGCAGCGGTGGTTTTCTCGACCACGGCAGAAAGGTCCAATGGTGGTGTACCTGCTTCGGTTTCTGTTAGCAAGCTGCCTTGGCTAGGTTGGAGCTGGGCGGTGACTTCGGCCAGGATCTCACGTTGAACTTCTGGTGCCAGCAAGGCACCGCTGGTGGGGACAAACTCGGGCTTGGCTTCATAGCGCCCGATGACTTCCATCACCACGCGAACAGCCTTTTTCTCCTCCTCTGTCGTGAAGATTGGGGCCGGCTGGTCGGCTTGACCCCTCTCCGCTGAATCGGCTGTATCGGCCAGGCCCAGCGTGGCCATCACGTTGGGATTGGTCTGCTTGCTGATCTTCTTCTCGGCTGCATTGGGGGTTTCAAGAATCACCTGCTTGAGGCGTATCGGGGAGTCACCTCGGTTGGCCTCGTCGATGATTTCCTGAAACTTGTCGTGCGCGACGATGTTCAGCCGGTCCACGGTGGCGACGCCGGTACGTTTGCCATATGGCAGGCGCAGCCCTCGGCCGATGGATTGCTCAATCAGCGTGCGTGCGTTGGCGGCCCGCAGTGGCACGATGGTGTAGAGGTTGGTGACATCCCAGCCTTCCTTGAGCATGTTGACGTGAATCACGATCTCGGTGGACGAGTCGGGGTTTTCAACTTCCAGCAGCCGCTTGATCATGTCCTCTTCTTCGGCGCCCGTCTTCGAGGAATCGACCTGAATTACTTTGCCCTGATACCGTCCTTCGTAGAACCGATCCGATTCCAGCAGGGTCTTGAGCTGCCCCGCGTGGGTGGTGTCTCGGGCGATCACCAGCATGAAGGGCTTGACCTCCTTGACGCCATTTTCCCGGGCGTAGGTCAGCAGATCGGCCTTGGTGCTTTCATGCAGGCGGATACCGTCTTCCAGCTTGATTTTTTCAACCTCTTCCGGCGTGTGGTCCTTGGCGTTGAAGTTGCGCTGCGTGACGGCGGCAGGCTCCTTGACAAAACCATCGGCCATGGCGCGTGACAGCGGGTAGTCCATCACCACGTTCTTGAATGGAACAGGGCCGCGTGTGGTTTCCACAAAAGGGGTGGCGGTGACTTCCAGCCCGAACAGCGGCCTGAGTTCATTGATGGAGCGCATGCCGGCCTGGGCGCGGTAGCGGTGCGATTCGTCCATCAGCAGCACGAGGTCGGGCAGGTTGGCCAGGTGGTCAAAGTAACTGTCGCCCAGCACTTCCTTCATTCGCTTGATGCGTGGTTCCTTGCCGCCGCGCACCTCGGAATTGATCTTGGAAATGTTGAAGATGTTGATCCGCACGTCATGGGCAAACCCCGCCGGCTGGTCTTGCACGACGGCGCCGGTCTGGTCGTAGTTGTCGCCCGTGATGACCAGCGGGGGTTGCTGGGCAAACTCGGCGATGCCCTTGAACACGTATTTCGGTGTATTGCGGGTGAAGTCCGTGATCAGCTTGTTGTAGATGGTCAGGTTCGGCGCGAGCACGAAAAAATTGTTGATGCCGTGCGCCAGGTGCAGGTAGGCGATGAAGGCGCCCATCAGCCGCGTCTTGCCGACCCCGGTGGCGAGCGCGAAGCACAGCGAAGGAAACTCCCGCTCGAAGTCTTGTAGCGTCGGGAATTCGGCCTTCAGCGTGGACAGCAAGGCGGTCAGGTCGCGCTGGTGGCCGAGCATTTCGGGGGCGGCCGACAGCGCCTGGATCAGTTTGGCCAGCGAGTCGGACTGCGGGGGGCGCAGTGACAGGCGCCCGCTGACGTGGTGTTGCACGCGGGTGTGGTTCATGCGCTTTTTCCCTGCTGGCGCAATTGGTCTGCGGACAGTTTGATGATTTCTTCGCCCTGCACGATCACGATGCCGGTGTCGGTTTGCAACGCGGTCTGGCGGGCCAATGCGGCGGCGCGCTGGATGGCTTGCAAGGAGGTGCGCAGGTCCGGGTCTTTGGCCTGGGACAATTCTTGTAGCGTCATTCGTTTTCTCCCCATTCAATCAGCACGGGCTGGGCGCCGGCGTTGTCGTACAGCGCCCAGGCGTGGACGCTGGGGCGGTAATGTTGATGAAAATTGCGGATGCCGGCGTCAAAGCGGCGTCGGATCACATCCGGTTCGATGTTGTGACCGCCTTGTCTGACCCGCGCTGCCACGCGGGCAATGGCGGCTTCGGCGGTGGGCAGGGCCAGGAAAAACAGGCTGATGTGGTAACCCAGCGTGCGCCATTCGCGGATGTGGCGTAGGTAGGTCAAACCGGACAGGGTGGTTTCCAGGGCGAAGCTGTCGCCGCGTTGGGTGCATTCGGCGATTTCTTGCAACATCAAGCGGCCGGCTTTGAGCGCGGCGGCTTCTGGCGCGAAAGGCGAGAGGCCGGCGGCGATCAGGTCGGCATTGATGAAGCGCGGGCATTGCGCCTCGGCCGGCAGGAACGAGCGGGCGAACGTGGTTTTGCCCGCGCCGTTGGGGCCGGCGATGATGATGATTTTTTTCTGCGGAGTCATGGGGCGTTGCCGCCGAACATGTCTTTGGTGCCCGTGTCAGCAGGTGGTTTGCCGCGCCGTGCTGCGGTGCCTGTGGTGGCGGGGTCAGACGCTGGTGTTGGGGCGGCCAGCGGGAGGTTTGCCACGTTCAGGCTGTAGTCGTCGTGGCCCCATTCGCAGCGGGACAGCACCATCTTGGGAATCTTCTTCAGCGTCAGGTTCGGCCAGCGGTCGGTGGCTTGGGCGGCTGTGATGCCGTGGAAGGCGGCGCAGCACACCAGCAGGCTGTTGTCGCTGCCTACGTCGTCCGAGATGGCTTGCAATTGCTCGGCGGACAGGTTTTGTGTGGTGACATAGAGAAAGTCACGCTCGCTGGAATGGCCTTGTTGCCACCAGCGGATTTCTGACGGTGCGTAGGTGAAGCCCTCCAGTTTGCACAGGGCTTCGGCCAGTTGGGCGGCGTTGTATTCGGGGTTGATTACTGGGTTTCCCCAGCGGTCGTTGACTATCAAACTTGGAGCAAGTTTGTAGTAACGAAAGCCGCCGCCACCTTGCCAATTAATGGATTCAGTAATGCCACCCTTATCTTGCCCATCAATAATTTTCTTGAGCCGAGGAATCACATGCGTATGGCAATGCTCCCCCAGTTCAACCATGATCCAGCGCCGCCCCATCTTGTGGGCTACAGCACCTGTAGTGCCAGAGCCTGCAAATGAATCTAGAACTATGTCATTTGGCTCTGTAGCCAGATCAAGTATTTTTTTTATCAGGGCCTCTGGTTTTTTTCCATTTGGAAATTGAACTCCGCCTTCTTTTGTAAGGTTATTTAATGGAAAACCTTCCCAGAAGGTTCCGGCTTTTTCTAATTTAACTAGCCTTTTGCCTTTTTTGACTGCCGTATCTTTTAGCCAAATAACTCGCCTAATTGTTTGACTGATGTAGTAGTGCCTAGCGATAGTGCCCTTCTCTTTCCCGGATCGAGGTACATATTCCGCCTCTAGTAGTTCATCATCATTTAACGAAACGAACTCGTCAATTATGCGAGCCCTAATACTTGTTTGGGCATTGGTATCCGAGAAAATATTTTTAAAATTGCTGAAATATGCGGAGTATCTGTCGGCACCACCTCTTATTATGGAATTAATGGTCGTTCGCTTGATGCCTTTATACTTCTTTACTCGTATTTCATCCCCGGCCCCGTCGTAAACAATTCGCTCCTCAAGAAGTTGCCCTTTTTCTAGCAAGACGCTGGTATATTTCCAGCTTTTCCCTTCCGCCTCCATATCATCGATGACTTCGAATAAATCTTCTTCGTCATATAGTTCGTTGAATTTTTGAAAACCACCTTCACCATTTCTATCGCGAGCGTATATAAGAATGTACTCGATATTTTTTTTTAAACGTTTATCTTCCCCGCCTCCTGATGCGCCTGCGGTCTGTTTCATTTTTACACTGACTTGATTGATGAAATTGTTGCGCCCAAATATTTCATCCAACAAGACTTTCCCGTATGCCATTTCGTCATCATTAAGCTGACAAAAAATAGTGCCATCAAGCGTCAAAAGTTTCTTGAGAAGAATGAACCGCTCCTTCATCAGCGAGAGCCATATAGAGTGCTCTAGGCCGTCATCATAGTGAGTAAAGGCTTGGCCGGTGTTATACGGGGGGTCAATATAAATGCATTTAACCTTGCCGGTGAACTCCTGCTCCAGTGCCTTGAGTGCGAGTAGGTTGTCGCCGAAAATAACGCGGTTATCGAAGATATCGTGTTCGGTGACGCGGTGTTTGGAATGGTATGACTGAGCGGAGCCCTCCAGTAGGATTCGCGGCTCGAGTCGAGGGCGATTGTCCTTGCCTATCCAATTGAGTTCAAGTTTTTGTTTGGTCATGGAGTTGCTTTCAGTTGCAGCGCTTTGGAATTCATGTGACTCTCTTGGAGTTTGTTTTTCAATACAGAAAGAAAGTTCTCAGACAAATACACCATCACAACAACCCCCATTCGACGGTGAACAACGTCTGATCATCCACCTGTTGTTTCAACTGAGATTCGAGCTGAGAAATCAGATCGTTGCGCTCGCTCTCGATCTCGTCTTGCCGATTGAACAATTCGCGCCGCAGCTTGCTGCGCTTGCTTTCCAGTTCGCGCTGGCTTTTCTGCCAGTGAAGTTTCTCGTCCAGCGTCGCCGCGATGGCTGCTGTTCGGCGCACTTCCTTGATGTCTCGGTCGATGTCCTTGATGTCCTGCTCCAGACCCACCTTCAGGTCATCCGCCCAGGCATCGAGCTTCTGAACTTCCTGGCCGAAATAGCCGAGGTGCCGCTGATTGACTTCGCCCAGCAGTGCGTTCAGGCGCTTCTCCACATCAGCTTGCAGCGCCGCATGGCCTGACTCGCCGACGAGTTCCGCAGGCACCACCGCCGCCGGCAGCTTGAGCAACTTGTCCGGATCGTTCTCCGCCAGCACCACACCGTCCGCCGTACAGGCCGCCACGATCAGGTGTTCCTCCTCCTGACCCAGCGCGGTCACGGACACCCGTTTCAGCGTCAGCCACCCGGTCTGGCCTCGATACGGCAAGAGGGTGCTGACCAGCGTTCCATGCGCGTCATAGTCGAACACGAGGCGCACCGGAGAACCGGACAGCGGACGCGACTTGGCTTGCGTCAGTGCCCATTGCGCCAGGGTGTGCCCCACGCGGTAGGTATGGGCGGCGTCGTCGTCGGCCCCCGCATCGTCTTCCTTGCGCTTGGGCAACTCATAGCGCCCCAGGGCAATCGGTTCGACCCCTTGCGAAACCGTCCCCGCTGGCACGCTGTGCAGCAAAAAACCGTGGTCATCGAAGTCGGCGACCCCGGCGAGTTCCGCCCGCGTCACGTCCATCAGCAGCTTTTCAAACCGGCTCCGGACCTCCAGGCTGTCTGCGGCCCGAACGCGCAGCTTGTCTTGCACTTCCACATCAAAGTTCTCCAGCAGCAATTGCCGGGTCTTGACCATCGCCGTGTTGATCTCGGTGGACAGGTCTTGCTGCAGTTGCGCGAAACTGGCGCGGATGGTGTCCGGGTCGCGGCAGGTCTGATAAATCTCGGCAATGCGCCGCTCGATATCGACGCCCGATCCGATCGCGCCCAGCACCTCATCGCTGGCCCCGAAGACCCCTTCGAACAACTGGAATTTCTGCGCCAGCAACTCGTAGACCCGCACATCCGCCTCGTTGCTGAGGTCGATGAAATTCACCACGACGACATCGTGCTTCTGCCCGTAGCGGTGGCAACGCCCGATGCGTTGCTCGATGCGCTGGGGATTCCAAGGCAGGTCGTAATTGATCACCAGCGAGCAGAACTGCAGGTTGATGCCCTCCGCGCCCGCTTCGGTGGCGATCATGACGGTGCCACGGTCACGGAATTGCTCGACCAGCGCCGCCCGGGTATCGGCTGTTTTTGACCCCGTGATGCGGTCGGTCCCTTCGTGGCGCTTGAGCCAGTCCTTGTAGACCGCTTGCGCTCGGGCGTCGCTGTTGGTGCCGTTGAACAGCACGATGCCTTCGCCATATTCGGTATCCGCCAGCAGCGACAGCAAGTAGCTCTGCGTGCGCTTGGACTCGGTGAAGATGATGGCCTTCTTGGCCGCGCCCAGCCGCTCCAGCTCGGTGAACGCGCGGGCCAGCGCCGTCAGCAGGGCGGCGCCCTTGGCGTTCTCGCGGATGTTGAGGGCCAGATTGCCAAAGTGGCGCAGCTCCTCGATTTCCTGCGTGACCGCATCGCGGGTGTCACGCCGATAGGGATCGACGGCACCTTCCGCCCCATTCCACTCCTCTGCGGTTTCATCGAGCGACTCGTAGTCGTCATCGAGTTCCTCGGCCAGATCGGGCAGGTCTGCAGACTCGTCGAGTTTTCCTTGCAGCCGCTTCGCCATCGTCTCCAGTGCCCCGGCAATGGCGTGCGTGGAGGACGCCAGCAGCTTCCACAGCACCAGCGAGATCAGTTGACGCTGCCCCTCGGGCATGGCCTGGAGCTTCGGGCGGCGCAGGTAGTCGGCCACCAGCGCGGACAGCTCTTGCTCTTCCGGCGACGGCGTGAACTCCTGAACGATGGCGATCCGGGCGGTATAGGACACATACGGCTGCACCTGCCGGCGCAGGGTGCGCTTGCAGACCGTCGCCAGCCGTTGCCGCAACCCTTGAAACGCCTGCTCCCGACTCTGTGCGGCGAATTGGGTGCGAAAGCTGTCGAGATCGCCGAACACGCGGTCGTCGATCATGCTGACCAGCCCGTACAACTCCAGCAAGGAGTTTTGCAGTGGCGTCGCCGTCAGCAGCACCTTGGAATGCACATGGCCGAGCGCGTCCTTGAGCGTCTTGGCAATGACATTGCCCGTCTTGTAGACATTGCGCAGACGGTGGGCCTCGTCCAGTACCACCAGATCCCACTCAATCGCCTTGATGTCGCTGGCCTTGGACTTCGCGAACTGGTACGAGCAGATGACCGGGCCGGTCGTGCCGGTGAGGAATGGACTTTTGTTCCCCGCCTTCTTGAGCGCGTTGTAGCTCTTGGCTTCCAGAATCACGCCTTGCAGATGGAACTTGTCCTGCAGTTCCTGGTGCCACTGCTTGCGCAGATTGGCCGGCGCGATGATCAGGATGCGCAGCCGCCGCTCGGCCCATCGCTGCGAGATGACCAGCCCTGCCTCGATGGTCTTGCCCAGCCCGACCTCGTCCGCCAGGATCACGCCGCGAGACAGCGGGTTCTTGCAGGCGAACAGCGCCGCTTCCACCTGATGCGGGTTGAGGTCGATTTGCGAATCGACCAAGGTGGACGCCAGCGATTCGACCGTGTCACCGGCTGCGCGCCGGGTCAGCAACCAGGCGCAGTATTGGCTTTGGTGCGGTGTCAGTGGCGGGGGTGGCATCGGCGGGAACCTTGTGGTGCGATCAGTGCGAGGAATGCGGCGTCAGCGGGCGCACCTGCAATTGTTCATCAGCCGTCCGAGGATGGGCGGCAACGCAGTCAAGGCGTTCGCTTTGGTCGAATGTCCCGGCGTTCGCGCTGGCGATACGCGGAGAGGGCCGCGCCGAGCAGGCAGAACAACGGAACGAGGTACTGCCCCACGCTGGCCATCGACTGAATGATCATCCGCACCACCTGCGCACCCGCCTGACCCGGCTGCAACGGCGTCACCGCCATGGGCGCCGCGAGGCGATGCAACACGACATAGGCCACGATGGCCAGCACGACGCCCACCCACCAAGGCAGCTTGGCGACGAGGCCCGTCACCGCGTCGGCGCCGCTGGTCTTTCGTCTGCGAGACATGGTTGTTTCTCCCCTGGTGGCCGTGTGGTTCTGTCATTGCCGGCTGGGGTCACGATGGCCTGAGAGTCAGGCGCCCGCCTTGTTTTTGCCGTGCAGCGAACGACGATAGCAGCCGGATACGCCGTTGCGGACAGCGGTGATGGGCTGAAAGTGAGAAATTATTCCGCTGTCAACGAGGGCGGGACCGCATCGCTGGTTCGATGCAAAGAAGCGAGCGCATGCGCTTTCTCGGCCGGAAGTACCGTCACGGTACGTGTTCAAGAAGAGATCAACCCGCTGTGAGGTGTGCCATGCACTGGGATGTCAAAACCGTCAAGCCGCTGCCGGAGTACCGCCTGTATGTAGAAATCGAGGACGGCCGGCGCGGCATCTTCGACATGAAACCGTACCTGGAACGCGGTGTATTCCGTGAACTCAAGGACGAGCGCTATTTCAGGCGCGTCGGCATCCTCCACGGCGCCGTGACCTGGCCCCATGAGCAGGACATCGCGCCCGAAACACTGCTGGCCGAGATGACCCCGGTGCAGGAAGCACCGCTGAGTCGCTGAATTACCCTCGGCGGGGCTGTGCAACAGCACCCTTCGGAACCGCCATCAGCCGCACGCCCAGCGCCTCGCACACTCGGTTGACCGTATCGAAGCGCGGGTGCGTCCCCGGCCGCAGCGCCTTGTAGAGCGCCTCCCGCCCCAGCCCGGAGTCCTTGGCGATCTGCGCCATGCCCCGCGCCTTGGCGATGTGCCCCAGCGCGTCGGCCAGCTCGCCCGCGTCGCCCTCGGCCAGCACCACGCTCAGGTACTGCGCCACGGCCTCGTCGTTATCCAGGTAGTCCGCCATGTCGAACTCGGGCAGGTCAGCGATCTTGGGCATCTTCGTCCTTGGTGGTCATCAGGGTGGAGGCAGGCGCCTGTGCGCTGCGCCCGCTCCAGCCGGCGAACCAGCCAGATACGAGTCATGCCGTCACGCAGCGATTTCAGCCCAGCGTCGAACTTGCGGTGTGCACTTGGCCTCGATTCTGGCTGACATAGGCGCGGCTCAAGCCCGAAGCATCGGCTGCCCATAATCCCGCATGGACCGTCTCAAGCAGCTCGAAACCTTCGCCGCCGTCGTCAGCCGTGGCAGCCTGAGCGCCGCCGCGCAGGC
>RRZT012988833.1_pt1 | contig 10369 bp, 7 predicted proteins | sample 2165551 | NCBI WGS metagenome assembly RRZT01 (sample SAMN10456910, study PRJNA506462) | wastewater metagenome | biome: wastewater; feature: sludge; material: wastewater sludge; isolation source: wastewater sludge with Escherichia coli K12::gfp cells carrying plasmid... | place: USA: Moscow, Idaho ...
AGGCAAAGTGTTCACAGACATGGTTATTGGCCTCCATGCCCAACTCCAGCAGGGTCTGATCCACCACCTGCTTGACCAGATTCGAGCAACCGCCACAGCCAGTCCCGGCCTTGGTACAGCTCTTCACCTCGGTGAGGGTATGGTTGCCCGCCTTGACGGCCGCCACTATGTCGCCCTTGGTGACGTTGTGGCAGGAGCAGATGGTGGCAGTATCCGGCAGGGTCAGCTGGGGGGCATTGCTTCGGGTTTCACCCAGAATGAGTCCCAAGGGTGACTCCGGCAGCGTCACCTCATTCAGGTAATACTGCAGCAGGGTATCGTAGTCGCTGTTATCCCCGACCAGGATGGCGCCCAGCAGCCGCTGGCCGGTCTCGTCGATCACCAGCTTCTTGTAGATACCGGACTGACGATCCAGGGTCAGCACCTCCTGAGCCCCGGCGCTCTGGGCATGGGAGTCGCCGATAGCGCCGACATCCACACCCATCAGTTTGAGCTTGGTGCTCATATCTGCGCCCTGAAAACTCCCCGCCTGCCCCAACAAGGTAGCTACGGCGGCACGGGCCATCTGGTAACCGGGGGCGACCAGGCCAAAAATCTTGCCCGCCCAGAGTGCGCACTCGCCGATGGCCAGCACCTCCGGCTGACTGGTCCGGCACTGCTCGTCGATGACGATGCCACCGCGCTCACCCACCACCAGGCCGGCACTACGCGCCAGCCGGTCTTCGGGGCGGATGCCGGCAGAAAACAGGATGACGTCGGTCTCCAGATAGTCACCGCCCTTGAACACCATGCGATGGCGAGCACTCTCGCCATCGACGATGCACTCGGTGGCCGTATTGACATGCACCTGGACCCCCAGGCTCTGGATCTTGCTACGCAGCAGATCCCCGCCCACCGCATCCAGTTGTACCGGCATCAAGCGCGGCGCAAATTCGATGACATGAGTCTCCAGCCCCAGCAGACGCAGGGCATTGGCCGCCTCCAACCCCAACAAGCCACCGCCGACCACCACACCGGTGCGTCCCCCGGCGCAGGCATCGCGGATCGCTTCCAGATCCGCGAGTGTGCGATAGACATAGCAGCCGGCGCGGGTGTGACCCGGGATCGGCGGCACAAAGGGGTAAGAGCCGGTTGCCAGCACCAGCTGGTCATAGCCATAGACTTCACCATGACAGGTGGTCACCGTCTTGGCCGCCAGATCCAGCGCCTCGGCGGCACTGGCCAGGATCAGCTTCACGCCTTGAGCGGCGTACCACTCCGGATCGGCCATTTGCAACTCTATGGGTGCCCGGCCACCAAATACTTCCGACAGATGCACCCGGTCGTAGGCGCTGTCCGGCTCAGCCCCCAGCACGGTCACCGCAAAAGTATCCAGCCCTCCGGCGTTGACCAGTTGTTCAATAAAGTGGTGTCCCACCATGCCGTTGCCGACCACCAGCAGTTGCTGTTTGTTCATCCTTTTTTCTCCATCCCGGCGGGCATACCGTCTCGTCATGCCACACGCCTCATTGAGTGTTCTGCCCCTCCCCGGCTCGGGTAAAAGGCAAAATTCCTGCTTCCCCAGGGTCATCGGGGAGTCCGTTACGCCACGGCGCTGCGGGCCTCAGCCTTGGGCTTTTTTAGCGGCGTCACCTTGCTGTGTTTTTCATACAGGAAGCTCAGTACCCGCTGGCGCAGACGGTGATATTCCACATCCTCGGCCAGAGCCACCCGGTTGCGCGGCCGCGGCAGGCTAATCTCGAGGATCTCGCCGATGGTGGCCGATGGACCATTGGTCATCATGACGATGCGATCCGAGAGCAGCACCGCCTCATCCACGTCATGGGTAATCATGATGACGGTGTTGTTGAGCTCGGCCTGGATCTCCATCAGCGCATCCTGCAGGTGGGCCCGAGTCAGGGCATCCAGAGCGCCGAAAGGTTCATCCATCAGCAGTACCTTGGGGGACAGCGACAGGGCGCGGGCAATACCGACCCGCTGTTTCATGCCACCGGAGATCTCGTGAGGCTTCTTCTCCAGGGCGTGATCCATCTGCACCAGGGAGAGGTAGTAGCGCACCCGTTCGGCAACCGCCGCCTTGGGAGCCCCCTTCATCACCTGCCGCACCGCCAGCTCGACGTTCTCGTAGACCGACAGCCAGGGCAGCAGGGCGTGATTCTGGAACACCACGGAGCGCTCGGGGCCCGGGCCTGCGACCTCACGGCCATCGAGGATGATGCCGCCGGAGGTGGGATCGTTCAGACCCGCCACCAGATTCAGCACCGTACTCTTGCCACAGCCGGAGTGGCCAATCAGCGAGATGAATTCGCCCTTGGCGATCTTCAGATCGACATCCACCAGAGCTTCAAACCAGCCGGAGGGGGTGGCAAAGCGCATGCCGACGTTGCTCAGATCCAGATAGTGTTTTGACATGGGAATTCTCCTTCCTTTTTGCGACCGGGATGACTCAGCGCAGTTCGCTGCGGGTGTCCCAGGAAATCCATTTCTGCAAGGCCAACATGCCGCGATCCAGCATGAAACCTATGACCCCGATGCTGACGACGGCCACCATGATGCGCGCCAGCGACTCGGAGCTACCATTCTGGAACTCGTCCCAGACGAACTTGCCCAGTCCCGGGTTCTGCGCCAGCATCTCGGCGGCGATCAGCACCATCCAGGCCACCCCCAGTGACAGGCGCAAGCCGGTGAAAATCATCGGGATGGCCGAGGGCAGTACGATTTTGCGCACATGGGTCAGCGGCGCGAGTTTCAGCACCCGGCTGACGTTTTGCAGATCCGGATCGATACTGGCCACCCCGACTATGGTGTTAAGCAAGGTCGGCCACAGGCTGCACAGGCTGACCGTGAAGGCCGAGATGACAAAGCTCTTGGCGAGCCACGGATCGGGCGACACATAGACGGCGCTGACCACCATGGTCACCAGCGGCAACCAGGCCAGGGGCGAGATGGGTTTGAGGATCTGCACCACCGGATTGATGGCTTGATACAGGGTCTGGTTCAGTCCGAGCAGGATCCCGGCCGGAATGGCGATCAACACGGCGATACCGAAACCAGTGGCGACCGTCACCAGACTGGTGAGGATTTGATCGAAGAAGGTATCCCGTCCGGTATAGGGGCGAACCTTCACCTCGGCTTGCGGGTTGGCCGCCAGCTTCTGGGCATTGCGCTCTTCCTGGCGGGCATAGAAGGCATCCCGCTTGTCCCGCTCGGCGCTGTGCTCCTGGTACAGAGCAACCAGCTGTTTGCCGGTGGCAATGGGACCGGGCAGATTGCCCAGCGAGGTCTGCACCTGGCTGGCTACCATCTGCCAAACCAGCAAAAAGGCGAGGATCCCCAGCATCGGCAGCAGACTACTGCGCCAGGCGCGCGCGCCGCCCGCCTTCAGATGGGTCAAGCCCCAGGGGCCGGCAAATGGGTTGAAACGATGAATCATGGTTTGCATAGTTCGGTTCCTTGTTCAGCTCGGGTGGCTATCAATAGCCACCCGCAGGTCCATCGGTCGTTACAGTTTCTGCTCGCCCTTGAGGCCAATGGTGAATTGCTGCAGATAGGCATTCGGGGTATGGCCGTCATAGGGGACGCCATCGATAAAGTGGTTATCCACCGGCTTGTAGCCGCTCTCGCTGGCAAAATCCGGGAAGTCGCTGGCTTTCATCTTGCCTTCGGCAATCAGCTCTTTGGCGGCCAGGGCGTAGACATCCGGGCGATAGACCTTCTTCGCCATCTCCGCATACCAGCTGTCGGGTTTGGCTTCGGCAATCTGCCCCCAGCGGCGCATTTGGGTCATGTACCAGATGGCATCCGAGTAATAGGGATAGGTAGCGTGATGACGGAAGAAGACGTTGAAATCGGATGCCGGGCGCTTATCCCCCTTCTCGTACTCGAAGGTGCCGGTCATGGAGTTGGCGATCACCTTGGCATCGGCCCCCACATAGTTGGGACGAGAGATGATATTCACCGCATCCAGGCGATTGGCGTTGTTATTGGCATCCAGCCAGTAGGCGGCGCGGATCAGCGCCTTGATCAGATGGATATGGGTATTGGGGTACTGATCGGCGAAGGCTTTAGTCACGCCGAACACCTTTTCCGGATTGTTGCGCCATACCTGTTCATCCGTAATCACAGGCACGCCAATCCCCTTGGCAACAGCCGCCTGATTCCAGGGCTCACCCACGCAGTAACCGTTGATGGTTCCGGCTTCCAGAGTGGCTGGCATTTGCGGGGGTGGCGTCACGGAGAGCAATACGTCGCCCTGGAGTTGGCCGGAGTTGTCGCCCTTGGCCGGCGCATAAAAACCGGGGTGAATACCACCGGCGGCTAACCAGTAGCGCAACTCGTAGTTATGCGTGGAAACCGGAAAAACCATACCGAAGTTAAAACTCTTGCCCTGCTCCTTGTAACTGGCAATCACAGGTTTAAGGGCAGTCGCCGAGATCGGATGCTTCGGTTTGCCATCACTACCCTTAGCCAACTGCGGTAACATTTTTTGCCAAACATCGTTGGATACCGTGATGGCATTGCCGTTCAGATCCATGCTAAATGCGGTGACCACCTCAGCCTTGGTGCCGACCCCCAGGGTGGCCCCGACCGGCTGACCGGCCAGCATATGGGCGCCGTCGAGTTGGCCATCGATCACCCGATCCAGCAGCACCTTCCAGTTGGCTTGCGCTTCCAGAGTGACATACAGCCCCTCCTCTTCAAAAAAGCCCTTTTCATAGGCCACGGCCAAGGGCGCCATGTCCGTCAGCTTGATAAAGCCCAGCTTGAGCTCTTCTTTTTCCGGAGCGCCGACGGCGGCTAGAACGGACTGGCTGATCACAGCGGCGGTGATGCCAAGTGCCAACAGAGTTCTTTTGGATGCGTGCATGGTGGTTCCTCCCTGAAACAAAAACGCCCCGCAGATCGGGAGATCTGCGGGGCGTCGTTGCCATCTGTTCATATCAATGGGTCATTCGTTCTTCAGGACTAGGGCCTAGTAACCATTCGACCGCCGTTGGCCGAGGTCGGGCACCTGCTCCTGACTCAAGGAGTACTATTCAGTTTCTGTGCCAATCTGAAAAAGCCGTTAACTGACCATTAACATGGCTTTTTAAGCCATGTTCAGCCGTTTTTTGCCCGGCAAGCGCCGAAGGGGCGCACCAAGATGGCGCCGTCGCACCACAGCCAGTCACAAGGGTTACCCGGTTACTCAGCCCCAATCTCGGTTTGGAGTGGCATTCCTTGGCGTAACAGACTACTGAACCAGGCCGCTTTTCTGCATAATGGGCCATCGCTAGCTTCCGGAGTTGCCATGTCATCCCTCCCGTTCAGTCACGATCAACTACAGGGTTTGTATCGCGCTATCTACGAGCGGCGGGATGTGCGCTCGCAGTTTCTGCCCGATCCGATCCCGGTCCCTCTACTGGCCCGTTTGCTCCATGCCGCCCATCACGCGCCGTCCGTCGGCTTTATGCAGCCCTGGGATTTTATCGTCATCGACGATCCGGCCATCAAGAGTCGGGTCAAAGCCCTCTTCGATATCGCCAACAGTCAGGCGGCCGAACGTTTCGCGGATGAAGCCGATGACAAGGCCGCCCTGTATCGGCGCCTGAAGCTGGAAGGCATTCTGGAGAGCCCGATCAATCTGTGCATCACCTGTGATCGCAGCCGGGGTGGCCCGACCGTCTTGGGTCGGACCAGCATTCTGGAGATGGATCTGTTCAGCGCCTGCCTGGCGGTGCAGAACTTGTGGTTGGCGGCGCGGGCCGAGGGGATCGGCATCGGCTGGGTCAGTATCTTCGACAATGAGGAGTTGGCCCGGACGCTGGGCTTGCCGAGTCATGTCTACCCGCTCGCCTATCTGTGTATCGGCTATGTCACTGAGTTTCTGCCCGAGCCGGAGTTGCAAGCCAAAGGCTGGCGTCAGCGCCTACCATTGACGGAGCTGGTGCACAGCAATCACTGGCAACAGAAAGTGGAAGATCAGGAGTTGTTACAGGCACTCGAAGAGGTTCGGATCCCCGCCTACTGCCAACCGGAGGAAAAGAAATAGCCTGCGGCCAAAGCGCTTAATACTGAGCCCGGATCTGCGCCAGTTCGCCACTTTGTAGCAACTGGCGCAAGTCTGCCTCGAACGCGGAAGCAAGGTTCAACAGTTTCGAGCGGCGGGAGAGTCCGAAATAGACGGCTCTGGGCTCGTCGAATCGCAGGGTTGCCTTCTTGAAGGTCCCCTGCCAGTTGAGATGTTTGATCCAGTAATCCCCTTCACTCTCGGTACTGAGTACCGCATCGAGACGACCGATGGCCAGCTTCTTGAGATTCACCAGACTCGTTACTGCGGACTCCTTATACAACTGCGGGTCGTTGTCGAAACGGGGGGAGTACTTGGCGCCGCGTTTAACGCCGATGGATAGCCCCTCGAGTTCCTCATAGCGATTGATATTTCGGGGATTGCCCGCCTGCAGATAGAACACCTTATCGGTATGGGTCTGATAGGGCACATCCAGATAACGGATAAAGGTTTCCCTGTCCGCCGTGCGCATCAGATTGCTGACCACATCAGCATCACCGCTCTTGAGCATCGCCAGACAGCGGGCCAAGGGCGCCGGTTTCACCACCAACCGCAGGTCATGCTTGGTTGCCAGCCGCTGCAGAATATCCATATCGATACCGGTATATTCCTGGCGTGGTGAAAGTATTTTCCAGGGCGGTGCTTCACTAAAAGCCACCACCAAGGTTTGTTGCGCCTGTGCGCCCCAACATCCTGGGCTCAACAGCATGGCCAAGGCCATCCAGCGCAGCGTCCTCATCATCCCTGTCTCCCTACATTCTGCCCCTATCCATTCGGGATATGAAACCTGCCCTTACACGCGCAACTCGACACAGTAAAACATCTATCTAATTGATTACTATTGAAGTATTAAAGTATTGATAGCCAACTCACCTTACAGAGCGCGGAAAACGGGTACAGGATGCAACGTTAAAAATCGGTGGATAGTCACAAAAATAGCAGCAAGTTCAATCCGATAGCTGAAGCAACAGGCGCCGGGCCAACTCCCCGAGGCTGATGCCATGCTGCATGGCACTGCTGCGCAAAGCCGCAAACGCAGCTTCCTCATCCAGTCCATGCCGTTTCATCAGTTGTCCCTTGGCGCGGTCAATCAGCTTGCGCTCTTCCAGCTTCTGACTGATATCCGCCACCGCCTCACGCTGACGCCGCACCATGGCATGCTGGGCCCGGGCCTGCTTGATCCAGCTCTCTACCGGCTCTTTATCGGTCAGTCGATGGGGAACCAGAGTGACACCGGCATCCAGTAACTGTGCCTGCAGATGTTCGGGAAGTGCTTCGGTAAACAACACCACGGGAATGCCCTGCAGAGCTAGGGTGATCGCCAGCACCCGCCATTCGGCCGTCAGGCGACGGCAATCCAGCATGGCGCCATTGAGCGCCGATGGTAAGCGCAAGGGATCGCTGCTGGAGGCCAGCACGGGCTCATGGCCATACCGGCTGAGCAACAGAGCCAGCCGATTAGCCTGCGCCACCTCGTCAGCGTAGATCAATATTCTGGAAAAACTCATCCCTGCTCCCAGCCCTGTGCATGCGATGCCCCCTTGGAGCGGCGTGGCGATCGCCGTCCCGGCGTCGATATCAATAACAAGGCTACCTCAGAGCTGTCAGCATAAAAAAGCATTATTTTTGCAACATTATAAAAAGCATTAAAGCCAAGGGTTATGCCACCTGCGACAGCAGGGTTTCTCCCATCTGGGCCAGTTGCTCCCGTAACCGCACGACTTCACCCACCAGGATCAACACCGGGGTCTGCCCCTTGAGTCGTTCGGCCTGCTGTGCCAAATCACTCAGGGAGCTGATCACCACCTGCTGATGCCGCATAGTGCCGGCAATGATCAGGGCTACCGGTAGGGATCCCTCGGCTCCAGCCCTCAACAGACCTTGCTGAATATGGGCCGCCTGCTCCAGCCCCATGTAAAACACCAGCGTATGCCCCCCACTCACCAGGGCCTGCCAGCCGTGGAATAGCTGCTCACTCTGCTGCGCCTCGGCCTGCAGATGGCCGGTCACCAGGGTCACCGAGCGGGAAATCCCGCGGTGAGTCAGCGGGATCCCGCTGCTGGCGGCACATCCCAGCGCCGCCGTGATACCGGGGACTACCACAAAACGGATGCCGCGCGCTTGCAGCGCCAGCGCTTCTTCCCCACCCCGACCAAACACATAGGGGTCACCGCCCTTGAGGCGCACCACCCGCTTGCCCTGCAGGGCCAGGCTGATCAACAGCTCGCCGATCGCCTCTTGGGACAGGCTTTTAACTCCACACCGCTTGCCCACATCATGACGCTGAGCTCGCGCCGGGATCAGAGTCAGGATCTCCTCACCCACCAGCCGGTCATACACCACGGCATCGGCTTGTTGCAGCAGGCGCAGCGCCTTGAGGGTCAACAGCTCCACGTCGCCGGGACCAGCCCCCACCAGTGCCACCTCGCCGGGACCTAACCCCACATTCCGTTGCATCATGCTCAGACTCCTTGCTGCTATTGCCATCACTTATTGCCGTCACTTTTTGCCATCACTGCGGGCGATGTTTTGCCACCAGTTTGTCCAACTCGACCACACAGGTGCCGCAATTGGTGCCGCACTTGAGCAGGGCCTGTAATCCAGCGCGCTCATGGATCCCTTGTTGTTCAATCGCCTCGACAATCTGCCGTTCACTGACCCGAAAACAGGAGCAGACCATGCGACTATCGCCCGCCAGCGCCTGCTCCACCGTGGTTGCCAGTGACGCGGCGGCCAACGGCACCGCCAGCAGACCCGCCAGCAAGCCGACGTTAACCTGCCACGGACTGGCGCCGCAGAGCAGAATGCCACTGATGCGACCTTGATTCAGGGCCACCGCCAACCAGCCCTGGCCCTTGAGCGGCAGGCGGATCCAGTGTCCCTGTACCGCCAACCCTTGCCATAGCTGCTCGGCGGAACAATCGGTATCCGCCAGCAAACGGCACTCACCACCATCCACCGGGCGACGACTCCACCAGCCCGGATCTCGTCCCAGTCCCTGCAGATTGGGCTCATGCTGACCGATCCAGACCCCATGCCATTGGGCGATGAATGGCTGCACCTGCACCCGGGTCTGCTTGAACTGCGGTTGTCCGGAGACAGGATCCACCACCGGGGCCACCAGACGATTCACTCCACCTCGGGCGGTAAAGCTGTCGCTCCAGTGCATCGGCATAAAGGCTTCGTTATCCGCCAGGCCGTCATCTCGCTCCAACCGGGCCAACACCTGATCCCGTTTCGAGCCCAGCCACACCAGTTGCCCCAGCTCCAATCCCGAGGCCAGCAAGGTGTGGTGATTGACCGACACCTTGGGATAGGGTTCATTTTCCATCAAGCGCACCAGATGTCCGGTGCGGGTCATGGTGTGCCATTGATCGCGAACCCGGCCGGTATTGAGCAACCAGCCCGCTCGCTCGCTATCCACCGGATCGGCATCCAAAACCGGTAACAGCGGCGCCGCCGCAATCAAGCGCGCCTTGCCATTCGGCGTCGAGAACCGACCCTCGGCAAACAGGCGCTCGGTACCCAGCACGCGGCGGGCGCCGGCAATGTGCGCTTCATCCTGGGCAACCAGCGGCCAGCGAGTCGGTTGCCAACTATCGAGCTGGGCATCATCCAGTTGGGCGATGGCCCCCAGATCCAGCTGCCGCGCGCCCTGGTTCTCATGAGCCGTGAGGGCGGCAAATTCGCGCAAGATATCGTTGAGACCGTGATAGTTGAAGCCCTCGGCAAAGCCCATGCGCTTGCCCACTTCGGCCAGCGCCCACCAGTCCGGCCGCGCCTCACCGGGCGCTTGGGTAAAGGGACGCTGCCGACTGATGCAGCGTTCGGAGTTGGTCACGGTTCCGCCCCGCTCTCCCCAACCGGCTGCCGGTAATAGCAGATGAGCAAACTGGGCGGTATCGGTCCGGGCCGTCATCTCGGAGACAATCAGAAACTCGCAGTTGGCCAATGCTTCACGCACCCGGGCCGAATCCGGTAACGAGATCGCCGGATTGGTGGCTATGACCCACAGCGCGCGGATCTTCTTCTGCCGTACCGCCTCGAACAAATCCACAGCTTTCAACCCGGGTTGCCGGGCTATGGTCGGCGATTGCCAGAAATCCTGCACTCGTTGACAGTCGGTGTGGTTAAACCCCATGTGGGCGGTGAGTTGGGTGGCCAACCCGCCGACCTCGCGCCCGCCCATGGCATTGGGCTGTCCGGTCATCGAAAAGGGGGAGGCACCTGGCTTGCCGACCCGTCCGGTCAACAGATGGGCATTGATGATGCTATTGGCCTTATCGGTGCCCTGATTGGATTGGTTCACCCCCTGACAAA
>RRZT013026536.1_pt1 | contig 10368 bp, 12 predicted proteins | sample 2165551 | NCBI WGS metagenome assembly RRZT01 (sample SAMN10456910, study PRJNA506462) | wastewater metagenome | biome: wastewater; feature: sludge; material: wastewater sludge; isolation source: wastewater sludge with Escherichia coli K12::gfp cells carrying plasmid... | place: USA: Moscow, Idaho...
CGGCGCTGCCCGTCATTGTCTGGGTGCCGCTCAAGACGCTGCCGTTCGACGACAAGTCCGAATTCCAGGTGGTGGTGTACCTGCCCGCAGGCACGCCTCTGGAGCACACCGCGGCCACGCTGCACGCGCTGGGCGCGCACCTGGCCACGGTGCCCGAGGTATTGAACTACCAGGCCTATGCCGGCACCGCATCGCCCATCAACTTCAACGGCCTGGTGCGCCAGTACGACCTGCGCGCCGGCGGCGAGGTGGGCGACATCCAGGTCAACCTGGTGGACAAGGCGCACCGCAAGGACCAGAGCCACCTGATCGCCATGCGCGTGCGCCCGGCGCTGCACGAGATCGGCGCGCGCTTCGGTGCCAACGTGAAGGTGGTCGAGGTGCCGCCCGGCCCGCCGGTGCTGGCACCCATCGTGGCCGAGATCTATGGGCCGGAAGAAGCGGGCCGGCGCGAGGTGGCCAAGGCCGTGCGCGCGGTGTTCGAGGCCACGCCGGGCGTGGTCGATGTGGACGATTCCACCATCACCGCCGCGCCCAAGACGCTGCTGCTGGTCGACCGCACCAAGGCCGCGCAACTGGGCGTGACGCAGCAGGCCATCGCCAGCACGCTGCGCATGGGCCTGTCGGGCGACGCCGCCACCTACCTGCACGATGCCAGCCGCTACGCCGTGCCGGCGCTGATTCAGCTGCCGCCCGAGCTGCATGGCAGCCTGGATGCGCTGCTGCAACTGACGGTGCGCAGCCAGAGCGGCGCGGCGGTGCCGATCCGCGAACTGGTGACGGTGAGCGACACGGTGCGCGAGCAGCCGATCTACCGCAAGGACCTGCTGCCGGTCGTCTTCGTCGTCGGTGACATGGCGGGCACCAAGAAGGGCGACATGGACAGCCCGCTCTACGGCATGTTCCAGATGCGCTCGAAGATTGCCGAACTCCAAGGCCCCGATGGCGGCCCGATCGACGAGTACTTCATCCAGCAGCCCTCCAACCCCTACGCCGGCTACGCGCTCAAGTGGGACGGCGAGTGGCAGATCACCTACGAGACCTTCCGCGACATGGGCGCCGCCTACGCCGTGGGCCTGATCCTGATCTACCTGCTGGTGGTGGCGCACTTCGGCTCGTACCTCATGCCGCTGATCATCATGGCGCCGATTCCGCTCACCGTCATCGGCGTGATGCCGGGCCACGCGCTGCTGGGCGCGCAGTTCACCGCCACCAGCATGATCGGCATGATCGCGCTGGCCGGCATCATCGTGCGCAACTCGATCCTGCTGGTCGACTTCATCCACCTGCAGGAGGCCGAGGGCGTGCCGTTCAAGCAGGCCATCGTGCAAAGCGCCATCACGCGCGCGCAGCCGATTGCGCTGACGGCGCTGGCCGCCATGATCGGCGCGCTGTTCATCCTCGACGACCCGATCTTCAACGGCCTGGCCATTGCGCTGATCTTCGGCATCCTGGTGTCCACCGTGCTCACGCTGGTGGTCATCCCCATCCTCTACTACGTCGCCTACCGCCGGAGTCATGAGTCAAATCAGGCTCCAGCGCCCGTCCCGCCTGCGCAAGCAGCTACTTGAAAAGGAGCAAACAGAATGACATCGTGGCAACTTACCCGCCTCATCGGCGGTACCTTCATCCTGCTTTCGCTGGCGCTGGGCGTGCCCGGCAGCCCCATCTTCCATTCGACGAACTGGCTGTGGTTCACCGCCTTCGTCGGCGCCAACTTCCTGCAGAGCGGCATCACCAACTGGTGTCTGATGGAAACCATCATGCGCAAGATCGGCGCCCGTGCATCTTGATTCAAGGAGAAACCCATGGTTGAAAACTACAAGGAACTGATCGCCTCCGTATCCGCCAACACCGCCAAGCTGCGCAAGGGCATCCCCGATGTCATGCAGGGCTTCAACGCCATGGCGGGCGCTGCCGGCAAGGACGGCGTGCTGGACGCCAAGACCAAGGAGCTGATCGCCATGGCGCTGTCGGTGGCCGCGCGCTGCGACCCGTGCGTGGGCTACCACGCCAAGGCCCTGGTCAAGCTGGGCGCCACGCGTGCCGAACTGGATGAGATGCTGGGCATGTGCGTTTACATGGGTGGCGGCCCGTCGCTGATGTACGCCGCCGCGGCCATTGCCGCCTACGAGGAGTTCGGCGGCGAGAAGGCCGCATGAGCATGCAACCCGCCTGGGTGCGTCGCGGGCTGGCCATCGGCCTGCTGGGGCTGGCCGCGCTGCCCGCCACCGCGCAGGACCTGCTCACCGCGTGGCGCGCTGCCGAGCAGCACGACCGCACGCTGGCCGTGGCCCGTGCCGAGCATGCGGCGGCGCAGACCAAGCGCGAGCAGGCCGAAGCGCTGTGGCGCCCCAACGTGATGCTGGGCCTGGGCGCCGGCCTGGGCGCCAGCGACACGCGCATGAAGGGCGCGCAGTTCTCGGCGCCCGGCTTCGGCACGTCCGAGGGCGTGGACTTCGCCACCTCGGTGCATGCCGGGCTGGCCACGCGCGCCAACCTGATCGCGCAGCAGCCGCTGGTCAACCGTGGCCGCGAGGCTGCCCGCGCACAGCTGGAACTGGGCGCCGAGATGGGCGACACCGCCTGGCGCGCCGCCCGCAACGAGCTGTTGCTGCGCACCGCCGAGCGCTACTTCGCCCTGGCCGTGGCGCAGGAGCAGTTGCGCGTGACCGAGCGCCAGGCCGAATCGGTGGCGCGCGCCACCACCGAGGCGCACGACCGTTTTGAACTGGGCGACGTGCCCGTGACCGACACGCATGAGGCCGATGCGGCTCTCGCCGGCGTGCGTGCGCAGGTCGAGGCGGCGCGCCTGCAGCGCGACCTGACGCGCCAGTCGCTGGCCGACAGCACCGGCCTGCCGCTGCCCGTGGCGCAACTGCCCGCGCAAACCCAGGCACCGGGCGAATCGCTGCAAGCCTGGATCGACGCCGCGCAGGCGGCCAACCCGCAGGTGCAGCTGGCCGCGCATGGTGTGCGCATGGCCGAGCAGGAACTGCGCAAGCGCCGCGCAGGCGACAGCGTGTCGGTGGACTTGGTCGCACAGGCCGGCTTCGACCGGCTGGGCGGCCGGGGCGAATTCGGCTCGGCCAGCAACCGCAACGCCAATGCCATGGTCGGCGTGCAGGTCAACATCCCCCTGTACGACGGCGGCATGAGCCGCGCCCAGGCCAGCGAAGGCGCACGCCTGCTGGACAAGGCGCAGGCACAGCTGGAACAGGCGCGAGAGCAGGTGGCCGAGCAGGTGCGCGCCGCCTGGCTGGGCTGGCAGGCGGGCGAGGCACGTGTTGCAGCCTTGCAGGGCGGCCTGAAGGCCAGCGCCGCGCGGCTCGACGCCACGCGCACCGGCCGCGAGCTGGGCGACCGCACCCTGATGGACGTGCTGAACGCCGAGAACGACCACGCCCGCGCCACGCTGGCGCCGGCCGAGGCGCGCACCGGGCAGATGCAGCAGCGCCTGCGCCTGGCCGAGCTGGCCGACCGGCTGGACGAGCCCCTGATGGCGAAGCTCAGCGCTGCGCTGGCACCCGTGCCAGCGGCGGCGCCGCCAGCGCCGCCCGCTGCCGACGTGCCGGCAGCCACCCCCGCGCGTGCGCCGCGCAAGGACCGCAAATGACCGCCGCCACCCGCGCCCACATCGTCGTGCTCGGCACCGGCTTCGGTGCACTGTCCACCGTGCGGGCCGTGCGCGCGGGCGGCTGCACCGATCCGATCACGATGATCGGCCCGCGTGCAGAACTGCATTACCTGCCGGGCACCATCTGGATTCCCAGCGGCCTGCGCACGCGCGCCGACCTGGTGGTGCCGCTGGGCAACTTCTTCCAGCGCATGAACGTGCAGCACCATCAGGCCAGCGTCACCGGCCTGTCGGATGACGGGCGCGTGGTGCACACCACGGCGGGCGATGTGGCCAACCACGCGCTGGTCATTGCCAGCGGTGCGCGCTTCATCCGCAAGCTGCCGGGCATCGAGCACGCCGTCGTGCCCTGCGAAGGCATCGACGCCGCCGAGCGCGTGCGCGACCGTTTGCGCGCCATGGACGGCGGCACCATCGCCATCGGCTTCGGCGCCAACCCCCACGAGCCAAGCGCCGTGCGCGGTGGGCCGATGTTCGAGTTCCTGTTCGGCATCGAGCGCCAGTTGCGCCGCGAGGGCCGGCGCGAGCAGTTCAAGCTGGTGTTCTTCAACCCCTCGCCCAAGCCCGGCATCCGCCTGGGCGAGAAGACGGTGGCGCAACTGCTGGCGCGCATGCAGCGCCAGGGCATCGAGACGCACCTGGGCCACAAGATGCTGCGCTTCGAGGCCGACAAGGTGGTCACCGAGGGCGGGGAATTCGCCGCCGACCTGATCCTGTTCATGCCGGGGCTCACCGGGCCGGCCTGGCTGGAGCAATCCACGCTGCCGCGCTCGCCCGGCGGCATGGTGGCGGCCGATGCGCAGTGCCGCGTGGCCGGCTTCGAGCGCGTCTACGTGGTCGGCGACAGCGGCAGCTTTCCCGGCCCCGACTGGATGCCCAAGCAGGCCCACATGGCCGATCTGCAGGCCCAGGCCGCGGCGCACAACCTGCTGGCCGAGCTGGCGGGCGGGCGGGGCGAGCGCGGCTTCAAGGTCAAGCTGATCTGCATCATCGACGCCATCGATCAGGGCACGCTGGTCTACCGCACCGAGCAGCAGCAGATCGTGCTGCCGCCCAACCGCCTGATGCACTGGGCCAAGCGCAGCTTCGAGCGGCGCTACCTGAGGCACTACCAATGAAGGCCGTGCCGTGCCAGTCGATCTGAATCAACCCACCACCAAGGAGACACCATGACCGAACGCTCCCACCGCGGGCCCACGCGCCCGCCATCCCGCCGCGACATGCTGCGCGCCATGGGCGCCGCGCCCATCGCCGTCGGCGCCCTGCAGGCTGCCCCTGCTGCGCAGGCGCAGACCAGCGACAGCAAGGCGCACATCGTGATCGCCGGCAGCGGCCTGGGCGGCATTGCCGTGGCCAGCCGCCTGCGCGCGCTGCTGCCGCAGGCGAAGATCACCATCGTCGACGCCAAGCAGGAGCACAACTACCAGCCCGGCTACACCCTGGTGGCCAGCGGCGTGTGGCCGATCGAGAAGGTGCGCGACCGCAACGCCGACTTCATTCCCGCCGGCGTGGAATGGGTGCAGGAGATGGTGGCCGCGTTCGACCCCGCCAGCAACAGCCTGACCACCACCAGCGGCCAGAAGATCGGCTACGACTACCTCGTCGTCGCCACCGGCCTGCACCTGGACTACGCCCAGATCGAGGGCATGGACGTGGCCGCCATCGGCCACAACGGCATGGGCAGCGTGTACGCCAGCCCGCAGGCCGCGCAGGCCACCTGGCAGGCCATGGATGCCTACCGCGCCAAGGGCGGCCAGGCCGTGATGACGCTGCCGCCCGGCGCGCTGAAATGCGCCGGCGCGCCGCTGAAGATGACCTTCATGATCGCCGACCGCCTGCGCCAGGCGGGCACGCTGGACAAGTCGAAGGTCGATTTCTACAGCGCCCTGGCCGACGACACCGTGTTCGGCGTCAAGGCCGTCAACGACAACGTGCTGGCGCGCTGGAAGGCGCTGGGCATCAACACCCACTACCTGCAGAAGCTGGTGGCGGTGGACCTGGGCGGGCGCAAGGCCGTGTTCACCTCGCCCGAGGGCGAACGCACCAGCGTCGACTACGACTTCCTGCACGTGGTGCCGCCCATGCGCGCGCCCGACGTGGTGAAGAACAGCGACCTGTCGGCCAAGCAGGGCCCCATGGCCGGCGGCGGCTGGCTGGAGGTGAGCAAGGACACGCTGCAGCACCTGCGCTACCCCAACGTGTTCGGCGTGGGCGACATCAACGGCACGCCGCGCGGCAAGACGGCGGCCACCGTCAAGAAGAGCGCGCCGCTGGTGGCGCACAACCTGGCGCGCGTGATCGCGGGGCAGCCGGCCGACCAGATCTTCGACGGCTACACCTCGTGCCCGATGATCGTGCGCGAAGGCTCGGCCATGCTGATCGAGTTCGACTACGACGGCAAGCTCACGCCCTCGCTGCCGATGATCGAGCCGCTGCAGGAGAGCTTCATGGCCTGGTTCATGAAGTACCGCCTGCTCAAGCCCGCCTACATCGCCGTGATGAAGGGCCGCGTGTGATCGCGCACTGAACCAAGGAGACACGAACCATGTATGAAATCTGGCTGATGCTGAACATCGTGTGGGAACTGGCCCTGTCCATCTGGCCCTGGCTGTTGGCGCTGGCCGTGCTGTGGCTGGTGCTGATGGCGATGGCCAAGGGCGGCCGCGGTGCCGACTGGCGCGCCTGCCTGCCCAAGGCCATCATGCTGGGCCTTCTGGTCGGCGTGGTGATCTTCTTCGTCACCCCGCTGTGGAGCAAGTCGGGCCTGGGCGAAATGAAATACTGGGTCGACTGGGCCAACCTGATCGGCATCGCCGTGGCCTGGGCCGTGGCCGGCACGCTGTTCGCGTGGCCGCTGCTGACCTGGCTGCGCAAGTCGCGCCAGCGCCCGTCGCTGGCCTGACGGTTATTCTTCGTCCTGCAAACCAAAGGAGCTTGTTATGAAACTGAACGTTGGCGGCATCGACCGCATCCTGCGCATCGTCGTCGGTCTGGTGCTGATCGCCCTGGCCGTCACCGGCACGGTGGGCTGGTGGGGCTGGCTGGGCGTGATCCCGCTGGCCACCGGCCTGTTCCGCTTCTGCCCCGCGTACACGCTGCTGGGCATGAACACCTGCCCGATCAAGGAGCGCAGCGCCTCCTGAGCGGCGCGGCTTGCGCCATGAAAAACGCCCGCAATTGCGGGCGTTTTTTTCAGCCGTTTCACGCGGCTGATCCAAGATTTAAGGGGAGTATCTGGTTTTTGCGCTTGTATGGCGGGCGCTGCCGGGTATGTAGTGGGGGAGTATACGGAAGAATGGCTCCACTGTAGGAGCGGGCTTGCCCGCGATGGGGCGCATCTGCCAAGTCTGCCGCCGCATCGCGGGCAAGCCCGCTCCCACAAAAAAAGCGGCCGCTTCGCGCGTCATCCAAAGGCCGCGGAGCAGGCCATGCCAGGCAGCCGTGCCCGAATCTGTGCCGGGCACTGGCTGCGTCCCCCCTCGCGCAGCAGAGGGGGAAGGCGCGTCAGCGCCTCAGGGGGGTGTCACTCAATTTTTACGCCTGCGTCACGCACGATTTTCTCCATGCCCTGGTAGTCGCGCTGCAGCTGCTGGCTGAAGGCTTCCGGCGTCATCGCCAGCGGCTCGGCGCCCTGGTCGTGGATGGCCTTCTGCATCTCGGGGGTGGCCAGCAGCTTGTTTACCGCGCCGTTCATCTGCGCCACGATGGGCGCCGGCGCACCGGCCGGCATCAGCAGGCCGTACCAGGTGCTCATGTCGAAGCCCTTGTAGCCGCTTTCGGCCACCGTGGGCACGTCGGGCAGGCTGGTGCTGCGCTTGGCCGAGGTGACGGCCAGCGGCCGCAGCTTGCCGGCCTTGACCTGCGCCATGGCCGAGGGCACGCTGGACACCAGCAGATCCACGTTGCCCGCCAGCGCATCCATCAGCGCCGGGTTGGAGCCCTTGTACGGGATGTGGCGCATCTTGATGCCGGCCGCCTTCTCGAACTGATCGCCCGCCAGGTGAATCGTGGTGCCGTTGCCGGGCGAGCCGTAGGTGACGGTGTCGGGCGCGGCCTTGGCGGCGGCCACCACGTCGGCCAGGGTCTTGTACTTGCTGTTGATGCTGGTGGCGATGATCACCGGCGACCAGGCCACGTGCGCCACGGGGGTGAAGTCCTTCACCGGGTTCCACGGCAGGCTCTTGTACAGCCAGGGGCCAACGACCAGGTTGTCCTTCTGGCCCATCACCATGTCGTAGCCGTCGGGCTTGCCGCGGGCCGCCTCGGTGATGCCCAGCGTGCCGCCGGCGCCGGCCTTGTTGTCGGGCACCACGGTCCACTTGTTCGCCTCGGTCAGCTTCTGGCTCACCAGCCGCGCCAGGATGTCGGTGCCGCCGCCCGGCGGGAAGGGGATCACCATGCGGATCGGCTTGGCGGGATAGGTCTGTGCATGGGCGGCCGTGGCGAGCAGGCCGAGGGCGAGGGCGGAGGCGATGGTGCGAATCATGGGGCGATGGGCAAATGAGGTGAAAACACAATGGTACCCGCCAGCGAAAAGCTCGTCGCAAACGGCCGAATGCATCGCAAATGCATTACGATGCCGACATGAAAACCGCCACCATTCCCCCCCGTCCGCATTGAACCGGAACTGCGCGATCAGCTGGAGCAGGTGCTGGCCGAGGGCGAGAGTCTGGCCGCTTTCGTCGAATCGGCGGTGCGCGCCTCGGTACACCAGCGCCAGGCGCAGGCCGAGTTCGTGCGCCGCGGCCTGGCCTCGCTGGCCCGGGCGCGCGAGCAGGGTAGTTACGTCAGCGCGGATGGGGCGGTCGAGCGCCTGGCGGCCAAACTGCAGGCGGCGCGCGCGCGTTCATGACGCGCTGCACCGTTCGCCTGACGACCGAGGCGCTGCACGACCTGGAGCGCTTGTTCGATTTCGTTCTGGAGCCCGAGTTGGCCGGAGCTGCCGGTCGGCCCGAACTGGCTGAGCAGGCGCTGGACGCCATTCGCGAGGGCCTCCAGCTGCTGGAGCGCTTTGCCTTCACGTGCCGCAAGGTGGGCGACAGCCCGTTCCTGCGCGAGTTGCTGATTGCGCATGGCCACAGCGGTTACGTCGCCCTGTTCGAGATCGAGGACGAGCGCACAGTCACCGTCGCCGCCGTGCGGCACCAGCGCGAGAGCGATTTTCATTGAGGCACAAAAAAGCCCGCTGGCGCTTGGCCAGCGGGCGCGAGCAGCTATGTTTGGTATAGCGGTTCGGTTCAGAAAAAGCCGCGAACGCTTTGCCTCGCGCGAAGCCGGCGTTTGACGATCTGGCGGTGCGCGCTGGGGAATTGCTTGAAGCAATGGCATGGCCAGCGTCAGGAAAACCTTGCTCACGACGCGCGCTCCACCGCCTGAACCCAGCGCTCGCCGTCGGGCAGACCGGCCACGACGTTCATGACTTGCTTGGGTAAAGCGGGATGACCATATCGGTCAGACACTTTAAGAGCAGCACGGATATGCTGTTCAAAACGATCTTTGTCAAACAGATACGCCAAAAAAAGTGGCGCTCGAGCATCGACCTCTCCATGTCCCAACTTCATTTCCTGGTGATCGATCAAATTGAAATGGTCATAAAGTGATTTCAATGAATCACATTGATCTACCAAGGGAAATACTCTTTTCTCCAGATAATTCTCGATTTCCTCGCACACCCCAGGCGCTGCAGAGCGGCGATCAATCAAAAAAAACACTTCCGACCGCTTGTCTAAACGCATTGGAATCGCTAAATCCTTGTTGATAACCGCCCAGTTGCAATAGAAAACAACACCATCATGCAGGTAACTTTGTCCTTGTGGATCCGAGGCCAGCATCTGATTAAAAATTTCCGGCTCCTTCGTGATTTGAAAAGAATAGGCGACCCAATATGCAAATCTCCAACCTAAAGGTGCGGGTTCATGCCGTTCAGCACCAACCAAGAGGCGATGTGTGATAGCGCCCACTTTGCGGACGAACCGGTTGGATTTTTTGACATGCTTGAAGCCTGCTTTTTCCATGAACGGCTTGATGGCCTCAGCGATCAGCCGCATCGCCTGCTCGGCGGTGGCCAGGCCGTCGCGTTGCCTCTCGGCTTCGGCAGCCCAGTCCATGGGAGCCCGCCCTGGCCGGTGCAGCACCGTGCCATCGGCCAGGTGGCCTTCGCCTGCCTGCATGTCGTAGACGTTCAAGCCCAGCGCGCGCGCCGTTTCCACCACGAAGGGCACCACCTCGGGCAGGTAGGCTGTTTGCACGCCCAGCGCGTAAGCGCCCTGGCTGGTGCGCCCGTCCAGCGGGCCGTCGCTCCACACGGAATCTTCTGGCGCCTTCGTCAGGCACGGATAGCGGCTTGTCAGGCGCTGGGCCAGTTCCACAAAGCGTGGATCGGGTTGCGGCAGCTTGCTTTCCGTCAGTTGGGTGACCAGTTTGTCGAGTTCAGGCACCGACCGGGGAACGGGCTTGTCGGCGGGTTGGGGCCAGATGTGCAAGACGTAGCTCATGAGTGCAAGAATAATAGGGTTTAAAGCGTAATGATCAATCCCGTCTGCTCCGCCAGACTCGGTGCCTGCGCCGTCGATTCACTAGACAGCACGCTCACCGGAGCTTGCAACTGCGACCCTTCTGCGGTGTCATCCCAGAGGATGGTGGTTTGTGTCGTCATGCCTGCCTCTGAAGTCGTTGCGCTCCTGCTGACCACGACGTAGCTGCTGGTTCCAGTACTGCTTGTCGTCGTGTTC
>RRZT011932009.1_pt1 | contig 10366 bp, 10 predicted proteins | sample 2165551 | NCBI WGS metagenome assembly RRZT01 (sample SAMN10456910, study PRJNA506462) | wastewater metagenome | biome: wastewater; feature: sludge; material: wastewater sludge; isolation source: wastewater sludge with Escherichia coli K12::gfp cells carrying plasmid... | place: USA: Moscow, Idaho...
AAGCGTTGGAATGCCGTCGATCCACTGCCATAGGTCTTGACGACTTCGATCCCATCTACGAGTTCCACCGTGGCGCTGCTGAGCGTGCCTTGAGCACGGTTCCATTCGTCCATATATTTCCTGAAACCACGGGACATCGCCGGTGAGGCTGCCAGAAAAACGACGACGACGTACAACAAGAGCACGCCGGTAAGTAGCGGGTTGCAGGTGAGGAGATAGATGATCGACACGACAGGCACCAGCACCGCGCTAGTGAGGTCACCGGCAAGGTGGGCCACGATAACGTGAATTCTGGTGACGTCGTCGGACACCGCCTTCTTAATCTCCCCCGAGCCGGATTGCGTGAACCAGCCCAGAGGCAGGGTGGTGAGATGTTGGACGATCTGGCGGCGTAACAGGTGAACGAAGTCGACGTCGGCGATATGACAGATCATCAGTGACCCACCGTAGAGTACGGTGCGGCCAAGCATAGCTAGCATGCCTACAGCAACCCAGGCCCATAGGCGCCAGGTCTGCGCGTTACCTTCGAGCAACAAACGCGCCACCTCAGCCACCGCCATAAACGGCACCAAGGACAACACAGCCGACACGGCGGACATCAGCGCACCAAGCGCAATACGCCCGCGGACAGGAGCGATCATGCGACCGACCGCTCCGGGAGTAATAAGTGCCTCTTGCTGGGGTGGAGCGGTCATTGGGTCCAGTCCATTCAAATCAGAACAGTGTTACGAATTAGAATAAGGTTACCCTAACTTTATGGACCAAGGGAGTCGCAATATCCATCAAAATGAATTACGGACGTCATGCGTTATCCAGCGTTCAGCAAAACAGGCCCTCTCCAGCTCGCGCTCAACCGCCAGGTAGCGCTGGACTGGTGTACAAGCGGCGCTCCGCTCACGCATGTCGAGGTCGTAGCGCGTCTGCTCATTGACCAGCTAACCCAGGACCAGCTCAACTAGATACACGGTGGCGCCAAAAGGTGCGCTACGGCTGAGAACTGACCATCCCAGCTAACGAAGAGCAGCACATAACGCACTGCCGCACAAGCTAAGGGACTCTTCGCCATCGACAGTGTAATCTGACTGTGACCTGGTGAACATGGGATGTGTATCGAGAGGGAACAGCAAGATGAGACCACTTCGATACTCAATCAATGTCACGCTTGACGGCTGCTGCCATCATGAGGCTGGACTCCCGCCGGACGAGGAGTCGATGCGTTACTGGACAGCAGAAATGGTGCGAGCCGATGCCCTACTGTTCGGACGGACAACGTACGAGATGATGGAATCTGCGTGGCGGAAGCCAGCCACGGGCACGTGGCCCAACTGGATGGATGAATGGGAGATCCCATTCGCCGAAGCCATCGATGAATCGAAGAAGTACGTCGTTTCAAGCACACTGAGCAAGGTTGATTGGAATGCCGAGCTGGTGCGAGGGGATCTAGCTCAAGCGGTCCAACACCTCAAGCAGGAACCGGGAAAACGCCTGTGGGTGGGAGGAGTGACCCTCCCCCTTGCGTTGGCAGATCTGGGGCTGATTGACGAGTACGAGTTTCTCGTACAACCCGTTCTTGCTGGACACGGGCCAACGCTGCTCGCGGGCCTGCGCGAACGTATCCAGCTCGAACTAGTAGATCGTCAGGAATTCCGGTCGGGAACAATCGCCATGCTCTACCGCCCCACGCAAGCCCCCGCCTGACGCGATTCATCTAGGTCCACTGGCTACTATCCCACGCTGCCCGCGCCCTCTCGGGGTTCTCACCCCACCGAACTTAAATGAGTGATGGGGTCCGGCTTTAGCCGGACCCCATCACTCAGTGGAGCTAAGGGGATTCGAACCCCTGACCTCTTCCATGCCATGGAAGCGCGCTACCAACTGCGCCATAGCCCCTCGGACCTGTATAACTTTACAAGTTCCGATCCCCCGGCACAAATTGACCACGGCCAGTTTTCTGAGATTCACACCACGCCAAAACCCGCACCGATACAACCACCGGTCCCCGCGCCAGTACCCAGACCAGTGCCTTTACCGCAGTGCCATACGCGCCGCATTGACCGGCGCAATTGTCTGATTGTAGTGGGTCAGGCACCAGTTAGGCGTACGGTTCGACTGCGGGATGAGCATCGCCCAGTGGCAGTTGTCCAGCCCACGCAGCCCATTCCAGTCATCAGCAACGGTTCCCAACAACGCGGCCACACCGGCCCGGATCGCAGCGCCGTGCGCCGTCACCAGAAGTGTGCCCCCCTCCATCTGTTCGGAGGCATCCACCACCGCGGCGGCAACTCGCGCCCCCACGATCGTATTGGGTTCAATTCCCAAACCAACCGGCTGCCCGCCGTCTCGCCATACTTCGAACTGCTCGGGGTCGCGCTCGAAAATCTCGTCCCGGCTGAGACCTTCCCACTGTCCGTAGTCACGTTCTCTCAAACGCTCGTCGAGTTCCACAGGAATACCCATAAGGTCCGAGACGCATTGCGCAGTATCCGCAGCTCGCGACAACGGCGAACTGAGAATACGCACCGGCTCCAACGCGGCAATTTCCGCAGCAATGGCGGCAGCCTGCGCCCTTCCCACATCATTCAAGGGAAAGTCTTGAGAGCCCTGGATTCGCACCTGCACGTTGAGGTCAGTCTGCCCATGCCGCCAAAGAACGACTCGCCCGGCCGTCACTCCTCAGTCCCCGCAAGCAAACGGTCCAGGGTGCTCGGCTCCTCGCTTTCAAGCTCAATGCCCAGATCAACCACCGGGCAATCGCCCCATAGCTTTTCCAATGCATAAAACTCGCGATCCTCATCACGCTGCACGTGCACGATGAGATCACCGTAATCCAACAGGACCCAGTGGATCTCTGCATCCAAACCTTCGCGCCGCTTGCGCTTGAGCCCCGCCTCGTGGAGCGCGCGCTCCACACCATTCACGATCGCGCGAAGCTGGGGATCACTCGACCCCGATATCACTAGGAAGACTTCGGTCACCACTAGTCGCTCGGAGACATCCAGGGCAACAATGCTCGTTGCCTTGACCTCGGATGCTGCTTCAGCGGCCCTCCGTGCGTATTCCTTGATTTCTTCAGATGCTGACACTGTTCTCCTCTTGCAGTGAATCGACCGTTTGCAGAACGGCCACAGAAAACTTCGGTTGGATCTCGCCGTCCAGCGACGCTCCCAACGACTTGATCCCCACCCCGATAAACAGTCCAATCACAAGTCCAACGAGAATAAAGATAAGGATCATGAGGAAGCTGTGACGTTTCGGTTCGGCAAGTTCATCGAGATCATACTCGGTTTCAATAATTTCAGCGTCGACGACGGCGTCATCCACCCCCACAGTTCGCGCCTCATCCGCAAGGGAGACGGTCCCGGCATTGCCGATAGCAGCGGGATCATCAGATGCGTCGGCCTCGTTAGCGAGACCATTCTCTCGAACTCGGGTAAGAAGACGTTCCTCAAGACTTTCCTCATCTGACGCACCGTCCGGAGTAACGGTAGCTACAGTTCCGGAAACTACACGGTCCTCGAGAACTTCTGCTGCGGCTTCGTCGTCGTCAGAAACAAAACGGTCAAAGACGGAACGCCGATTCTCTTCGGACTCGCGTACCTCAATCTCTTGCTCCGTCGAGTCGACCTCGTTCACATCCGGAGTAACGTCGGCCCGACGGGACGAACGAAAGCCCGCCGACTCCCGGTTGCGCGAACGTTCCTGAAGCGGAGACGTACCATCCGTGATGGGGGCCAGTAGCCCTCGTTCCCTCAACTCGCGCCGAGAAAGACGTGGTTTTTCTTCGCTCATCCGTTTCGTTCCTTCCCCGTTGAGGCCGCCGCTGTAGCCGGGTTCCCCTGATACAGACGATACTTGGCGATGTACTGGACCACACCGTCCGGAACCAAATACCAAATCGGCGCGCCGCGCTCCACCCGCTTACGGCAGTCAGTAGACGAAATCGCCATGGCCGGCACTTCCATCACGGTGACGCTCTCAGGAGGTAGGCCCGTCACGTCAAGCTTGTGTCCAGGCCGAGTAACCCCCACAAAATGCGCCATCTCCCAGAGCTCCTCAGAATCCTTCCAACCGAGAATTTCAGGAAGGATGTCCGCACCTGTGATGAAGTAAAACTCGGCATCTGGGTAGAATTCGCGCAGGTCACGCAATGTGTCAATGGTGTAGGTCCAACCCTCACGTTCAATGTCCACTCGTGACACCGAGAACCGCGAGTTCGACGCCGTCGCAATAACCGTCATGAGGTAGCGGTGCTCAGGCAGAGTTACATCACGATCACTCTTATACGGCTGGCGCCCCGTCGGGACAAACACCACCTCATCCAAACCGAAGTGGTTCTGAACCTCCGACGCGGACACCAAATGCCCATGATGGATAGGATCGAACGTTCCGCCCATGATCCCAATGCGCCGAGGGCGCCCCGGGGATTTCTCGATGGGAACATGAACGTTATCGGACATGCCCATCCCCTTCGACAATCCACGTCGTGGTTGTCAGCTCGGTGAGGCCCATGGGACCGCGGGCGTGCAGCTTCTGGGTGGAGATGCCGATTTCGGCTCCCAAGCCCAGCTCCCCGCCGTCGGTAAAGCGGGTGGAAGCGTTGACCATGATAGCTGCGCTGTCGATGGCCCCGGTGAATTGACGTACCGCCGCCATATCTTGCGACACGATCGCTTCGGTGTGCCCAGAAGAGTAGGTGCGGATGTGCTCGATAGCTTCCTCTTCGGAGGCGACAACGCGCACGGCCATCTCTAGGGCCAGATACTCGGTCTCCCAGTCCTCTTCGGTTGCGTCGAGAACTACCACACCTTCGGGGGCAAGCTCCACCGTGGCTGCACAGCCGTGTAGCACGACACCGCGATCAGCCAGCTCACGCAGCACCTGCGGAAGAAAAACATCGGCGACGTCGGCGTGGACAAGCAGCGTCTCAGCCGCGTTACACACGCTGGGTCGATGAGTCTTCGCGTTAATAGCGATCGCAAGGGCCTTCTCGAGATCGGCGGCACGATCGATGTAGACATGGCAGTTGCCCACACCGGTTTCGATAACGGGCACGAGCGACTCCCGCACGACCGTCTGGATAAGTCCTGAGCCACCACGCGGAATAACAAGATCCACAAGGCCGCGAGCGCGCATGAGCGCGACAGACCCCTCGCGTCCGTAGACATCGATGGTTTGCACGAGATCGGCGTCAAACCCATTGGCGACGACGACGTCACGCATCACCTCGACAAGAATTGCGTTAGTTTCGAGGGCCGCACGGCCGCCACGCAGGAGAACGGCAGATCCCGCTTTCAGCGCAAGAGCGGCGGCGTCAACAGTGACGTTGGGGCGCGCTTCATAAATCATCCCGATGACGCCCATCGGGACGCGCTGCTGACGCAGTACGAGGCCGTTGGGCAGACGCTGGCCGCGCACTACTTCGCCCACGGGGTCCGGAAGAGACGCCACGTGCCGAGTAGCATTCGCTATTCCAGCAATTCGTTCCTCGGTGAGGAGGAGACGGTCAAGCAGTCCCTCCCCCATTCCACTCTCGCGCCCAGTCTGCATATCTCGAGCGTTCGCCTCGATAATCTGTGGTGCTGCGGCCTCCAAAGCATCGGCAATACCAAGCAGCAGAGCATCCTTGGTGCTGCTGGTAGCCTCTCGAAGGCTGCGTGAAGCAATCTGTGCTTGTCGGGCTGCTGCCTCGACGCCTTCTACGGGTGTCAAATTCGCCATGGGCCAAGCCTACGTGTTTTTGCCCTCTCGCGGCGAAGTCGCGTCCGAGATAACAACACTTTTCTTGGGCGATTCCAGTGTTCGGGAATACTCCGGGTAACATCATCGTTCTACTCGTAGGAGCGGTCACAGGGGCCCTCACAATACGAGAGGTAGATATGGCAACCATCGCCGTCACTGCAGAGAACTTCAACGACACGGTCAAGGAAGGCACCGTTCTTCTTGACTTCTGGGCGTCGTGGTGCGGCCCGTGCCGCCAGTTCAGCCCTATCTTCGAAAAGTCCTCCGAGGCTCACACCGATGTTGTGTTCGGCAAGGTCGACACCGAGGATCAGCAGGCGTTGGCCTCCAGCTTTGGCATCACCGCTATCCCCACCCTCATGGCCTTCCGCGACGGCATTCGCGTTTTCGAGCAGGCGGGCGCTCTCCCTGCCCCGGCCCTTGAGGACCTGATCCGCCAGGTCAATGGTCTCGATATGGACGCCGTTCGCGAAAAGATCGCCGAGATGGAGGCAGGGAAGTAAATTCCCGCCAGCCCACAGGCTCAGCATAGAGAAATGGTCCGCAGGTTTTCCTGCGGACCATTTCTCTATGCTTCATAGCTCACCGTGAATGGGCTGCCGGCAACCACCTTCTGGAAGGTTGCCGTATTCAACTTTCAGTGCTGACCGTGCTCGCTACTTGGTTCCTTCGAGCGAGGTTGCCCGTGCCTTGAGCAATGGAAGGACTCCACGAATCACCGAGGCAAGATCGGTCGGCAACGATGCCGGGAGGAAGATAATGCCATCGGCAGCTCCCAAACCAATCCAGGACTCCACCAGGTCTGCAACGTCGTAGACGGTGCCCACCACGGAAGCCTTACCTTCAAAAGCCGGAGCGCCTTGCATAGCACCAATCAAAAGCGCACGCTCGTTAGCGGCCTGCTGACTCCCCGAGATAACAATGCCGATCTCTACCAGCACGCTGAGGGAACGGCCCTGCTTCTTTGCCGCCGAACGGAGGGCAAAACGCGCCTCGCGTGCCTTGTGTGGATCAGAAGTAAGAAGTCGGATCGAATCTGCCCATGAGACGAGGACATCAACGTCGAGGTCGGTCAGATCTTCAACGCGGACTCGCACCGTTGTCTGGATACCCCGTGCCCGGGCCTGCGCTGCGGGCTCAGCGAGACGCATGACGTCGGCATTCTCAACTACCGCAATCTCAATGCATCCCCAACCATCACGCTGCTTGGCCAGCAACGAGATAGCCTCTTCAAAGCTCTCCTTGTCGCCTGGAATCTCCGCGGAGAACCCGCCTTCACCAGCATCGAGAATCCGCGCCATTGTCCGCACTGCATCCATGGAGCTGACGCGATCGGACCTCGTCTGAAAGTCCATGGAGAGGGAAATAAAATCGAGACCGCCGGAGCAGGAAGCGCCAGCGCACGAAGCAAGCTTGGGGAAATTCACGTACTCAACCGGCAAGTCAAGGCCAAGAGAGGCATACTCATCTGCCGAGACCGCGCCGAGCAAGCTGAGATCAACGCCAATAAAGGCATCCGTCATGCGCTCTTGCTCGCGAGAATCACTATTGGTGGACGTATCAATGGTGGGTAACTGGACTGTCATAGTCTTCTATCCGTTCACGGCATGTGCCTAATTCCCGGTCTGCACTGTGGGCTGGTAGCGCAGATTCCTTGGCTGGTGAATTCTTTAGTCGAAGGCAGGGTTATTTACACATTCGCCACAAGAAATCCACACGATGGAGGGTGTACACGAAAGCGAAATCTTCGATTTCTATGGTCTGAAGCTGGGCCATTGCTTTCATCCCTTCCAGCACATTGTGTTGAGGAGAGCCCCGCTGGTGGCGGGATGTATCCGTTTGGTGGATACGGAGCAAGAGTAGACAGCAAAGCGTCCGTATATCAAGACGAAGATTCGTAAGAGTGGACGATGTCACGATTAGAGTGCTAGTAGGCCTATCGTCCCTCGACGCTGCAAAGTATCCAGTGAATTCGTGTCACATTTGCGGCAAAAAATGACTGCTAAAACCTCACAACAAAGTCATACCATTAACTTACTCAACCGTAGTTACCTGGAAGAACAGCCAGAAACGCACGGATGTGATAACCGTACGATGATAAAAGGTTAAAGCTTTTGTATCATGCCCCCAATTACGCGATCAGTGCGTTTCACGACTCCTTGTGCGCACAAGATCATTGACGTGGACCACAGGACGGAGGCCGTGAGCCTCCTCACGATTGACCGCAATACGTGCCAAGTCCTCTGAGGAGAAGCCAGAAAGTCCTCGCCCAATAACGTGCCCGGTCATCTCACGAATCTCAACCAAATCACCGGCAGCGAAGCGTCCCGCCACGGCCATCACACCAACAGGAAGAAGGGAGGTTCCACGGCGACGAAGGGCGGCCGCGGCGCCGTCGTCGACAATAATCTTGCCCCTCACCTGCGCCGCATGCTCAAGCCACAGCCTGCGCGCACTAGAACGGCGTCCAGTGGGATAGAACCAGGTACCCACGGTCTCTCCGTCAAGGGCTCGACCAATGTTCTCCGCCGAGGTAAGGAGCACCGACACACCTCCAGAGCAGGCGAGATCTGCGGCGTCTACCTTGGTGCGCATGCCGCCAGTTCCGACATTAGAACCACGGCTGGTGATCTCCAGTCCTTCGAGCTGCCCCATCGCACTGACCTCGGAGATAAGACGAGAGCCAGGAATGCGCGGAGGGGCGGTGTAGAGGCCATCCACATCGGTGAGCAGGATGAGAGCATCGGCATCCACAAGATGCGACGTGAGGGCAGCTAGACGATCGTTATCCCCGAAGCGCAGTTCGTCAGTCACGACGGCGTCGTTCTCGTTCACGATCGGGATAATACCCAACGAGAGCAGCGTGGAGAGCGCCCCCTGCGCGTTGGCGTAATGGCGTCGGTTCACCACATCCTCGGCAGTCAACAGTACCTGACCGATAGTGATGTTGGACTTCGAAAACTCCGCCTGATAGGCAGCCATCAGGCGGGACTGCCCCACCATCGCCGCAGCCTGATGCAGATGCATCTCGCGCGGCTTTCCATTCAATCCCAGTGGGGCAATACCCGCCGCAGCCGCACCCGACGAAACGAGAACAACTTGCTGGCCGCGCGCGTGGGCAGCACTGAGCACAGAGGCCAGCTGAGAGAGCTGCTCCGAGTTCAGATTGCCATCAGGCAGCGTCAGAGAGGATGAACCCACCTTGACGACGATGCGCTTTGCCTGCCCCAGCAGATGACGATTGAGGAATGATGCCTTCACATAGGCAATGGTGCCACTATTCAGCCGATGGGTCGGTCCAGTGTCCAGCCTCGCGCTCCATCCACAACTCCTGGCGCGCTTCCTCCTTGGCATCCATACGGTCTAGATAGGCGTCACGACGCTGCTTACGAGAGGGACGGGCATTCTCATCCACGCGCAGATCGGTACCGCGCGGCCCAAGCAGCTCGGCACCCGTTTGCATAGTGGGCTCCCAGTCGAAGATGAAGCCGGAATCCTCCGGACCGATAACCACCATGTCGCCAGCCTTGGCACCAGCGCGCAGCAGCTCCTTCTCAATACCAATATTGTTGAGACGATCGGCAAGATAACCCACCGCTTCGTCGTTGTCGAAGTCCGTCTGGCGTACCCAGCGTTCGGGCTTCTCTCCACGTACCAGGAAGAAATCTTCTCCACTGCGCGAGCGCCGCGCAATGGTGAAAGTGGCCTCGTCGCGGCCTCGAGGACGCAAAACGATGCGGGGTGCCTCCTCAGGCTGTGGAGCCTCTGCACGGGCCTGAGCGACCGTTTCAGCTAACGCGAAGGACAACGGGCGGAGGCCCTCATGGGACACCGCGGAGATTTCAAAAACACGCAGCCCGCGCGCCTCTAGTTCGTCGCGCACGAATTCGGCCAGCTCGCGTGCCTCGGGCACGTCGATCTTGTTGAGAACCGCAAGGCGAGGACGCTCCATGAGCGGCACACGATCCTCGGCCGGCGGAATCTGATCAGCGTAGGCAGCCAGCTCCGACTCGATGAGTTCATAATCGGAAATTGGATCGCGTCCGGGTTCCAACGTGGCGCAGTCGAGTACGTGCACAATCACGGCACAGCGCTCAATGTGTCGCAGAAACTCCAGGCCCAGGCCCTTACCCTCAGAGGCGCCGGGGATGAGACCGGGAACATCAGCAATCGTGTAACGCTCATCGCCCGCCTGAACAACGCCCAGGTTCGGAATAAGCGTGGTGAAGGGGTAGTCCGCGATCTTCGGACGCGCCGCCGACATCGCCGCGATGAGGGAGGATTTTCCGGCGCTAGGGAAGCCCACGAGGGCCACGTCCGCCACGGACTTAAGTTCGAGCACGATGTCACAAGCTTCGCCTTCGTCGCCCAAAAGAGCGAATCCCGGCGCCTTACGTTTGGGAGAGGCGAGGGCGGAGTTTCCGAGGCCACCTACTCCTCCACGTGCGGCAACGTAGCGCGCTCCCGTTCCCACAAGGTCCGCCAGGACATCGCCTTCCGTTGAACGCACGACGGTGCCGGAAGGAACCTTGAGGACAAGCGATGTGCCATTCTTTCCCGCGCGCCAATCTCCCGCACCCTGCGTGCCATTCTCCGCCTTCTGATGGGGTGAATGATGGTAGCTCAG
>RRZT011942610.1_pt1 | contig 10366 bp, 12 predicted proteins | sample 2165551 | NCBI WGS metagenome assembly RRZT01 (sample SAMN10456910, study PRJNA506462) | wastewater metagenome | biome: wastewater; feature: sludge; material: wastewater sludge; isolation source: wastewater sludge with Escherichia coli K12::gfp cells carrying plasmid... | place: USA: Moscow, Idaho...
CTATGTGCGCAACGGCGCGGTGGTCGTCTCGCCGCGGCTGGCGAGCAGAATTTTCTTGAACATGTTCTCCCCGTCGATCAAAGCTGCGGGCCAGCATCGAGGCTTCGGCGGCGTTCTCGAAAGCCAGGTCGGCGACTCCGGATCGGGAGGTATGCGTAGAGACAATTCCTGCGGGGGAATGCCTCCTCATGGATCTCGTGCAGAGGCGTAGGAGCAGACCAGGATTGCTACGCGTTTAAGCCAACCAATTCTCAACCATAAGCCCCGGCACTCTGGAGAACTCGCGCAGGTTGTCCGTGACGAGCACAGCACGTAAAGCCACTGCCTGGGCTGCAATCCAATAATCATTGGCGCCAATGGGCATGCCCTGGCGTTCCAGCGTCGCCCGAATGATGCCGTAATGACGGCTGGTTCCGGCGTCCAAGGCGACGAGTTGGAGTCCGTCCACCATGCGGGCGAGGCGTGCGGCGTTTTTCTCTCGATGCAGGCTTTTTTCCACGCCGTGCCCCAGTTCACCCAACACTACGGGCGAGAGTATGAGTTCGGACAGAGGCGTTGTTTCCAGTTTGTTGCGTATCTGTTCCACGCCCTTCATGCCTGCGATAAAAATGTTGGTGTCAAGCAGGTAGCGCATGTCAATCCCAATCCGGAGTCGGCTCCGGGAGCATGTCTGCCGGGGCTTCCAAGTCGACATCCGTATCTTCCCAGCAGGATCGGAAGACATCCGCGGCCATACGCGGGGTGTCTGGCACGATGCGCGCCACGATTTTGCCATGGCGAGTGATGGAGATTTCCTCCCCGGCTTCGACGGCGGCAAGGAGCGCGGAGAATTTTGCTTTGGCTTCGGCGACCTGGACAGTACGCATCATCAACCTTAAATTATGACCAAGTGGTCATAATACCCTTCGATGAGGCGATGTCAATCCTCGTTTGCACGGGATGTCAGAATATTCCCGTGGGCTGCCATTCCCGCCCCAGACCTGCCAGACCCCGCCCCATGCACTCGCGCGCCTGACTCGCCGGGCGCGGCAAGGCGCCAGGAGCAGGCTCGGTCGGCGTCATCCCGGCGCCTTGCCCGCTGCAGGTCGCTCGCGTCGAAGCCAGCACAGCAGCAAGCCCGCCGCCAGGAATGCGCAGGCGCCGGACAGCAAGAACGCGGCCAACGGGGAAGCCGTTTCGTAGAGCCAGCCAAACACCATCGAGGCAGGCAGCAGGAAGGCGCCTGCCGTCAGATTGAACCACCCGAAAGCCGACCCCCGGCGCGCAGCGGGGGCAATGTCTGCCACCAGCGCCTTTTCCACACCCTCGGTCGCCGCCATGAACAGGCCGTAGAACGCAAAGAGCGCGAACAGCAGCACACCGTCGTCGGCGATCAGGCCCAGGCCAACGTAGAAGAAGCCGTAGGCCACGTAGCCGCCCGCCAGCAGGCGCACGCGGCCCACTCGATCGGAGAGGGCGGACAGCGGCGTCGAGAAGATCATCGCCACTGCCGAGACGGCCGCCCAGAGCAGCGGGATCTGTGCCTCGGGAACGCCGAGTTGCCGCGCGCGCAGCAGCAGGAACATGTTGGATGAGTTGCCCAGGGTGAACAGGGCGACAACGACCAGATAGCGCTTGAAGACTGGCGGCATTCCAGCGAGACGCCAATCGAAGGAGCTGTGATCGAGCGGCTCCCGGGTCGGCGGTTCGTGAATCATCAAGGTCAGGGCAAGACACCCGACCGCCGGAATCACCGACCACAAAAAGATGTCCCTAAGGAACGTTCAAAAAACAACCTGCGGAAATTCATTCCTGGACTGGGAAAACGGTGGGATTCCATTGATCAGCTTTCGCAAATTGTTTTTGAAACGTTCCTAAGCGCTACCTCCGACGCCAGCAGCAGCGCTGCCACCAGTGGACCGACCACCGCCCCCGCGTTGTCCATCGCCCGGTGTACTCCGAAGGCCAGGCCACGGTGTCCGTCGTCGACGCTGGCAGCGAGCAGTGCATCGCGCGGCGAACTGCGCAGACCCTTGCCAACACGATCTGCAAAGCGGATCGCCAGCAGCCACGGCCAACTGCTGACGAAGGCGATCAGCGGCCGTCCGAGGCCTGCCAAGCCGTAGCCGAAAACGATCCATGGCTTGGCGCGGCGGGTGCGATCGACGATCACGCCGGAAAAGAGCTTGAGCAGGCTGGCCGTCGCTTCGGCGACACCCTCGATGATTCCCATGGCGCGCGGTCCGGCCATCAGTACCGATGACAGGTAGAGCGGTACCAGTGGATAGAGCATTTCGCTCGCACCGTCGTTGACCAGGCTGATCAAGCCGATCAGCCAGACCGTGCGCGGTAGTGCACCCAGGGCCTTGAACATCAGTCCGGCTTAGGCGGCGTTGTACTGGGTGGCCAGGGTCTGCATGTGCTGGGCCGGTTCAGCCACGACCACGCAATCGACCAGAATGCCCGGAATCTTGACCTGGCGTGGCGGCAGCCCGCTGTGCTCGGCGATCCGTTCGACCTGGGCTATGACGATGCCGTTGCTGTGCCAGATTCCGGAACAGCTGGCAGATGATTCCCTGGGGCAGGTTGTACGCCTGGATGCGGTTGTCGAGTGCCAGTTTCGCCACCGTCGGCATGCGGCCCCAGTGGCCGGCCACCACCCGGCGCAACAGCCCCTCGTGGCCCAGGTGATTGAGCCCCAGGGTCTTGCCGTCGCCCTGGCCGCCGGCGGCGAACAAGGCCAGGTTCCTTGGGCTGCCGGTGGTGAGGAAGCAGTGCTCGAGTGCCGACAGCAAGGCCTCGGTGAAGCCGGTCTGGACGAAGCCGGTACTGGCCAGGGTATCGCCGTCGCGGATCAGGGCGATCGCTTCGTCGGCGGTAACGATCTTGCTGCGCATGCCTATTTCCTCCCGATCACGTTCATGATTTGATTCCGCGCTGAAGGCCTGAGCGACGGGAGTATCAGCGCGGCGGTACTTGCCGCGTCGCCGCGGTCGCCAAGCCGACCAGTACGATTGCTTGACAGCGTGAGCGTTGCTGCCGATGCCCCGACGCCCACCAACAGCAACATCAGCGCGCCGAGACGGGTCGATGAAGCTCCACCCGCGTGCTCAGGTCTACCTTGCAACAGGATACTCCCAATACCTGGCAGTCGCCCCTTCGGCGCTGTGCACCCGACTTCGAACCGGGCCCCTGGCACGACCGGATGCCCGAACCAGCGTTTGACTCGTCCATCCCCTGTTCGCGGTCGACGCCTGCAAGTGCACGCCAGGACGGACTCAATGCTGGTTGTAACTCTTCTCGGCAAACAGTGACCATGCGGGCAACTCACGCAGCTATCGGCAGTCGCGAGGCTACCTGGCAATCGGATTCGGCCCTACAATCGCGCTACTCGGAAACCTTCCGTCGTCCCCTATCGGCGGCTGACCTGACGGAGAAATCCATGAACATATTGACCCTCGACTGGCCACAAAGCGCCGGCTCACTCCTGTCTCAGGCCCGATCGGCGAGCGCTGGTGATGGCGAATTCCTTCGGCTGATCATGGCGGGAACCTGCCACGTCGATTCCTGGCTGATTGAGAACAGAGTTCTTCCAGCGTTGCGGGAGAAAGGGCTCCACATGCTTGGCTTCTCTTTGCGCATCGCGAATCGGCAGGAGCGTTCGGCCAAGCTGCTACCGCTGCCGGATGGCAGTGCCTTTGCTTGCGCCGCTGACGAATTGTGGTCGGCGCTCGAAGCGCGCGACGCATTGCACGAAATTTCCTACGTTGGGTATCGTTATGCTTCGGGCAATCACTGGCCGGATGAATTCCAGGCGACGCTGCAGTTCGCGGATGGCTTGGCCCGTCTGCTCACGCCGTCCGAGGTAGCAGGAATCTGGCGGGACGCCACCGGAGTACAACCGGCCGGCTATGCGTCAGGCGCTGTCGACCACCTGCAGGCATGGGGTTCCGAGTTGCTCGACAAGGCGTTCAGGGCGCAGGGACGGCTTGGCCTGTAGTTCCTCGTTCACGACTCGTGGGGCTTCTGCTACTTCAACAACATGGCCATCGCCTTGGAAAAACTCAGGAACGAGGGAAAGATCAGGAAAGCCCTTGTCCTCGACATCGACCTGCACTTCAGCGACGGGACGGTCGATATCCTCGACAGCAAGGGCTATTCTGGTGGCGGACGATTGCGACGACCCGCCGGGCTGCTCGGCGGCATCCTGATCCATCCTGGGGTGGTCGCCAATGACCGTGCTGTCTGTCGGTCAGTCCGGCATGACCGTTGGCGGTGATCCGCTTGCGCACCCCCCGATAGTTCACGGCCGCTTAGGCGGGAAACTCAGGACTCATACTCAGATCGTCACTTGGCTCGAACGCTGGAGGGGCGCGCGTCTGTCTTGGTGTCCTGTGCCGCGACGCCGGATTTCACACTGCCGTCCGGCATCGGGACCGAGATTGGGGCGACCTCCACCTTGGCCACGCCTTCGTCTCGCGTGATCCCGATCTTCTGCGCCGTGGACGGCGAGAGATCCACTATCCGCCCATTCACATGCGGCCCACGGTCTTGAATGGTGACGACCGCGCTCTGTCCGGTGTCGATGTTGGTGACCTTGGCGGTGGTGCCGAGCGGTAGCGTCTTGCTTGCCGCGTTGCTACCGTGCGGCCTCATTGCAGTGCCGTCCGCCATCTTTTTACCTGTAGACTTTTTCGAATAGAACGAAGCTTCACCAACTCGCTTATGGCCCGACAGATCAGGGTTGGGCCTGGCTAGCGCCTTGGCATGCCGTGACGACACCGGTTCCTGTGGTGCGGGGCTCCCTACGGCATGAGCATGGGGTGCCAACAAAATCGCGCCGACGCCGACGCTCCAGACGATCACAAACATGGCGGATCTATTGAATCGGGAGAACTTCGGCATGTTGTCAATGCTCCTTGAGGGGGTGATGGTGATTGGGCGCGCCGGACTTGACATCGATTTGCGTCACAGGCCCAGAGTCGCGTCAATCGTCTCGTCGGCAAAGGCGATGTGGTAAGCGGGCGAAGGCGTACCACATCCTCAAAAACGCCTATCTGTCGCGATACGCCAACAGCCGGATCAAACGCCATCTCGCCGGTAGAGGTAGATCGCCGCCCTTTGTTGTGGTTGGTCGAGATCGCCTTGCCTGCAAGTTCAGCATTTACGGTCACAAGGATATGGATTGAATTCGATTCATTCTGTACGGTAGCGCGCAAACAAGAAGATGGACTGCGGGTATGATCGGGCTCACCCATCCCAACGAGTACGCCTGACCATGACTACTTTTCCCGCCCCACCCCGTGCGCTGCCCGACATCGATTGGGTCGAAATCCCCGGCGGCGACTATATCTACCAGGAAGGAAAGAGCCGCTCGCTGCCGACTTTCTATATGGCACGCTACCCGGTTACCAATGTGCGCTACCAGGCCTTCATCGACGCCGGCGGCTATGACGACGAGCGCTGGTGGCAAGGAATCGAGCGCACGCAGCCACAAGAGTCGCGCTGGCCGCAGGCGACACGGCCATGCACCAGCGTCAACTGGTACGAGGCTGTGGCGTTCAGTCGTTGGCTCAGCGAGCAACTCGGCTACACCGTGCGACTGCCGAGCGAAGAGGAATGGGAACGTGCGGCCCGCGGCCGCGATGGGCGTGCCTTTCCCTGGGGCGACGATTACAGCACGGGCTACGCCAACATCAACGAGACCTGGGATAGCCCCGGCGGCCAGAAGCTCGAGCACACCACTGAGGTTGGCGCCTATCCGCAGGGCGCCTCGAAAGAAGGCGTGCTCGACCTGGCCGGCAACGTCTGGGAATGGTGTCTCAACAAGCACGACCACCCGCAGCAGGCCGAGGCCGATACCAGTGGCGACGCCCGCGTCCTGCGAGGGGGATCGTGGTATGGCAACCCCGACGCCGTGCGCAGCGCCGAACGCAACTGGAACGACCCCAGCGAGCGGGTCGATAACGCCGGTTTTCGTCTGGTGTCGTCTGGTCCAATTCGCTGACCCGCGGTTTTCTACCGATCGTCCAGCCATCCGCCGCCAATGAAAAAGGCGGTCAAGCTGACAAAACCTTCGCTCTGTTTGGACAGACGCACACTGGCCGTGGTATCCACGTTGGTAGTCGCCAATCCCGCTTTCTCACAGGCGAACGAAAACGCCATCGTGAAGCAGGCAGCGTGAGCTGCAGCAAGAATTTCCTCGGGGTTGGTGCCGGTCCGGGCATCCTCGAAGCGGCTGGCAAAACCATAGGGGTATTGGTTCAGCGCACCGGTCTCGGTGCTGATCGTGCCCAGGCCCTTCTTGCCCTGGCCTTCCCAATGAACGCTGGCGGTCTTTTCAATCATGTTCTTTCTCCTTTTTACCGGGTTTGGCAGCTGGCTTGCCAAGCAAGTCTAGCGGCGCACGGAAGCACCGTCTGTTTGCTATCGCACCGACAGCACGGGTGAGCCATGCAAACGTGCACACTGCGCAGACGCATGACTCTCGCGAGGGCCCAATACGATCCTACCCCACCGACGTACTCGCTACCGACCGGCGCCAGAGGTCTGCCAGGAACTGGTGACCAGTCCCCTGTAACCTTGAAACGAGGCCATGAAAATATCGACCACCGGAACGTGCTCCGAGTTAGAGGCCATCCTCGAGCGGCAGCGGGCGACGGGCGCCATCGAAAACATCCACATCAACCTTGCTGGACAGCAGGCAAACACGCTCCTGCACGACGGCCATGCCTGGAAGGACTTCGCCCGCCTGACGCTGGCCGGAACCCACCGCGCGGTACGCTCTGCCAGCGCTGGGGCCTCGCCAATACTAGTCCACGCCAGTTTCGCCTTCGTGCATGCCGTCGAGCATGGGGCCAAGCTGCACGAACCGCTGCGATCTTCGGTCGAGGCCATCCTCGAATGCGAAGCGCTGGTCCTGTCGAGTCAGGCACCTGCCTGTGTCGTGCGCCTCGGCTATCTGTACGGCCCGGAGAGCGATGATCTGCGCGCCTATCGCACTGCCTTTAGTCTCTGGCGGCCGTACTGGTCTGGGCCACCCGATGCACCGCAGTATCACCTCCATCAGTTCGATGCCGCCTCTGCGCTGCTCGCCGCAGCCAGACCACGAAACGTCGGAAAAATACTCTACGCTACCGATGGTGTCGCGGCTTCGTTCATGCGGCTGATGGATGCGTTTGCGAATCGCGTCGGGCGGCGAGCCCCACTGCATCTGCCATTGTGGTCGAAGCCGCTGGCCAGAGTGATCATTTGCGAAGAGCACATGCAGCAAGCCGCTCTCCCGATGCCACCTCGAACACCGACGCCGCGCGTGCCGGGATGGAAGCCGAAGTTTCCTGACTACCGGGCAGGGCTCGATCAGGTCATCGAAGCCTGGGGCAATTGAGCCGCCTTACGGCAGAGATGATATGGAGACGCCGAAAATGCAGGCAATGGCAAGCCGCTCTCGACAAGCCGATAGAGCTTTCTCAGACCCCGGTTGAACCAGGAGAGACGACTACGGAGCATTTTCTTTACACTCCAGTGCTCGTCCGAGGTCTGCTCCTGGGCTTTCTTTTCCAGAGGGGTCGGGCACTCCAGTTGATCCTGACCGCCAATGCGGACACACCAGTGCGAAGCCCGGGCCATGATCAGCAGCATATTGTCCAGGCGATCCGCCTGTTCGAGGTGGGTCTTCTCCCATCCAAAGCCGCGCGATTTGAATCGACAGATCCGTTTGGTCCATCGACAGGAGGACCGTCTGACCGCTACTACTGGCCATCTGCAGAGATTCTCGGGCAAAAGGCTCCAACTCGCGATCACTGCGCAGCTCACCCGTCGACAGGAGGCGTCGTAGCCATTGCTGCCGCATATCCTCACGCGCCAAGTCCAGCGGCAGCATCGCCGCCAATACCGCCGTATTCGGCGTTCGCGCTTCGATTAACGCCGCCACCACCAGCGGCAACTTCTTGAGCACCGTCTTCCGCAACCAGGGCATCATCCCCTCCATCCCTTTCCGGATCTCGTCCGCCAACGTTCGCACTGAACCCATCTCGATCGCCTCCTCAGCGTGTCATTTGCATAGCCTCAAATAGTACATATAACCTGATGGGTGTTAAGCGCCGGCGATAAACGTCCGTCCCAAGCCCGAAACATTGGCCACTACCGGTATGCCCCACAATCGGGCGAGCCTGATGCTCACGCCGCTCGAACGGTTCGAGCGTCTGGCGGCGCTGATTCCGCCGCCGCGCCGACATCGGCATCGGTACCACGGCGTACTGGCAGCCAACGCACCGCTACGCGTACAGGTCACCGCGCTTGCCGGCGTGCCGGACAGTACGCCGCGTGCAGCAGCGACTGATCCACCTGAGCCCATCGCCACAACCGCTTCGCAGATCAACCCGCGCCCAACCCGTCGTCCATGGGGACAGAGGAAGCACCGGGAGAAGAGGAAGCACTCCTGCGTCGCGCCGCCCGCTACGTCTGGGCGCTGCTGCTCGCGCGGATCGATGAGGTCTTGCCGCTCGTCTGCCCACGCTGCGGCGGCGAGATGCGAATCATCGCCTTCCTCACCGACGCCTGCGCCGTGCGCGACATCCTGACCCATCTGGGCGAGCCGACCTCGCCGCCACGCCTGATGCCCGCCCGTGCGCCGCCGCTCTGGGAGAGGCTCGACGCTACCATGGGCGAAGACGACCCGCAGGCTCAACCGGCGCCGGAGTTCCAATTCGACCAGCGTATCGCCTAGTAGGTGCGGGAAGGAAGTAGCCATGCGCAAAGGTCCAGACTGAAGCGAGACGAGCCGTCATCGCCCGTCGTGGGACGACTCGTGCGGGGCGGGATTCGGATGACTTTTTAGAGGATCCCGGGGCCAAATTCGAGATTGACGCTGCTTGATGAAGGCTCATATATTCTCGTCGGTGCCGTTGGATTTCCTAACCTTACTTCGCGGCGGACTCCATCTTCGGCACCGCGGGGCGCGGCGAGTCAGTGACGATCCTCGCCCCGACGTCCTTCAGCAGGCGCTGGAATTCCGGCGAGTCCATGATGATCGTTCCGGCTGCGGCCCGCAGGCGATCGACGGCCTCGTCTGGCAGCACAAAGGACGTCGGTTGCTGATTCAGATAGGCGAGTTCATCCTTGTCCTTCAGTGCCGGGAATGACACGTCGATGGCGTAGATCTCGGCGTTCGGCACGCGCAGCGCGGCGGCGACCACGGGATCCTTGTTGGTGGCCATTGCCGCCGACCCGCCAATCAGGCGCAAGGTCTGCCAGCGCGCAGCCATGTCTCGCAGCAGTTCGACCGCTTCGTACGAGTAGCGGTCGATCGGCACGCCGGCCGACTTCAGCAGGATGTTCACGGTGCCGGGCGGGGCTTCGGATTCGTCCCAGTTGGTCGGCGGCGAAGAGAGTGAGTTGACGATGAAGACGATGATCCGGCGCGCGCGGTCGAGCGGCGTTGGTGCGCCAGCCTCGTGCAGGGCCTGCGAGATCTCCAGCGAGTCGAGCACCGAGCGCATGCCGACGTTGTCGGAGACACCGCCGTCCACGAGGTGCAGGTAGGGCCGGTGGACGCCGTCGCCGTAGGCCTGCATATCCTTCAGCGAGCGGATCGCCCGCGCCGCTGGCCGGGGAGGTTCCGTGGCGTTGGCGAACAGTTGCATCCAGGGGGGCAGCCGCGTATCGCAGGTGCCGCCATAGTTGTTGATCGTCACCGGCGAGAGCACCACCGGCACGGCCGACGACGCGGCAGCGGCACGCGACAGTGGCACGGCATTGAGATCCGAACAGATGACATCGAAAGTGCTCTGGTTGAAAACAAAACGCGCGCCGGTCGAGATGTCGGTGGCCGACGCCAGGATCAGCGGGCCACGGCCGCGATCCAGGTCGCCGAAGGTGGCGCCATCGAAGAGGATCTCGTCGTACAACTGGGCGGCCAGTTCGGAACGACCCCAGCCCAGCGACCACAGGGCCCCCCAGTTGCTCGGGCTGAAGGTACGGGCGATGATTTCGCCCTGCACATCGCGCTTCAGGAAGCGTTGCTCGTAGTCGGAGAACAGCTTGTCGCCGTAAAGGCCGTAGGCCAGCGCGGTGAAGCTGCCACCCGAGACGCCGGTGATGATGTCGACGGCATCGAGCAGGCGCACGGTGTTGCCGTCCGGTCCCGTCACCTCGGTACGCCGAAGGAACTCCAGGACGCCGTACGAAAAGGCAGCAGCGCGTGTGCCGCCGCCCGAGAACGCGAGGACGACCAAGTTTTCCTTGTGCATGCCATGCGCCTGGCGCGTATCGAAGCGGTAACCCGTGCGCGGGTCGGCCTTTGTAATCGGCGGGTTGATCGGGCGGCTGGCACAGCCACCGAGCGCGAGCAACAACACAGCAGCCAGCAGGAGTGGGGTACGAAACA
>RRZT010362248.1_pt1 | contig 10365 bp, 11 predicted proteins | sample 2165551 | NCBI WGS metagenome assembly RRZT01 (sample SAMN10456910, study PRJNA506462) | wastewater metagenome | biome: wastewater; feature: sludge; material: wastewater sludge; isolation source: wastewater sludge with Escherichia coli K12::gfp cells carrying plasmid... | place: USA: Moscow, Idaho...
CTGTAAAGCAATACTGTCGACTTCTTTGAGCCATTCAGTTTCTTCTTGTTTCTTTAAGAAAGGAAGTTGTGCGGAACATTTTCCGTAAGACAATCCTTTCCCTGTTTCCTTGTAAGTTTCATTCCATTGGTTCAGAAAATGATTGTAAACGAAGCGTGAACAGCCAATGGTCTTGTTGATAAGGATAGCCTGCTCTTTGTTTGGGTAGAGTCGGAACTTATAAGCCTTATGGATGATCATTGTATTTTCACCTCCTTTTTGGTATATTTATTATACCATTAAAAAGGAGGAAGTACAGTGGAAAGAATCACAAAAAGCATCCGCTTTCCAAAAGAGTTGGAAGCGAGAATCACTGAATACCAAAAGCAAAATGAGATTAGTACCTTTACACAAGCATTATTTGAATTGGTTCGCATTGCTTTAGAAGCAAAAGGATTTTGAGCTAACGCTCAATCGGCATTCATCTCCCACCTACGCTTCGCTTAGAGGCGGGAGTCTTCTGCCGAAAAACGATAAAAGAAATAGGAGGCGTTACTTTGGAAGAGTATATTTTATCCGATGGGTTTAAAATTCCTAAAATTGGTTTAGGAACGTATCAATTAAAAGGAAGCGACGGCAGTCGTCGTATAGAAACAGCACTAAAAGCTGGTTATCGACTACTCGATTCAGCTTTTAATTATGAAAACGAAGGGGCTGTAGGTCGCGCAATTCGAAATAGTGGGGTTTCTCGCGATGAAATCACCTTTGCTTCAAAATTACCAGGAAGGCACCATGAATATGAGGCAGCTAGAGAGACTATTCAAGAATCTTTGATGCGCACTGGTTTAGAGTATATGGATTTATACTTGATTCACTGGCCAAATCCAATTGAGGACAAATACGTTGAAGCTTGGCAAGCCTTAGTCGATGCGCAAAAAGCTGGATTAATTCGATCAATTGGTGTCAGTAACTTTTTACCTGAACATATTGATCGATTAGAGAAAGAAACAGGCGTATTGCCAGTTATTAACCAAATCGAGCTGCATCCTTACTTTAACCAAGAAGAACAAAGAGCTTATGATGCATCAAAAGGTATTATTACACAAGCTTGGAGTCCTTTAGGTCGAGGGAACGAAGCAACAAAAGAAGAAGCAATCGCTGAAATTGCAGAGAAATACAGCAAGTCACCGGCTCAAGTTATCCTAAGATGGCAAGTTCAATTAGGTGTTCTGCCAATTCCTAAATCCGGACATGCTGGTCGTCAACTTGAAAATATTGACCTCTTTAACTTTGAATTGACTGAAAAAGAAATGCAGGCAATCAGTGCTCTAAGTCGCAAAGATGGTCGAAATAAAGACCAAGACCCTTCAAGATATCAAGAGTTTTAATAAATTGTGCAAAAAGAGTCGGTAGAAAATTCTATCGACTCTTTTTTATTAGCTATTCTCAATGACTAAATCAAATTTTTCGCTCATAGGATGCATAAACAGCTCATATTGAATACGACGTTCAATATGTGAGTTTCTAAGGTGTTCAATACTATGACCCCTATCCTTCACATATCGGTCCATTCTTCTCGCCAATTCAACATCCCCATCCACATGTAAATAAATCGTGAAATCAAACAGTTCTAAATCTAAAAAAGCAACACTCATTCCCTCTACAATATTAATTTTATTGTTAGCTGAAAGTATCATACTTTTTGCATAATCTGTCCCGATTGTTTTAAAGGTAAATCCTTCTTTAAGCATTTCGATATCTCTAGTTAAAACCAGTAAATTATGCGCAACAGGATGACAAGCAGTCATCTTATACATATGGTTCTTCTTTTCATAGGTATAAGAAATCTCTGCATACTTTCTTACATCTGTAATGATATAAGGGTCTGTGTTTAAATAGTTGACTTCCGTATCTAAGGAGTCAATTAACTTTTTAGCAAAGGTAGTTTTACCCGCCGCACCAGGTCCAGAAATGCCGATGAGAATTTTATTTTCTTCTTTCCAAAGTTTCCCTACAATTTCTTTTATGTATCTATCCATAGCTTCTCCTCTGAACAAGTTTTCAATAGCATTAAAGAATTTTACCACTTTTTCACCTTTTTAAAAATAAAAGCAAACAAGTGGGGAGAAACCAACTTGTTTGCCAACCTATAAACTTATTGATAATACTGTGCCTGGGCATTCCACAAATCTTGGTATTTCCCTGAAACAGTAACCAAATCATCATGGGTACCTTGTTGCACAACTTTACCTTCATCAAAGACTAGTATTTCATCACTAAACCGACTACTAGATAAACGATGGGAAATATAAAATGCTGTTTTATCTTGTACGATTTGATTGAATTTTTGATAAATTTCAAACTCGGCAATTGGATCTAGAGCCGCCGTTGGTTCATCTAAAATCATTACCGGTGCATCTTTATATAAAGCTCGAGCCATTGCTACTTTTTGGGCTTGTCCCCCTGAAAGTTGGACTCCTGAGTTATCAAATTCTTTTCCTAAATAAGTTTCTAAACCTTTAGGAAGTGTTTCTATAAATTTCTTTAAATCAATTTCTTCTAATTTTTCTATAGCAAGGTTTGCGTCGTATTGCTGATTCACAGCTATATTTTGTCCTAAATTTAAACCTAATAAACGAAAATCTTGAAAGACGACTGAAAACAATTGAAAGTATTCAGTGAGTTTATACTTCTGAGCGTCTATTCTATTTAGCAAAACTTCACCACTAGTTGGCTCATATAATCGCATCAACAATTTGATAAAAGTTGTTTTTCCTGAACCATTCTCTCCAACAATCGCATATCTTTTTCCAACTTCAAAATCAATGCTTATATCATTTAGCACGAATTCTTCAGTGTCTGGATAAGCAAAATTAAGTTTTTTGACAGATAAATCATACTCATTATCCAACCGCTTTTCTATGGGCAATGTGCCTACTTCTTGTTCTTCTGGTAAATCCATGAAGGCATAAAAATCAACAAGAGTTTGAGGCTGTGAGAGCGACATGGCTATATATTGTATTAAGTTTGGTAAATTCGTTAATAGTTGGCTCAAGGCACTAGACAGCTGAATAATATAACCAATTGGCAAAACTCCCAGTAAAACCCGTATACCTATAACTGCATAAGTAAAATAGTTGAGTAATTGAGCTAAAATAGTAACGATTATACTCTGCTTATTTCCAGCATAATGCATGGCTTTAAACCAGACTTTTAAATTATTAAATGAATCTGTTTGATTTTTTTCTAACTTATCTTCTAATTGATATAAACGAATTTCCTTTCCAGATTCGATATCATGCAATATATTTAATTCATAATTTAAAATATTATTTATTTGATCGGCTTCTTTTGTTATTTTAAGCATTGTTTCTTGTCCTTCTTTTGAGGCTGAAAATTGCAGTAAGAGGATAACGAAAATCCCGCCTAAAAAAGCTAACAATATCCCCGGCGACATTGCCCAAGACCACACACCACTATAGCTTGTTTTTGAAGTTAGTAACAATGGGGCCAATAAAACAATCGACCAAACAGTACGAATGAGATAATCAATAATATGAGGTATTCGCATATTTTGAATATTCAAGCTAGATTGTTGGTTAAGATTTGCAATACGAATATGATTTAATTGCTCATTTACTCTAGCACTATCTGCATAATGGTATTGCATCCGCAACATTTTTTTATAGGGAAGATCCAAGATCTCCTTCCGTACGAGCTCAGCTTCTTGCTGAACATAAGGTTCGAGCAATGAAGAGACAAGTTGCAAAACACCAAAAATCACAACGTATTGAATAACTAGCAAGGAAATTCTATCCCATTCTTGATTGCTAAGTACTTGAACAATTCGAGTCATATAAATAAAACTTAAAAAAGTTATACTTGCTGAACTCATTTTTTGTATAAATACCAACAAGTAATATTGCTTTCCGATTCGCCATAAATCTTTAGTCGATCGTTTGAACAAATAGAATTTTTTCATTATATGACCCCTCCTGTTTCAATTTCTGTGGTCTCTTCTTCCAAATTTTCACGATAGTAATAAGCTTGCGCTTCATATAAACGGTAATAATCTTTTTCATCTGCAATTAATTCTTCATGCGAGCCAATTTCTGTAATTTCTCCTTGTTTTAAATAAATAATGCGGTCACAAAAGCGAGTCGATGACAAGCGATGTGAAATAAATAATGACAGTTTATCTTTAGAAAACTTTAAATAATCTTGATAGACCTCATGCTCAGCAATTGGATCCAGCGCAGCTGTTGGCTCATCTAAAATTAACACGGGAGCATCTTTATATAATGCCTGCGCTAATTTCAATTTTTGAAGTTGACCGCCTGATAATTGTATACTGTCCTGATATACTCTTCGGACAATTTTTGTATCTTCTCCATTTGGAAATTTTTCTATAATTTTGTCCATTCCACTTTGCTTTAACACCCTTTGATAGTGCTCTTCATCAAAATCAATTCCTTGTAAAATGGTTTCGCGAATCGAATAAGTTAGTAAGTGGATATCTTGAAATACAGTCGAGAATAAATGATAGTATTCATAAATATTAAATTCTGTTTGAGAAATCCCATTAATTAAAATATCTCCTTCATCTGGTAACAGTAAACCGGTTACTAGTTTTATTAATGTTGTTTTACCTGCTCCATTCTCTCCAACTATGGCTACTTTTTCAGAAGGCTTGAACTTTATATAAATATTTTTTAAAGTAGGACTGTCATTTCCTGGATAAGTATAGGTAACATTTCTCAATTCAATCTCAATAGCTTCTTTAGGGATTTCGGAACCTTCACCATGATTGAAAACAGGTTCACGGTTCATAAACGTATCATAATATTCCATTTCCAATAAGTCATGATCTAGGGTCGCCAAATGATTCACAAATTGAGTAACAGTACTTGCTAATAATGTTACTGCTCCCACATAGACTACAAAACCAGCTACTTCCAATTGTCCCGATGAAATCAATTGAATACTTCTAAAGTATGCAAGTCCCGTAAGTATAATAAGACCAATTGATAAAAAAGTATTCTCATATAGAGTTAACTTATTTTTGGGTTTTAAATTATCTCTAAATTGATTCGTTACTTCTAGGCTAATTTCTTTAAACCAATCAACCATTTGGTAGAGACGAACATCTTTCGCAATCCGAGTATCTCCATACAGCTCTCGTAAATACTCTGCTTTCTTTTGTATCTTCGCTTGTTTCTCGTTAATTATAGGCGCCAAACGTTTTTGTTTTATTTTGAAAAATAGCAATCCTATAATGAGAATTCCAATAATTAATAAAAAGAAAGGTTCAACTTGAAAGATTAGGTATAAATACAAGATAACAGATAAAAAAGCACTCAAAAGACCGTTAAATTCTCTCAAAAACCTTCCAAATAAAGAACCTGAGTGCCCGGTTAAACTCATAGATTCTGCGAAACTTTTTTGCCCTTCTTCAGAAATTATTTGAGGATAATCTTGTCTATTCAATGCATTTGTAATTTTGTACATCAAACCAATTCGAAAAAATTCGTGTTCTAAACTAATATAGCGTGTTAATAACTGTTCAATTATGTTTAAAACTACAATAACGGCAATCCAAATCCCAAGCCGGGATAGATAAGCAGAAATAGACAGTGTATTCATTAACCAACTAATAACTTGAGCTGACAATAATAGTTGTGCAAGAGGTAAGACAACAGTTACTGTAATACTAGCTATTAACCATCCCCACATCCATGGATTATAATCCGTAATTTCTCTACATAGTAATTTAAAATGATGCCAACGTTTTTCCATCTCTTTCACCTCAGTAGTATCTTACCGTAATATTTTCAAAAACTATTTAATTTTCGATGAATGGTCCATTATTTAGAATGAACGGTAAAAACTCCTTACTACACAAGCAAGGAGTGACTAAATAGTTTATTCAATTAAGAGGAATTGTAATTTCCGTTACAAAAATTCCATCTTCCCACTGTCGATTTACAAGTCCCTGGTACTTCTCAACCGCTTGATCAATTCGGCTGATTCCATAACCTTGTCGATTTGGTGCTTTCAAGGATAAGAAGCCTGATTGAGGATTTTTAGTCATTGTATTCGTTACACTTATATACAAATTATCTTTCATCGGTGCTATGTATAAACGAATGAAAGGTTTTAATTGTAATCTTTTATCCGCTCGCTGAGTAGTCGCTTCGATTGCATTATTTAACAAATTTCCTAAAATAATTGCAAGGTCAACATTTTCAATCATTAAATTCTCAGGTGCAATCGCTGTGGCATGTAGCTCTACTTCCCGTTCTTGTGCGAGAGTCAACTTCGTATTGACTAAAGCATCAATCATCGTATTTCCCGTTCGGATAATGGTATCTACTTGATTCAACTCATTATTCAATTGCTGAATATAAATGTTCAATTCATCAAGCTGTCCAGTCTCCACAAAGGCCGAAATTCCTTGAAGATGATTTCTATAATCGTGGCGAATCCCTCTCATTTGTCGGTAAACCGTTTCAACTTCTACTGCATATTGATCCAGTTCTTGTTGTTGATGTTGGAAAAAATTGATTTCCCTCTTTTGTCGAAAAATAAAAATTATCAAAAGAAGAGTTAAAACTCCCAGTCCGACACTTGCCCAATACCAATTATTCATTATAAAACACCGGCCCTTTGTAAAAATCAATAAATGCTTTTTGAACATCTTTTGCCCGTCTTCGTGATAAGGGAATCTTTTCTCCGTTGCTGAGTTGAACATCTTTTTTAAGTAAACGCGAAACAGCTTGTAAATTCACGAGATAACTACGGTGTGGAGAGACAAAACGATTATCCAACTCTTCTTTAAATTCAGTCAAACTCTTTTTTAAGAGGAAGGATTTGTCCTCTAATACCACTATCACTTCGCCCATATTTGCTTCAATATATAAGATATCCTTTAAATTTAAGCGAGTCGCTTCACCATCTACTTCCACAATAATATAATCGACTTCTTCTGGTTGTTTTTCTAAATATCTTTTCAATACACGAGTAACTTTTTCAAGATTTATCGGCTTAAGTAAATAATCTAATGCTTGAACTTGATATCCTTCGACTGCATATTCAGCATAGGCTGTCGCAAAGACCAATTCTAATTGTGGGGCTTTTTCACGGAGTATACGAGCGACTTCCATGCCATTTAATTCATCCATTTCAATATCTAAAAAAGCTAAATTCCACGTTGGATGATCTTCTAAAGCAAATAGAAAGGCTTCGCCACTCAGATATTGACTTATTACTATCTCTAATTTTAAATTCTTTGCCGCTTGATTTATAAGTTTTTCCATATAATCAATTTGTAGTTGTTCATCATCAACTAACACAATTTGGATTTGTTTTGACATGATTGTCACCTCTTTCTTATTTCATCTCATATTATTGTAGCTAAATTATACTGTATTAAACGTGCACTTCCAATTTAAAGATAACAAAAAACCCCTTGAAGGCAACGAGTTCGATGACTCAACTTCAAGGGGTTGTTAAAATTTATGTAAACACATAACACATGGCGGAACAATACTTAGTGCTGCTTCCTTCCGGACCTGACACGGTTCATACGTCCACCATCGTCATGTGGCCTTTCGGCAATATATAGTATAGCATGTCTTACACGGTAAATCCAGGATTTTTTAATTTTTCTATTCTTTTAACTGCTTTCATTCGTCAGTGGTCGCTCCCGTTACTGCATCTGGATCTTCTACTAACATCATGCCAGTTTCCTCAAGGTAATAATCAATAATCGGCTGAATATCTTGTGCGTATTGATTAATACCTCGATATTCGCCCTCTTCATCATGTACTGCTTGGTAAGAGACCACTTTAAATATTCCATCATCGGTTGATGCCACTCTTTGAAAACTCTCAATTTCACCGGCATAGAATAAGTCTAATGCACGTTGCATATTTTTCTGGGCTTCTTCAGGATGTCCTTCAGTCAATGCGTCTCCGACTTGTTCAACCGCTCGAGGCGCTAACATTTCTTCTGGTTCATTGCGGGAGTTGAAGTAAAGGAATTGACTATTTTCATCCGCAAACGTCACTTCCATCGGCAAATTTTTTAACAAATAATTTATCTGATTAACTGTCAAAACACCTTGATCTAACTGGACATATGTGTCGCCACTGACTGCTTCCGTATATTCAGCAGCTTCTTCAACTCAATTCTCTGAATTTTCAATAGGAATCGTTGTTTCAACCATATCTCCTTTATGAATCGAAGGGGCTTCTTCTATATCAGAAGTATCAGGAATGGCTGATTCTTGCCTTTCAGAACTAGATTCAGTCGTTCCACATGCTGCAAGAACCACAGCTGCTATTGGTGCTAAAAAGACTTTCTTACGTATATTCATTTACTAATCCTCCAAAATAATCATTTTCACAGTCGTTTATTTTAAAGGAAACCGTACTTAATTGAAATATTTTTAACCTATTTTAGAAAATCCTTGTATTCTTCTTTAAGTATCCCATAATACAACATATCCACCCATTCCCCATTTTTCCAAAGTTCGTGATTACGAGAATGCCCTTCCTCTTTCATTCCTAAGCGTTTCATAACTGCTTTTGAAGACACATTTCTCGCATCACAAGTTGCGGTAACTTTTTCTAGTTCTAAGGTTTCAAAAGCAAATTCAACTAATCGAGCAGCGGCTTCTGTCGCATAACCCTGCTTTATATATTCTTGATTGAGTACATAACCCAGTTCGGCTCTCGATTTTTTCATATCAACTCGAATATCGGCCGTGCCGATCAACTTTTTATTTTCTTTCAATTCAATCCCAAATTTCCCTAAGGGACTAGCCATGAAATAGTTCGCAATGGAATGAAGGGTGTCGTCAATTGTTGTATGACGTGGAAAGACAAAATAAGTGTTATCTTCTTTGGATCCATATTCGAACATATCCTCTGCATCTTCAAGAGTAACGGGTCGTAAAAGAAGTCGTTCAGTTTCCAATCGTGCGTTCACCGCCAAAAATAAATTTAAATTATCCATTAACCATTCACATCTCTATTCTCACCTTCTAGTTTGGTAAAGGCGGTAATGTCTTGTACATACTCTAAAACACCTAAAAATTCAGCTGTTTCCTTATCACGAACCGCAACAAATGTAGTATGCACGATAGATCCATCTTGTTTTTGATACCAGGCATCTTGTTTGTCTTTCGTTCCATCTTTCAAGGAATTCAGTAAGCCCTCAACCATCGCTTTTGATTTCGGTGGTTGTGAAGCTAACATGTCTCTTCCGATTGAACTGGGTGTGCGGACAAAAAGCTTCTCCCCTTCAATGTTGTTGTAATATTTTACAAGATTGTCTTTATCGACATAACTTAACTCTAAGGGGATAGTATTTAGAATTAAATCGACTTGATCTATCGTCAAGGCGCCTGTTCCCAACTTTAACGTTTTATTCATTGGTTGTTTACTCCCTTTACTCATTCACATCACGATGTTCGCCTGTAATTTCTGCTAATTCAGTAATGTCTTGGACTGTTTCTAGTATGCCTAAAAACTCTCCGGCTTCATCTCGAAGGGCAATATACTCAATATAGACAAAGACACCGTCTCCTCGTTTAAACCAAGCCGCTTGTTTATCTTTCTTACCTGCTTTTAAATCGGCGATTAGCTGACTGACTGTATCGTGTACTCTTGGCGGATGGCATTTCATTACGTCACGCCCAATGGCTGAAGGGAACCTTGGTAGTAATTTTTCTGCCTCACCATTGTCATAATAACGAACGATTTCGTCTTTATCGACAAATGTAAGTTCCAATGGTAGCAAGTCTAAAATTAAATCGAGTTCTTTCAAGCTCAAAGATCCTGTACCTAAAGGTAAGTTATCTTTTTGATTCATCTCTTCTCGTACGACTTCTGATCGCTCATATTTCCACTTCGCAAGTGGTTGAACAATCGTATAGCCAATCTCATCCATTTCTTCAGCAATTGAAATCCAATCGTCTTTGGTAAAAGCTTCAGATACCATAGGAATTAGAATTTTTTCTTCTTTGACAATCATTTCCTGCATTTCGTATTCAAACTCTTAAAACAAAGGCATTAACTGGTCGATTTTATCCGCTTCAAAAGCTGCTTTGAAGGCTTTGTACAAATCACGGATTTCATCATCAACACCCCACATTACTTGCGGTGGTGCAGTATTTCCTTGTCTTTCCATAATCGGAAAAAATGACGTCTCTTTACGGGTATAGTGGTTATCAAATGCCCAGATTAAATCAATTTGTTTCGAGAGTCCCTCTTTAATTTCAGCATCCGCTTCTTCAATATAGATTTCTAACAGATTACGGATACGCATAAGAGCTGCTTCCAGCGCCAAATTTTCTTCTTTCAACACATGAACGGGATGAC
>RRZT010734914.1_pt1 | contig 10365 bp, 5 predicted proteins | sample 2165551 | NCBI WGS metagenome assembly RRZT01 (sample SAMN10456910, study PRJNA506462) | wastewater metagenome | biome: wastewater; feature: sludge; material: wastewater sludge; isolation source: wastewater sludge with Escherichia coli K12::gfp cells carrying plasmid... | place: USA: Moscow, Idaho ...
ATAATCATCAATCTCTTTAGTTTGAACAGTTAATGTTTTAGAATCTGTAATCGATTTGTGTGTCGCAGTAATTGTAGTTGTTCCTGCCTTGTGTGTTACAAGTTTATTCCCTTCAAAGCTTGCTACATCTTCATTTGATGATGTCCAAACTGCTGATACTTCTTCAGTAGCGTAATTTGGTTCAACATCAACATGTAAGAATCGTCGTTCACCTTGTTTTAATGTGTCTTCAAGATTATTAATCTTAATTGCATCAATCTCTACAGCTCCATCAATAATCGTTACTGTTTTAGTAAGTGATACATTTGGATTGTTCGTTGCAGTTGCTGTTATCTGTGTTGTTCCACCTGAAACGCCCTTGATAACACCATTACTATCGATTGTCGCGATTGTTTCATCCATTGAACTATAAGTTACTGAGCGATCATCAGCTTGTTCTGGAAGGACCACAGCATTGACTGTTGCTGTTTCATGCTTGTTCATAACAAGATCTTCTTGATTCATTTGAATTTCTCTTGCTTTTCCATCATATTCCACTAGTTTAACGTTATCAATCGTATAAGAACCTCGAGCATTTTGCTCATAACCAATGATTAAATTTAAATTATCTGAACCATCACTGTTAAACACATAGTAATAATCTTTTACTTCTTCATCAACACCGTTAAAGGTTCTATTGATACGAGCGTTATTATTTCTTTCAATACGAATTAGTAAATCGCCTTCACTAATAAGTTGTTGAATATCCGCACTGACAATATAACGTTTTCCTTTTTCAACAGGAATTTCAATATTTTTAAAGAAGTTCATTGTATCATTAGCTTTAGTACTAACATCAACCTTCACATAACTGTTTCCATCTTCTTCAAGGTAATACGCTTTGAAGTCATCAGTATTTGCTGCAGGTTTCCATTTTTGGAACATCCAAGAACTAGGTTTGACTTGTGTATCTCTCCATAAGCCTGCATCATGGAATGTATCATCACTGTAATGTTGTGGATTTGTCGGTATTTCTTCTGATTGCTCAAAGTCACCATTTACGATTAAATTTGTTGGCTCTATAACAACATCATCACCAGTAACTCTTACTTTAATATCAGAGTAAAAACGGTCTGAAACATTATTTCTCATTGAAATATATGTTTCACCTTGTCCAACTCCTGTAATAACACCGGTAGGAGATACAACTGCGACACTTTCATCTTCACTAACCCATGCTACTGAAATTCCTGCTTCTTCAGGAGTAAGAGGGAAGTAGTTTGTTAATACTTGAGTACTTTCTCCAGTTTCTAATTCGTGTGTATCAATTGTATGACGTGCAATCTTAAACTCTTGTGGATAAGACATTTTTTGTACAAGTGAGATATCTTCTAAATTATATGTACCACTTACGCCATCTACTCTAAACACAATGTCAAACTTCTCTGTACTTGCATTTGTAGTCCACGTATGTTCATAGTAAACCCATTCATTATTTGATTTTTCTGCTAAGTCATTAAGTACAAAATTTTGTGTACCTTCGTTTGCCCCGTTATACTCCGATATTGATAGTTTTAAATCTTTTGATACATTTTGGTTTTTATACCAAAAACCAATCGTATATTTTGTATTTCCTAACATTGGAGTTTTCATTTGTTTAAAGAATCCACTCGCACTATTATTCTTTGTTATTTCCACCATGTTATTTGTGGAACCATCTCTATCTGATGGTAGAACATTTGCGATATAGTCAGATGTTTGCTCTGTAACTTTATACTTTTGATAAATCCAATGTTCTGGTTTTTCTTTATTAACCCACATGTCTGTATCCCAGTGTGCAGCTTCGAATCCTGGTGGTTGTGTTTGTGGTTCGGGAACAAGAATACTTAAATCACCGTTTAAGATTTCATTATCTCCAATAATATCGTAAACTTCTTCTCCAGTTGCAAAGATTTGTTTTAAATTAAATGCACCTTTAATAACAATCTTCATTACTTTTACATTGTCATCTACAATAATATCAACATCAGCTAATGATGCATCTCCAGAATATATTTCTTCGAGATCATTATCATTTAATCCTGCTAGTATTTTATACTCTGTAGGTGCTGAATTCCATGATAAAGAAAATGCTTCTAGTTTATATGCTTGATGAAGATCTATATTAATCGTTTGTTCTTCATTTGTCGAAACACCACTAAATCCTGCTGCTCCTCCATCTGTAATTGCATAAACATCATATGTTTCTAAGACATTTTGTGGAGCATGTGAGTATGATAAATATTTACCAGGCATAATATTATCAGATTTAACCGGTATACTTCCACCATCAATCTTAATATCAGCATAGAATAAAGCGTGATCGGATAACGAGCGTTCTCCTACTAAGACAACATTTTCGATTGTCATATTTTTACTTACTAAAATGTTATCAATTTTATTATGCTTCATATTAGGATCGTCATCTTCTAAATATGTATCAAAGAATCCAAATGATCCACCATTTGCCATATCAAATTGGTCTCTAAAGATTGAATATTCCATTAAATGTTGGTCCACATTAAAGTCACCCATTAAGATAACATTTTTGATTGGATCTTGATTTAAACGATCTTTCAATTCTTTCATTTGTCTTTGTCTTAAACCTAAGTCTTCCCAACTAAAGTGAACGTTATATAAGGCAACTTTTTCTGTTCCTACTTCTATAACCGCTCTTTCAATTACTTTAGTTGCGGCACTTCCCGAAGGATGCTCAACTGGCTCAGAACTATGTTCTAAAATACTATATTTTGAAATGAAGCCTATTCCGAAGTCTCCATCATTATAATCTCTCCCTTTAGCAAACCGTGAATACTTTAAAACATCATTTTCTAATGTTTTGATCGTATCGTAGTCATTTCTACCATTAAACATGTCTGCTTCTTGGACACCGACAATATCAATATTGTGTGTGTTATACAATTTGCTAATCGTTTTTGCTTTTGCTTCATTAGGTGCTGCTATATTATGTGTCGCAACTCTAATTGTAGACGATTGATTAGACTCTTCTGCCTGTATAATCGTTGGTGTAGAAACAGTCGGTATTAATAACACTGTTGCTAGAATCCCTAAAATTACATTTCTCAACTTTTTCATATATTCTCCTCTTCTAATTGTGGCACTTATGGTTAGCGCTTTCACAATTATCTACATTTTACCACCAAAGTAACTAAATTACAATGAACGCTTTATGTATCTTATATGTGAAATACCGTTACATTATGAACAAATAAAAAAAGTTCCTCCCAATAATCATAATTATCAGAACGAACTTAATCCGTTATTCTTTAGTATTGCTTTCTATTGTCTCATCAACTGTATCATCTTCTGATTCAATATCACCAATTTCTTCCGGTTCAATTTCAACTGCTGGTTCGATATCTACAGCCGGTTCTAAAATTTCGTCAGAAACTACAACAGTCTCTACTTCTTCATCCAATTTAATCTCATTCGCAACGACCGGTTCGATTTCTTTGTTCATATCACTAATGAGTTTACGATGCATTTCAATATAATAGACCCCATTTATTGTTGTGGTATGAGGCAAGTAGTAAACACTTAGTACAAGGGTTGATACAACTCCTATAGTCACAATAAATGCCCCAAAGGATTCCGCACCTATTCCAATAAATATTATAGAAAGTATAAAGGAAATAATAAATAAACCAACAATTCTAATACCGTATCTAAAGTGTGATCTAAAGAGATTAAATTTATGTCCTTTAGTTTGTGTAAAACTATTTTTTACTGCATCTAAAACATCGAGTTCTTCGTCTTCACTGATTAAGAAAATTGAATAAGCGAAGCCGTATTCAACATAAAGCATGCCCACAAGCATTACAGTTAATCCAACAAGAAGTAATAATGCTATTATACCTCCAAGGTCAAAACCAGTATTATAGTACGGATCATACATACCAGAATCATACGAATTTATACCAAATGAACCAACAAGCATCACTATTACAAATATTATAAGAACAAATAAAGCCGCTATAAGTCCATTTATTACTGTTTTTATTAAGCTGACTAAAAATAATTTGACACCATGTTTTTTAACATTTCGAGCTGTCGAATCTAAACGCACATCACAATCTGTTTCATAGTTATCTTTTAGTTCAATTGCTAATGAAAAATTCAGAATATCTTTAACAAAACTTACTAATAATGCAATACCCGCTGTTTTTGAAAACAAATGTACGATAGGAGTCGGATTATAGTCATACATTCCATAGTAGTCATACTCATTTGGCATAAACAAATCTTCAATAGAAAACATTGAATTTGCGCCTCCAAGAGCCATTGAAAGTGCACTCGTAATTGCAGCAATTACGAGAATAGAAATTAATATTCTAAGCCAACGCCCCTTAATAAACTCATCATTCTTTTTATAGATTTTTCTCATATCCATACTATCACTCCTTAATTCTAGTTTATCACATTTAAAGTGTAAAATAAAAGAGTTACCTGTATGATAACTCTTTTTATATTTATTTAGTTTCTCTAATTAGATAATCAAATGCACCTAGTGCGGCAGTTGCTCCAGATCCCATAGATATAATAATTTGTTTATATCTACTGTCTGTACAGTCTCCTGCTGCAAAAATTCCAGGAACACTAGTTTCTCCAACATTATTTACAACGATTTCACCCATACGTGTTTTCTCAAATGTATCACCTAAGAATTCAGTATTTGGAACAAGTCCAATTTGAACGAAAACGCCATCAATATCTAACTTGTGTTGTTCTTCAGTTGTACGATCGTTGAAGGTCATACCTGTAACACTCTTATCTCCAAGAATTTCTGAAGTTGCTGCATTTTTATGTACTTCAACGTTATCTAAATTATATAGCGCTTTTTGAAGTACTTCATCTGCTTTTAATTCTTCAGCGAACTCAACAACTGTTACATGTTTCGCAACACCTGCTAAATCGATCGCTGCTTCAATACCTGAGTTTCCTCCACCAATAACTGCGACATTCTTATCTTTGAATAACGGTCCATCACAGTGTGGGCAGTATGCAACACCTTTGTTTTTGAATTCAGCTTCACCAGGAACGTTAACATTACGCCAACGAGCACCAGTTGCAATGATCGCTACCTTAGCTTTAATCTCTTGACCATTTTCTAATGTTGCGATTGCTAAATCTTCTTTTCTTAAATCTGTTACTGTTTGAGTATTGATAATATCGATATCATATTCTTTCATATGTGTGTGTAATGATGCCGCAAGTTTTGGTCCTTCAGTGTACGGAGTACCAATAACATTTTCAATCGCAAATGTTTCTAGTACTTGTCCACCAATACGGTCAGAAATAATTCCAACTTTTAGACCTTTACGTGCAGAATAGATTGCTGAACTTGCTCCAGCAGGTCCACCACCAATTACTAATACGTCATAAGGAACTGATAAATCTAAATCAAGTTCTGCTGCTCCCGCAACCATATCAACAAATTCTTCTAATGTTGTTCTTCCTGCTGCAAACTCTTCATCATTTAAATAAACAGTTGGTACAGCCATGATATCTTTTTCTTTGATTTCATCTTGGAAAATTCCACCATCAATCATAGTATGCGAAATCTTAGGATTTAAGACAGCCATTGTATTTAAAGCTTGTACAACATCTGGACAGATGTGACATGTTAAACTCACGTATGTTTCAAAGTGTAGTTCTTTATCAATTTCTTGAATTCTCTTAATTAAAGAATCATCGATTTTCGGTGCACGACCACTTGCTTGAACAAGAGCTAAAACAAATGAAGATAATTCATGTCCTAGTGGAATTGCAGCAAATTCAATGCCGACATTTCCATTGTCTCTATCCAAAGCAAAACTAGGTGTACGACTTAGCGTTTCTTCCTTCAACGAAAGTTTTGAAGATAAGCCTACAATTTCTTCTAAGAATTCACGCATATCATTAGAAGCTTTGTCATCTGATAAACTCGCCGTTATAACAACATCTTGTTCTAATAGATCGACATAACCTTCTAATTCTTTACGAATATTTTCATCTAATGCCATAGTTAATCCTTAAATCTTTCCGACTAAGTCTAAACCAGGAGTTAATGTAGCTTCTCCTTCTTGCCATTTAGCTGGGCATACTTCGTTTGGATTTTTACGAATATATTGTGCCGCTTTAATTTTAGGAATTAATGAACTAGCATCACGACCGATACCGTCAGCGTTAATTTCCATAGCTTGGATAACACCGTCTGGATCAATAATGAATGTTCCACGTTGAGCCATTCCTGTTTCTTCATCTAATACATCAAACATTCTTGAAATAGTATGTGAAGGGTCTCCAATCATTGGGAATTCTAAAGTTCCAATTACATCTGAAGTATCGTGCCATGCTTTATGAGTGAAGTGAGTATCAGTTGATACTGAATATGCTTCAACACCTAAAGCTTTTAATGTTTCATATTGCTCTTGAACATCTCCTAATTCTGTTGGACATACAAATGTAAAGTCCGCTGGATAAAAGACAAGTACTGTCCATTTCCCTTTAAAATCTTCTTGAGTAACTTCGATGAAGTCCTCGTTTAAGTACGCTTGCGCGCTAAATTCTTCTACTGTTTTTCCTACTAATGACATAATATATTCCTCCTCTTTTATTATATTTGTCTATTATATTATGGTATATGCTTTCAAATAACTCAACCTTTATGATAAGCAAGAACCAATAATGCTATAAGGTCATCAAGGAGTAATTATTGTCTAAAAACAATTACCCTCAACACCATTATTATATCAAGATTTTTGTTTAATACATAAGCTATTTAAAGTCTTCTTTAAAAAACTCACCGAAGTGAGTTTTCTTTATTTACTTAACGCTTCTGCAAACCAGATATATTTACTGTATACTGCTGTATAATCTTCAAATGATGCTACAACTTCAAAGTCTCCAGCTTCATCTGCTGTATTTCTAATTTCAACTGCTAAATCTTTCATAACTTGAAGATCAGTTTTTAGATGTTTTAATACTTCTTCATTTGAAAAATCCTTTGCTTTGACTTCTGTAATTGTTGAAGCTTCAACATATTCTTTAACTGTTGACAAAGGATAAACATGTCTCATTTTTAATGCTTCTGCTACCTCATCAATTTGTTCGTGAAGAATATCATGGATTTCTTCTGTTAAATTATGGAATGTTAAGAAATCAATACCTACAACGTTCCAGTGTAAATTCAATAGCTTTGTGTTAATAACATTAACATTCGCTAAGTAAGTTTGTAATAAATCATAATGTTTCATAAATCTTTCTCCTTCCACCGGCTCTCGCCTTATGTATATATAATAGCAAGTCACTAGGTCATAACACGTCCTCAATGCTGAGTTCTTTTTTATTCACATGATACGAGTGAAATAGAAAAACTCACCGAAGTGAGTTTAGATTATTTACTTAGTGCTTCAGCAAACCAGATATACTTACTGTATACTGCTGTGTAGTCTTCAAATGATGCTACAACTTCAAAATCTCCAGCTTCATCTGCTGTATTTCTAATTTCAACTGCTAAGTCCTTCATAATTTGAAGATCAGTTTTTAAATGTTCTAACACTTCATCTTTATTAAAGTCTTTTGCTTTTACTTCAGTAATTGTTGATGCTTCAACATATTCTTTTACTGTTGATAAAGGATAAACATGTCTCATTTTTAATGCTTCTGCAACTTCATCAATTTGTTCATGTAAAATGTCATGAATTTCTTCTGTTAAATTATGGAATGTTAAGAAATCAATACCGACTACGTTCCAATGCAGATTTAACAATTTCGTGTTAATAACATTTACATTTGCTAAATAAGTTTGTAATAAATCATAATGTTTCATAGTTTTCTTTCTCCTTTTTCGCTTTCGCTCTATTTATATTTTAACACATCATCATAATAAAAGAGTCCTTTTTTTCGGAACTCTTCTTTATTATTTATTTCTCATTAATGGGATAAGAAGTACCCTTGTTGATGCAAGTTGTTATAAGTCGTTACACGCTTAATTACGTGATTATTTCTTAATTATAGAAATATACAACTTATTACAAGTCATCTTATCTAATCTTCTCTTAGGCGTAACTTGGGCGTAATCTAGGCGTAGACGTCTACATCATTTTTTTGTATGTAAAGTCTCACGTATTCTAAGTGCACTAACATAAGTAGAGATAACATTCCAAATACTTTTGTTGTTTAGAATTAGGTATATCATATCTTCTACAGATTTATTTATTATCGAAACATCTTAGAACTAAAAATTTAACGTCATTATTATATTACTTGATCATCTAGAATTTTTTAATAATTAAAATATAATGAGAAACTTATAGATTATAATTATATATTTAATGAGTTAACTATCTTTAAATTGATTTCATCAATTCTATAATTTCTTCTGATTCATCATGTATATTCATAGAACTGATATGAGTTCCCTCTATAGCGTTGATCATTCTTTCCTTTTTATCCATTAATCTATCGTAAATTAATCTATCAATTGTTGAGGATTCATTTCCTAAACTTTTCGTCATGAAATAATAATATTTTGTTTCTTCATTTAACTTCAACCCAAGCCTGTGAATTCTATCTCTAGATTGTAACATATGAACAAGGTTGAAAGAGAACTCTAAATATATCGCATCATGACACTTTTTATGTAATGAAACAGATTCACCAATAGTATGAGGATTTGCAATCAATACATCTATACGTCCTTCATTGAAATCAGAAATGATTTTTTCTCGTTCACCAATAAGAGTATCTCCATATATCAATTTTACATTTAATTTTAATTTCAGTAATTCGAACTCTAGTTTTTCCATAGTATCTTTGTAAATACACCATATTAATACAACTTTATTATCATTAGTCAACTTTTCTGTTAGTTTAATAGCTTCTAATGACTTATTTGATAATTTACTTGTATTTATAAACCTTTTTTCACTACTTGTATAATGTGGTATATCATCATTAATTTTATAATTAAATTCAGGATTAGACTTATCTAACTTATCAAGAAGTAATTGTGGATTTGAGCTGACTTGAATTAATCTAGTATATAAAACCAATGGATTCGATTTATATTTTCTCCAAAGACTTTTAATGAGATCATTTTCATTTTTTGAACTTTCAACTTCTATAATATTATCTGGACATACTGATGGTATTTTGAGTTCATTTTTTGTAATTCTCCAATAGAATGGAAATAATAAATGATTAAACTGATCAATCTCATTATTATTCATATTTTCTAGTTCTTTGGGATTCTTACCAAAATAGTAATCATAGGCATCTCCATAAAGAATTTTTAAAGAAGTCCATAAATCAGAATAGTTGTTTGGAATTGGGGTACCTGTCAGAATATATTTATAGGATGTTTTTGAAGAAATTTTTATGGCTAATTGACTTCTGAAAGATTCGATTTTCTTAATTTTATGTACTTCATCAAATACAAGCATTGTTTTTGAATCCACTAATTTTAGTAACTCTTTCTCATACTTTACTAAAGATTCATAGTTTATTAATATCAAATTATAATTGTCAATATTTTTGTAAAAATCTTCCCGGGAAAATACATCAGAATGAATGTCTAAGACATTTAGTTGTCTTTTTTTTCCAAATACTTCATTAAATTCATTTTTCCATGATAAAAATGAACTTTTTGGCCCTACTACAACAATCTTATCAACCAAAGATACTTTACTTGATGATAGATATGCATATGTTCCGTAAATCATAGCTGTTTTACCTGAACCAGGGACAGAATAATTTGCAACGCTTCTCATTTTACTCATGAAAAAACTAGGCCATTCCTGCGCATCTTTTAAATCTCGTGATATTTCGTTTTTAACTACACTCAAGAATGTATAGAACTCTTTTTTTAGTGATACATCTTTGTTTTTCATCAATATACCTTGCTTGGACAACATTTCAATATTAGTAGTATATTTTGATAAAAAATTTAAAACTGAATCTTCTATTTCAATTTTTTGGTTTTCAATCTTTCCATAATTAATTAACGAATTTTTAATTCTTTTTACATCAAGCACTGATAAATTCGTCTTAAATTTCATCTGTTTTTCATTTTCGATGAAATTTCTAATTATTCTTTTTAAATACCTATTTGAATAGTTTAACTCAGAATTCAATAGGTTATTCTTTAACTTAAGCTGATTATTTTCAAAAAATAAAACTATATTATCTTTTTCCTTAATTATCTGGTGCTATGTCAAGAAAACGGAGAAGTTAAATTTAGAGTTCCTTGGTTTTCTTTCATAGATCCTAATCTATATCTATTTCTAAAGTCTTTATCTAATTGATGTTGCTTTTCATACATCGTTGGTGACATGTAGTCACATG
>RRZT012585763.1_pt1 | contig 10365 bp, 9 predicted proteins | sample 2165551 | NCBI WGS metagenome assembly RRZT01 (sample SAMN10456910, study PRJNA506462) | wastewater metagenome | biome: wastewater; feature: sludge; material: wastewater sludge; isolation source: wastewater sludge with Escherichia coli K12::gfp cells carrying plasmid... | place: USA: Moscow, Idaho ...
CTTCACCTATGCTCATGCGACGGTTGATATCCTTGATCTGGGAGATGGAGAGACCCGTCTCTTCTTCTACCTGTTGCAGCTTGGCAACGCCGCGTTCTACATCCTCCGCCTGCTCGTTGAGCGAGGTAGACCAGGTTTTGCCAGCAGAGCGTGCCTGCTGGAACCAGGCGATGTCCGACTCTTTGTTGGTGAACAGAGCGACGAAGTTCTTCTTCGGCATCTTGGCCCGTTCAACGCAGCACTTCATGATGATGCGTTCCTGGATACGGACGCGCTCCATCATGTCACGCATGTTGTTGACCAGACGGTCAAACTGCTTGGGCACCAAGCGGAATTGACGGAAAACATCGGCCAGGCGCTGGATCTCTTCCTGGGTACGCTTGTCTTCACGACCATATTGACGGATGACATTACGGGTGACTTCGGATTGGGCACGCAGCTCGCCGAATTTCTCGCGAGCCAGCTCCGGATCCGGACCACCATCGTCATCGGAGTCGTCATCACCCTCTTCGTTTTCATCCTCTTCGTCTTCATCCTCATCGGCGAGCTCTTCCTCGCTGAGTTCGGAGCCGATATGGGTGGCGGCGGGGGGCAGGTCATCGGCTTCGTCCAGATTGACGAAACCGGCAATGATGTCACCGAGGCGGATCTGGCCTGCTTCATGCCTGTCGTACTGATCCAGCAGATAGGTGATGGCTTCCGGATATTCGGCGACCGAGCTTTGTACCTGATTGATCCCGTCTTCAATGCGCTTGGCGATGTCGATTTCGCCTTCACGCGTCAGCAGCTCGACGGTGCCCATCTCGCGCATATACATGCGGACTGGATCCGTGGTGCGGCCAATTTCAGATTCTACAGAGGCCAGTACTTGAGCAGCGGCTTCAGCGGCGTCTTCATCTTGCGCCGTTTCGGTCATGATCAGATCATCGGCATCCGGAGCGCTTTCCACTACCTGAATGCCCATGTCATTGATCATTTGAATGATGTCTTCAATCTGATCGGAATCAACAATATCTTGCGGCAGGTGATCGTTAACCTCGGCGTAAGTCAGGTAGCCCTGTTCTTTACCTTTGGCAACGAGGAGTTTAAGCTGCGACTGCGGGGTATGCTCCATGAGAACTCATCCGGTTGGTGTTGCTGGTTGCGCCAGGAATGCGCCGTTGACGCGCGAACCGTCGATTATACTAAAAATCGAGCAAATTTGCACGTCGCCCCTGATGAATGCGTAAAAAGACCTCAACCCATGACATTTGCCTGGGTACGCGGGTCTTTAGTGCTACTGTAATCTTCAATTTTTCGTGATTTTCCCGTCAATCCGGGCGTGCCAATGATATAGGGTCTACCGGGGGCCATTGCAAGGGCTATCGCAAAATTAATTGTGGTTTTTTGCCTTTATTTCGCCTAGCAACAGGAGTAGCTCATTGACCTCTTCCCGGCTGGGCTTCTCCTTGGCCTGTAATTCCGCAATCCGCTGCTCAAAATAACGATCGATAAAGCCCAGCAGGGTATCCTGCAACTCGGCATGGATATCCGTCTCCTGTTCCAGATTGGCATCAAACAGATCGACCGATGCCAGGCGTGCCAGCGCGGCGCCCTCCTTACTACCTCGCCACAACTCCAGTAACTGGGCGGTATTCATGCCGGGTCGCTGGCGGATCTGCTCCATCAATTGCAGCAAAAACGGGATGCCTGGATCCTGCAACTTGGCCAGCTCGGGGGGCAGGGGGGGCAAAGTGGCACCGATGGCTGGATATTGGACCAGCAGGGCTATGGCCCGGCGCACCGGGGTGAGCTTCAAGGTGGCGGGTTTGTTGACCGGCTTCTGCTGTCCCGCCTCTTTTTCCTGACGGGCAAAGATGTCGCGCAACCGTTTTTCGTTTTCGCCCCAGCGCAGCCGGTGCGAGAGCTTGGTGATGAGTCCCTCACGGGTGAAGCCTTCCGGCACCCGGCGGATCAGGGCGATGGCCTTATCGGCCAGTTCGTTCTGCCCCGCTTCGCCGGAGAGGTTGAGATCCCGCGACAGGCGTTCGAAGAGAAAATCGGCAAAGGGTTGGGCTTCGGCCAGGCACTGCTCGAAGGCTTCTCGCCCCTGGGCGCGGACAAAAGAGTCGGGATCGTGTTCCGGGGGCAAAAAGATAAACTTGAGTTCCCTGCCATCCTGCAGACAGGGCAGGGCATTTTCCAGGGCGCGCCAGGCCGCCTCGCGACCGGCGTTATCGCCGTCATAGCAGCAGATCACCTCGGGGGTGGTGCGAAACAGCAGATGCATATGATCGCCAGTGGTTGAGGTACCCAGTGAAGCCACGGCATAGTTGATACCATATTGAGCCAGAGCCACCACATCCATATACCCTTCAACCACCAGCACTCGTGGTGGATTGCGGTTGGCCTCCTTGAGCTCGTAGAGACCAAACAGCTCCTTGCCCTTGTGGAAGATGGGCGTCTCGGGAGAGTTGAGGTATTTGGGGGTTCCATCACCCAGCACCCGTCCACCGAAACCGATGATCCGGCCGCGACGATCCCGGATCGGAAACATGATCCGGTCGCGGAATCTGTCATAGCTGCCGCCCTGATCCTTCTGGATCAACATGCCGAGGGTGATGAGCTGTTGTTCCTGCTCCCGACTTCGAGCCAGTAACTGACGCAAGCCGTCCCAACCGGCGGGGGCATAGCCAATGGCAAACTGTTTGACTATCTCGCCGCTGAGCCCTCGTCCCTTGAGGTAATTGATCGCCTCGGGGGATTGCCGCAACTGTCCCTGATAATAGTGGCAAGCCTTGGTCATCAGCTGGTATTGATCGGCGCTGGGTGGCGGAGTGGCAGGACCCGATGCGCTAGCTCTGCCGTTCTCCTCTCTGGGAACAGTTATCCCTTGTGTTCCGGCCAGCTCTTCTACTGCATCGGGAAAACTCAGGCCGTCATACTCCATCAGGAAACCGATGGCGTTACCGTGGGCGCCGCAGCCGAAGCAGTGATAGAACTGTTTTTCCGGGCTAACGGAGAAGGAAGGGCTTTTTTCGTTATGGAAGGGGCAGCAGGCCTGGTAGTTTTTGCCTGCTTTCTTTAGCCGTACCCGGCTGTCGATCAATTCGACTATGTCGGTTCGTGCCAGAAGATCTTCAATAAAGTATTGCGGGATCTTGCCTGCCATATCGGGATCTTGTCTCGGGTTGGAGGATCCGCACTTTGCAGAGTGCGGCGGTCTGGATGTAAAAATCGCATAAATAAAGAAGCCGCGCCATCATTCGATGGGCGGCTTCTTCAACATCGGATAAATCCAGCGACTCAGGCCAGACGAGCCTTGAGCTTGGCGCTGACCACCGCCATGTCGGCGCGTCCCTGTAACTGGGGACGCAGTGCATTCATCACCTTGCCCATCTCTTGTGGACTGGTAACAGCCAACTGCTGCAAGGTGGCATCAATCAGAGCATCGACTTCGGCATCGCTCAGGGGTTGCGGCATGAAAACCTTCAACACCTCGATCTCGGCAGCTTCTTTATCGGCCAGATCCTGACGACTTGCCGCAGTGAACTGGCTGATGCTCTCCTTGCGCTGCTTGACCATCTTGGTCAGCACACCGAGGATCTCGTCATCAGAGAGTTCTTTGCGGCCATCAACCTCTTTTTGCTTGATCTCGGCCATCAACAGACGAATGGTACCAACGCGCGCCTTATCTTTGGCTTGCATTGCCGTCTTTAATTCACTCTTCAGTTGTTCCTGTAGAGACATAGCCGAGGCACTCCGTCAGCGACGAGGATTAGTACAGACGGTTACGACGTGCGTTTTCGCGAGCCAGTTTCTTGGCATGACGCTTAACGGCAGAAGCCTTGGCGCGCTTGCGAATAGTGGTCGGCTTTTCGTAGAACTCACGGCTACGAACGTCAGCCAGGACACCGGCTTTCTCGCAAGAACGCTTGAAACGACGCAGGGCGACATCAAACGGCTCGTTTTCACGTACTTTAATTACTGGCATGTGCCTCTCACCTCAGAGAATAAATTTGACGGCTGGCCAAACAGTCAGCCCGACTAAAAATGGTGCGAAATTCTAATCTGAACGGGCGTGCAAAGTAAACCCTTATCAGAAGAGACTGGAGTAAAAAACGGGCGGAGGGTAACATACCGACCTCGATTTGACAGTGATTTTTTCCCGCCATGCGTGTTTTAGGTATTGAAACCTCCTGTGATGAGACAGGGATCGCGATCTTTGACGATCAACTTGGGATCCTCTCCCATCAACTCTATAGCCAGGTCAAGCTGCATGCCGATTACGGCGGGGTAGTGCCGGAGCTGGCCAGCCGTGACCATGTGCGCAAGACGATCCCCTTGATCCAGGCGGCGCTGGCAGAAGCCAATTGCGATCCTGACTCGATCGACGGGATCGCCTATACGGCGGGCCCAGGTCTGGTGGGGGCCCTGCTGGTCGGGGCTACCATAGGCCGCAGTCTGGCGCTGGCCTGGAACAAGCCTGCTGTGGCAGTGCACCATATGGAGGGCCATCTGCTGGCCCCCATGCTGGAGGAGACGGCGCCTGAGTTTCCTTTCCTGGCCCTGCTGGTGTCCGGCGGCCATACCCTGCTGGTGCGAGTCGATGGCATAGGTCGTTACCAGATCCTCGGTGAGTCAATCGATGATGCCGCCGGTGAGGCCTTTGACAAGACGGCCAAGCTGCTGGGATTGGATTATCCTGGTGGGGCCCGGCTCTCCAAGCTGGCAGAGCAGGGAACGCCGGGACGTTTTCACTTCCCGCGTCCCATGACCGACAGGCCGGGTCTGGATTTCAGCTTCTCCGGTCTCAAGACCTTTGCCGCCAATACCATTCGTACTGAGGGTGGGGATGAGCAGACTCGCTGCGATATAGCTCATGCCTTCGAGTGTGCCGTGGTCGATACCCTGGCCATCAAGTGCAAGCGGGCATTGAAAGAGACGGGACTCAAGCGTCTGGTGATGGCTGGTGGCGTCAGTGCCAACCGCCGTCTGCGTGCCCAGCTTGCCGAGATGATGGTGGAACTCAAGGGGGAAGTCTTCTATCCGCGTCTTGAGTATTGCACTGACAATGGTGCCATGATCGCTTATGCCGGTTTGCAACGCCTCAAGGCAGGAGAAACCGTAGGCCTGGAGATAGTGGTCAAGCCACGCTGGAGTCTCGAGGAGCTGACAGCGCTTTGAGCGTTTTAACTTACGGGTGTCGTTTGCTGCCTTTTTGTTTGCGTTGCCAGATGCGGCTCTCCTTGCCATTGAGCAGCCGCTGTATGTTTTCATGGTGACGGTAGATGATAAGACAGCTGAGCATGGCAACCGAGAGGGTGTATTCCGGCTTTAGCCAATAGGTATAAAGCGGGGCCAGCAGGGCGGCGATTAGCGCTGCCAGCGAGGAGTAGCCGGTAAGCAGCAAAACCAGGATCCAGGTGACCAGCATCATGCCGCCCATGGCAAAGCCGATGGGCATCATGGTCCCCAGTGCCGTGGCCACTCCCTTCCCGCCTCGAAACTGGAAGAAAAGCGGGTACATATGACCGAGGCAGGCGGCAATACCGATCAGCCCCAGCACGAAGGGGGTCAACTGGAAGTACCAGGCGAGGTAAACCGGTATCGTGCCTTTGGCCATGTCGCACAGCAGCACCCAGAGTGCGGCACTGCGTCCACCCAGGCGTAATACATTGGTGGTGCCGGGATTATGAGAGCCATTCTCCCGTGGGTCGGGCAGGCGATAGAGACGCGCAATCAGTATGGCGCTGGAGATTGAGCCGCCGAGATAGGCGAGAATGATCATGGCTATGCTTAGCGCTGTCATGGATGCTCATCGTTGCTGTTCATCGGTTCGCAGGAGTAACATTTGCTCCGCGTTTTAAGCATCATAGGCCGAAAATCGGCCGAGGGGTATCCGCTATCTCGCTGGTTCTTCGCCGGTCGGCAGTGGTCGGTGCTGCTGTGGTTCACCTCTGTGCCGGTATATCCGGCAATAATCGGGTTAGAAAGTGATGGATAAAGTCTTTATTGCCGGTCTGGAAGTGCTCTGCACCATAGGTGCCTACGAGTGGGAGAAGGGGATACGGCAGCGGTTGGTCTTCGATCTGGAGATGGATTTCGATTGCCGTCCTGCGGGCCTTGCCGATGATCTGGTCAAGGCGCTGGATTATGCGGCTGTCAGTCAGCGTGTCATCGCCCTGGTGGAGTCAGCTCCTGTCGAGCTGGTGGAGACCATGGCCGAACGGGTGGCTGCACTGATCCTGTCCGAATTTGCGGTACCTCGGGTCAGGGTTCGGGTTACCAAGCCCAATGCTGTGCTACAGGCGCGGGGTGGTGTCGGTGTGGATATAGTGCGGGAGGCCTGATGGCACGGATATATATAGGTCTTGGCAGCAATGTGGAGCGGGAGCGCCATCTGCTGGCCGGCATTGCCGATCTGCAGCATACCTTTACCGCCGTGCGTCTCTCTACTGTCTATGAAAGTGCGGCGGTCGGCTTTGCCGGAGCCAACTTTTTCAATCTGGTGGCCGAGGCCCAGACCGAGATGAGCCTGGAGCAGGTGCTTGTGGCCCTGCGCAGTATCGAGTTTGCCCATGGCCGGGCGCCGGATGCCCGCAAGTTTTCGCCGCGCACTCTGGATCTGGATTTGCTCTGCTTCGATTACCGGGTCTGCAGTGAGCCCGTGGTCTTGCCCCGTGCCGAAATCCTGCATAACGCCTTTGTGCTCTGCCCCTTTGCCGAGCTGGCACCTGACTGGATCCATCCTGTGGCCGGTCTCTGCCTGTCGAGCCTCTGGCGCCAGTATGACAAGAGCAGTCAACCGCTGACGGCGGTCACGCTTGTGGCCAGTGGATGTGAATTTGGGCAATGAAAGGTAATCGCCACCCACCGGTTGCGCATTTGCAACTATGCTCAAGGAGTAGGTTTCACCCGCATTCGTAGGGTAACAGCCGGGGAATGAATTATGTCTGAGTTACAAACGCTGTTGCTTGCCCTTATTCAGGGGCTGACGGAATTTTTGCCGATTTCCGGTGCGGCACACCTTGTTCTGCCTTCCAAACTACTGGGATGGCCGGATCCGGGCATTGGCTTCAATGTGGCTGTGCATCTGGGATCATTGCTGGCGGTGGTGTTCTATTTCCATACCCAGTTATTGCATCTGGGGCAAGCTTGGGTCAAATCCCTGTCGCTGCAGAAGATGGATGAGTCCGGGCGTCTGGCCTGGTATCTGCTGCTGGCTACCATCCCTTCAGCCGGTATTGGCTTGCTATTCGGTCAGTTGACCGGCTTCTATCTGCGCGCACCTCTCATCATTGCCGCCACCACCATCTTCTTCGGTCTGGTGCTATGGATTGGAGAACGCTATGGCGAGAAGAAACAGCATCTGGTGGATCTGACGCTGGTACAGGCCATAGTGATCGGCATTGCCCAGACCTTGGCGCTGATCCCGGGAACCTCCCGTGTGGGAATTACCCTGACGGCGGCGCTGCTGCTGGGGTTGACCTCCCAGGCGGCAGCGACCTTCTCCTTTTTGCTCTCCATTCCGGTGATCATTCTGGCGGGAGGGTATGAAGTGCGTATGCTGATCCTCACCGGCAGTGAGATGGACCCGGTGCAGATGCTGCTGGCCATGGTGGTGGCCTTTGTCAGCTCACTGCTGGTGATCCACCTCTTCCTCAAGGCATTGACCCGCATCGGGTTGCTGCCCTTTGTCATCTACCGATTGGTTCTGGGTGTGGTGCTGCTCTGGATCTTCCTGCCGCCTTATCTCTCGACCCTGATGCCTTAGCGCTCCAGCCAGCGCTCCCTGACGGCGCGAATGGCGACCTGCCGTTCGCGTCCCAGCTTCTGCCGTATGGCCTCGCCGGTGTAGCCAGCGTCTATGATGGGACGCACAGGTACGGCCTGGGCCGCCGTGAAGGCTTCTGCCACATAATCGGGTTCCGGATACTCCTTGTCGGCAAAGCCCAGGCGCCCATGAAAATCGGCGCGGCAGCACTCCAATAGCTGTTTGAGCCGCTCCGGTTTGCGCCAGGCATCGGCCCGGTCGAAGAACTTGAGCAGGGTACTGCTGCGCAGCTCCAGCGCTATGTGGATGATGCTGTGAAATTCGCTCACCAGCAGCGCCAAATCCCTGTGGTCATTGGGGACCCGTAAGCGCTGACAGAAGTCGCGGATCAGCGGCATGCCCCGCTCCCCATGGCCATGGTGGCTGGGCAATATGTCGGGAGGGGTGAGCCCCTTGCCGAAGTCATGGCAGAGGGTGGCAAAACGCACCTCACAATCCGGGCTGATGAGTGCCGCCTGCTCCAGCGCCATCAGCACATGGACGCCGGTATCAATTTCCGGATGCCACTGGGGGCGCGCCGGTACGCCAAAGAGGTTATCCAGCTCGGGGATGATGACCGCCAGGGCACCGCAGTCGCGTAGCACCTGGAAGAAGATCTGGGGATTGTCGCCGGCAAGTACCTTTTCCAGCTCCTTCCAGACCCGTTCCGGGGTGAGATGGGCAAGCTCGCCGCTGGCGACCATCTCCTGCATCAATTGCCGGGTCTCGGGGGCGACGGTGAAACCCAGGTGGTGAAAGCGGGCGGCAAAGCGAGCCGTGCGCAGCACGCGCAACGGATCTTCGGCAAAGGCGGGGGAGACATGGCGCAGTATCCGGTCCTGGAGATCCTGCTGACCGCCATAGGGATCATGCACTGTGCCATCCTCCTCCTGGGCGATGGCGTTGATGGTGAGATCGCGGCGCAGCAGATCATCCTCGAGTGTCACATCCGGCGAGGCGTAGCAGGCAAAGCCGGTGTAACCATGCCCCTGTTTGCGTTCGATGCGGGCGAGGGCATACTCCTCCTTGGTGTCAGGATGCAAGAAGACAGGGAAATCTCTTCCCACCGGGCTAAATCCCAGCGTCAGCAGCTCTTCGGCCAGTGCCCCGACCACCACATAGTCCCGCTCGTGGACCGCCAACCCTAACAAGCGGTCACGGACCGCGCCTCCCACCAGATAGATATGCAAACCGCTTCTCCCTTGACAGCGTGCCTTCAGTCACACGGCAATGATCTCTTCCATAGAGTATATCTGCTTTGACATCCCTCTGTGCTGGCTTTAACCTGCCCGCTATTGAAGAGATTGATGACCCCGTCGCTGCCTTTTTCCTGCCTTTTCGCTAGCATACCGGGCAACGCGCAGGGTGTTGTTGTCTCTGCTGGGAGAGTCTGACATGTACAAAGCGTTTTTCGGCCTGACAGAGAGCCCCTTCTCCATCTCGCCAAACCCGAAATTCCTCTATATGAGTGAACGCCATACCGAGGCGCTGGCTCACCTCAACTATGGTTTGCAGGAGGGGGGCGGCTTCGTGCTGCTGACGGGTGAGGTGGGAACCGGCAAGACCACGGTATCGCGAGCCCTGCGTCAGCAGTTGCCGGAGACCACGGATCTGGCCCTGGTGCTCAATCCGACCCTGACCGAGCGTGAGCTGCTGGCCTCCATCTGCGATGAGTTCCAGCTCGACTATGCTGCCGATGCCGGGATCAAGGAGCTCTTCTACCTCATCTGCGACTTTCTGGTGGCCAATTACCATGCCGGACGCAAGACGCTGCTGCTCATCGACGAGGCCCAGCATCTGGCGCCGGATGTACTGGAGCAGTTGCGACTGCTGACCAATCTGGAAACCAACGAGGCCAAGCTGTTTCAGGTGGTGCTGATTGGCCAGCCTGAATTGCAACAGCTACTGCGTCAGCCCATACTGCGCCAACTGGCCCAGCGCATTACCGCCCGCTATCACCTATTGCCGCTGTCGCGCGCCGATGTGGATGCCTACGTGCGTTTTCGTCTGCAGGTGGCCGGTTGTGTGCAGCCGGTCTTTACTGCCGGGGCCATTAACGCCCTGCACCGTTTGAGTGGTGGTATTCCCCGCATCATCAACCTGATCTGCGAGCGCGCTCTGCTCGGCGCCTATGCTGCCGGTCGCCCCCAGGTGACCCGCAAGTTGCTGGTGCAGGCGGCGTTTGATGCCATGGGAATCGTGCCTTCGCGCGCCGGTTTTTGGGCCTCGGTGGCCTTAGCCCTGTGTGGCGCCCTGATGGTGGTAGCTGGCTGGTTTGGCTGGCAGCAGTGGGGGATCCTGCCCGAGCAGCAGATCAACCGTGTCGAGGGGCCGGTGACATTGCCGCCCGATGCCAAGCTGGTGAAGCGTTTTGCCAAGGATATCCAGCAGGCCAACTATCAGGATGAAGCCATGATGCAGCTCTACCGCATCTGGGGTTATGAGGCGCCGCTGGATCAGGCAAGCTGTGATGCGGCGCCCCGGGTCGGGCTGCTGTGCCTTTCCGGCAGTGGCAAGCTCGATACGGTGGCCTCGCTGGATCATCCGGCTGTCATCAAGCTGTTTGATGA
>RRZT010957452.1_pt1 | contig 10364 bp, 8 predicted proteins | sample 2165551 | NCBI WGS metagenome assembly RRZT01 (sample SAMN10456910, study PRJNA506462) | wastewater metagenome | biome: wastewater; feature: sludge; material: wastewater sludge; isolation source: wastewater sludge with Escherichia coli K12::gfp cells carrying plasmid... | place: USA: Moscow, Idaho ...
CAATTTCCAACGCCGCTTGCCAACCTGCGGCAACATCAGTGACCGAACGGCCTTGTGGTACAGGGATACCAGCGGCGTGGAGTAAGGCTTTGGTCAAATCTTTATCTTGGGCAATCGATTCTGCCACCGCGCTGGTGCAATCTAATTCAGCGGCTTGAATGCGGCGTTGTAACTTCCCCCAGCCCAATGTCACCAAACTGCCATCGGTCAAACGGCGGAAGGGAATATGACGGGCTTGGGCCGCATCCACAATCGAGCCGGTGCTCGGCCCTAGGCGCAGGTCTTCATCTAATTCATGCAATTTGGCGATGGCGGCAGCCACGTCAAAAGATTGCTGTGCTAACACAGCGGCAATCAATTGCTCGGCATACTCAAATGCCAACCGCCCAACTTGCTCTTGGGTGTATTGCACCACCACTTGATAGACACCAATCTCTACCGTCTGCGTGGTCTTACTAAAACGAATCGGCGAACCGGCGGTGGCTTGCAGATGAAATGCCACACGCTCTAACACTTGTGCCAGCGATACCGGCAAGGTTTGCCCTTCTGTTGCCAACTGTCCCAAACTCGGCAGCGTTTGCCGCAGGTTTGCTTCAAAATTTGCCAACAATGCCACATCACATTCATTGGGGGCACACGACACAATCGCTTCGATGGCGGTGTGGCGGCTCCACAGATTCGGTCCCCGCAGGGCACGCAGACGAGAGAGTTCCATAACAAACGAGTCCTTTTATACGGAGTAAGAGACAGACCAAGTTGGCAAAGCAGCCACCCGCTCAAGCAAGCTTGCCGGTGAAACATTCATTGCCCAAGCGGTGGTTAAAGCCGCGAGCTGTGCGGTTGAGAACGACTGGGAGATGGCCAGCGATTGCGACTGCTGCCCCTCATGGAATACCAAGATGTTGTGCTGCTGTTGCAATACCCGCCCACCTTCAGCCAGATGGGCGATTAAGGAGGGGGATAACGGCTGTTGAGTGAAGAACGACACCGCACCATCAGACAAACGGGCCATCTCTGCCACCAGCGCATCATCAGCGTTTAACACTGCCGCACCACTGGCCAGCACCACATCAATCTGACACCGGAAGATAGAAGAGACTTTTTCTGGGCTATCGATATAAAACGGCCCCAGATGCGCGTTGACGTCAATGTCGGTCAACACCCCAATATGACAACGATCATAAGAAAAGCCTTCACTCAACAAGCCTTCAGCTGTGTGCTCAATCACCGCCACATCAACAGCGCGGTTAATCAACAACCGTTGTCCCGCTTGCCATTGCCGTTGGTCGCCACTCGCCAAACAACGTTGGTTGAGATACAAGCCATTCGCGCCAGCCAGACCCACGACTTTTTTCGGGCTGTCTTGCAATAAAGCCGCTGTCAGCGCAGCCACTTCGCTACTGTGCTGCGAACCCATCACACCAATCACCGGAATACGACCTTGTTCACCTTCCGCAAACAAATGATCGACAATGGCACGACCAACAGGGCGCGGTTGACCTGCCGCCGGTTTTAAGTGCATTAACAACCCCGGGCCAGCATTGACTTCGACAATCGCCCCGCCTTGTTCCGCCAATGGCCGCGAAATATCTTCTGCCACCAAATCAACACCGGCAATATCCAATCCAACTACCCGTGCCGCCAACGCCACCACTGCCGCCACGTCAGGGTGCACTTCATCGGTGCAATCAAACGCAACGTTGCCATTGCGTTGAATCAATACCGACTGTCCCAACGCAGGAATCGACTCACCATCGACAAGGCCTTGCCGTTTCAACTCTAACCGTGCCGCAGAATCAAGACGGACACGATTTAAGGGATGTTCTTCGCTGCTGCCGCGCCGAGGGTCGCTGTTCAGTTGACTGTCAATCAAGGCATCGACGCTAGATACGCCATCACCCACAATCCATGCCGCTTCACCACGTGCAGCGGCAACCACTTTTTTACCAACCACCAATAAGCGATGTTCATTACCCAACACAAAGCGCTCAACAATCACGCCACTGCCTTCTTCCACCGCAATGGCGTAGGCTGCTTCGACTTCTGCCTGAGTCATCAAGCAAGTAAACACGCCACGCCCATGATTGCCGTCGTAGGGTTTTACGACCACGGGTAAGCCAATATCCTGCGCAGCATCCCACGCATCCGCCGCGCTTTCGACTAAACGTCCCTCGGGGACGGGTACACCGCAAGCTTGTAACAACGCTTTGGTCAGGTCTTTATCACGCGAAATGCCTTCGGCGATGGCACTGGTGCCGTCACTTTCTGCTGTCCAAATACGGCGCTGGGCTTTGCCATAGCCTAATTGGACTAAATTGGCGTCATTAAGACGGATATAAGGAATATCCCGATCATCCGCAGCATCAACAATGCAAGCGGTGCTTGGCCCCAAACACTCGTCATCCGCCAAATCGCGCAGGGTTTCCACTGCGTCGGCCAGATCGAAGCTTCGATCTTCAATCGCTGCCATCAGCAGATCACGAGCAAAGTACAAGGCGCGGCGGGTCAGCGGTTCGTGCCATGCCCGCACGACGACTTTGTAAACGCCGCGAATTGGGGTTTCTCTGGCTTTACCAAAACCACCGGGGAAACCGGCTAAGGTTTGGAGCTCAAGCGTGATGTGCTCCAAGATATGACCGGGCCATGTGCCCTCTTGCACACGACGCAAAAAACCACCGCGTTCACCATAGCTACAACGGTGTTCAATCAACCCCGGCAACCAAGTGGATAAACGCTCGTATAAACCGGGAATGGTATTCGAAGGACAATCCTCTAAATCGCCAATATCAACCCATGCTTCTAATACGGGGCGATATGTCCAAATATTGGGACCGCGCAGCGAAATAATGTTCAGAAATTCAATGTATTTCTTATTCATAGTGTTTTACCATTTTGCTATGGCTTTTTGCATCGCTTAAATACGCTTGTTTTAACAATATGTTTTTTTGCATTAACAGCTGTTGTACAAGCGCGTTGATTTGGCTGGCACTATACACTTTGCGCGCCAGCAATTAAACTGCGCGCTGTTTGTTACCAAAACAGACACTTTTTACACAAGCCATTGTTTTTACAAGATTTCTTTGTATTGAGCGTAGTTTTTACACAAATTGTTACATATTCGATGCGGTGCAACATGGTGCAAATCGTCTTTTGTAACAGAATGTAATGCAAAGTAATCGATTGAAAAGAAAAAACGGTCTGTTAATCGCTTTGCGCGAGCGTGTGCGGTAACATTTTCTGTGCAGAATCCGTGTTATAGGTAAAATAACGATGAAAATAACAACGGCAGAGCTAGTTAAAAGCTCGGATATCACTGCCTTATTCAATTCAGGCGAAAAAGTGATTGTCCGGTTAGAAATGGATTTAACCACTGACTTACATTTTGTCAGCAGTGAATTGATATTAACTAACCAACGCTTATTCAGTCAGGTGGCAGGACAAGCAGAATGGCAAGTCTGGCCACTCCATGAGGGCCTGCGCTTGGTACGCTCCGATCATGCGGGGGTCGGCTTGCTCGAATTGGGTACGGCGCAAGAGCGCTTGACCTATTGGCGCTATCGACTGGGCCGTGATGAGGCAGTCCGGCGTTTGGTTGACCAATTCGAACAATTGCAACATCAAACCCATCTTGATGATGGCAAACACTATTGTGATAGTTGCCATGCTGAATTGCCCGAAGGCGAAGACAGTTGCCCACAATGTGACAACCCCGAACTGACACCGCCTTCAACATGGACTTTGCTACGGCTGTGGCGCTTTGCCCGACCATATCAAGGCCAGCTATTGCTCGGCTTTCTGTTGACGTTAGCGTCCACCGCTGCCACCTTGGTACCGCCTTATCTCACCATGCCATTGATGGATAATGTGTTAATCCCGTTCCAAAACGGTGTGCCGATTGACCCTTACACCGTGATGTTGTATTTGGGCGGTTTATTGGGTGCGGCTTTGTTGGCGTGGGGTTTAGGCTGGGCGCGAACCTATATTTTGGCTTTGGTCAGTGAACGCATCGGGGCCGATCTACGCACAGAAACCTATGAACATCTCTTAAAGCTGTCGTTGGAGTATTTCAGCGCAAAACGAACTGGCGATTTAATGGCGCGGATTGGCTCAGAAACCGACCGTATCAACGTCTTTTTGTCTTTACATCTGTTGGACTTTGCCACCGATGTCTTGATGATTACCATGACAGCGGTGATTTTGTTCTCGATCAATCCGTGGTTGGCGTTGGTGACTTTGCTACCCCTGCCGTTAATCGCGTGGATGATTCATGTTGTGCGCGACCGTTTGCGTACCGGCTTTGAAAAAGTCGATCGTATCTGGTCACAAGTGACCAATGTGCTCGCCGATACCATTCCCGGGATTCGCGTGGTCAAAGCCTTTGCCCAAGAAGAACGCGAAACTGGACGCTTCCGTGATGCCAACCAATACAATCTTGCAGTCAATGATAAGGTCAACCGCGTTTGGTCATTATTCACCCCAACCGTAACTTTATTGACCGAGATTGGCTTGTTAATTGTCTGGGGGTTTGGGATTTGGCAAGTCTCACAAAATCAAATCACCGTCGGGGTTTTAACCGCCTTTTTAGCCTATATCAGCCGCTTTTATCTGCGGTTGGACTCGATGAGCCGCATTGTGTCGGTAACACAAAAAGCTGCCGCCGGTGCCAAACGGATTTTTGACATCCTCGACCATGTTTCCAGCGTGCCAGAAGCCAGCCAGCCACAACAACTGGCCGAGGTCAAAGGCCAAATCGAGGTCAAACAATTGGGCTTCCGCTATGGCAATCGCACCATCTTGCGCGACATCAACCTTAGCATCCAACCCGGCGAGATGATCGGCTTGGTGGGCCACAGTGGGTCAGGCAAAAGCACGTTGGTGAATTTGATGTGTCGTTTCTACGATGTCTCAGAAGGCTGCATCAAACTAGACGGAATTGATATTCGCCAGTTGCCGATAGCGCAATATCGCGGCCAAATTGGTTTGGTGTTACAAGAGCCGTTCTTATTTTTCGGCACTATTGCTGAAAATATTGCCTACGGTAAACCGAATGCAACTCGGGCAGAAATTGTCGCTGCCGCCCGCGCCGCCCACGCCCATGACTTTATTTTGCGATTGCCTCAAGGCTATGACTCACTGGTGGGAGAACGTGGTCAGGCCTTATCCGGCGGCGAAAGACAGCGCATTTCGATTGCGCGTGCCTTGTTAATCAATCCAAAAATTCTGATTTTGGATGAAGCCACCGCTTCGGTGGATACCGAGACCGAAAAAGAAATTCAAAAAGCTTTGGATAATTTGGTGAAAGGCCGTACCACCATCGCCATTGCCCACCGCCTATCGACGCTGCGGCAGGCAGATCGCCTTGTGGTGTTAGATCGTGGGGAAGTGGTGGAAGTGGGGCAACACGATACCTTGTTGGCTCAACAAGGGCATTATTTCCGTCTTTATCAAGCCCAAGCCAAATTAAATGAAGAAGCCCATGCCAGCTTACAGGGCGCCACCGAATAACCTAGGAAAGTCATCATGATGCACGATCCTTCGATTGCTGATTATCTAGCGCTCGATTTTGAGTTAAACCGTAATAATTTTGGTCAGTTGGTCCTGACCACCAATGATGAACAAGTGCATATTGGTGTCGTGCCGGTGCGGGCGTTTCCGATTGAAGCACCCGACGAGGGCATTTCTTTGGTCAGCAGTGATGGCCATGAATTAGTATGGATTGAACGCCTGACCATGTTGCCGCCGCGCTTACGCAGCTTGGTATTAGAAGAGTTGGCACAACGTGAGTTTATGCCGGAAATCCGGCGCCTGTTGTCGGTATCGAGCTTTGCCACGCCTAGTACGTGGCAAATTGAAACAGACCGAGGCACAACAGAGTTAACATTAAAAAGCGAAGATGATATCCGCCGTCTTGGTCGCCACCATCTTCTGATTAGCGACCGCCACGGGGTGCAATTTCTGATTCGCGACCTCAATCAACTTGATCGCCATAGCCGTAAATTATTAGATCGCTTTTTCTAATGGAGTTGTTTCTGTAATGAGTTTGTTAGAAACCTTACCCGCTACGTTGTATTTTGAAGATTTTGAAGTAGGGATGGTATTCACCAGCCCTACCCGCACCACTTTGAGCGAGGCGGACATTATCGCCTTTGCACAGCAACATGACCCACAACCGTTTCATACCGATCCGATTGCCGCTAAAACCACGTTTTTTGATGGTTTAGCCGCCAGTGGCTGGCAAACCGCATTGGTTGCGATGCGGCAGTTTGTCGATATGCTGGCTCATCGTGTCGCCGGTGGTTTGATTGGGATGTCGATTGACCAATTACGTTGGCCGCGCCCAACGCGGCCCGGTGATACCTTACAAGCCAGTGTGGAAATTTTGGGCAAGAAAGCCTCTCGTTCAAAACCCGGATTTGGCAGCATTCAGCTGCGTTGGGTGGTACACAACCAACATGGCGAGTTGGCCATGTCGTTAGAAAACTCGATTTGGCTACCTTGCCGTCCGCAGTCTTAATCAGTTTGTCGGCGGCGGCGGAGCAAAACCAATACCGCACCACCGCCGGCATCTTCACAAAACGCCAAAACTTCTGGATGTCGCGACAACCACTGTCGCACCAAAGGCTTTAACACCGGCGCACCAGCTGCCGAACCCATCCCCAAACCGTGAATCACCCGTACCGCTTGACCGCATTGTTGTGCCAAAAACAAAAAGGTCAACAACCGTTCTTCCGCCTGATGACGGCTTGCCCCATGCAAATCAATCTCGGCCACCACCGGCCAATGCCCTGCTCGTAATTTACGCAATACCTGATGTTGGATACCCGTTCGCAAAAAGTGTGGCGGCACTGTTTCAGCATCGAAATAGTCAAACGCATGTGCCATTTCAGCATGAGAAGCAGGAATCGGTGAATGAACCGGACGTTGGCGAGGATGCGGTGAGGGGCGTGGAGATGGATGCTGTACCCGTGGTTCAACCGCCAACGGCACAACATCAGCAAATAACTGTCGAAACTCAGGCTCAGGAGGCGGCGGCGCGACGGGCGGAGGAGAGGGGGAAAGGCGCACAGCGCGCAGCGCCGCTTTGAACGGAGAATAGGCCACTGTGCGCTTGACCATTATGCCGAAGCAAGCCCATCAAGATAGCGCTCGGCGTCCAGTGCCGCTTGGCAACCGGAGGCCGCCGAAGTAATTGCTTGGCGATAAATATGGTCTTGCACATCACCGGCGGCGAAAACACCGGGTAAATTGGTGGCCGTGGCTTGGCCTTGATGACCGCCTTGGGTCACGATATAGCCATTTTCCATCGTCAGTTGATCGACAAATAAATCCGTGTTGGGTTTATGCCCAATCGCGACAAAGACCCCAGCCAAATCCAGTTGTTTGGTGCTGTCATCTGCGGTAGAGCGTAAGCGAACACCCGTTACGCCGGAAGCATCGCCTAACACTTCATCTAAAGTATGGTTCCACTCAACAGTGATTTTGCCTTCAGCCACTTTCTGCATCAGTTTATCGGCCAGAATTTTTTCACAACGGAATTTATCGCGGCGGTGTACCACGGTCACATGATCGGCAATATTCGCCAGATACAAGGCCTCTTCCACGGCTGTATTGCCGCCACCAATCACGGCCACTTTTTGTTTCTTGTAGAAGAACCCGTCACACGTCGCACATGCCGATACTCCCTTGCCTTTGAAGGCTTCTTCCGACGGTAAACCCAAATACTGCGCTGAGGCACCGGTGGCAATAATCAGGGCATCACAGGTGTACTCGCCTTGGTCACCGATCAGGCGCATCGGCTTTTCAGTCAGTTTTGCGGTATGGATATGGTCGAAAATAATTTCAGTACCAAAACGCAAGGCATGTTTTTCAAATCGTGCCATCAATTCTGGCCCCATCACACCGTCGGCATCGGCTGGCCAGTTATCAACATCGGTGGTGGTCATCAGTTGGCCGCCTTGCGCCATGCCAGTGATAATCACTGGATTGAGATTAGCACGAGCTGCATACACTGCAGCGGTATAACCCGCTGGGCCAGAGCCGAGGATAAGAAGGCGTTGATGGCGAACTTGAGTCATGGCGAAATCCATTTCTTGGCAAATAAAACATCAGAAAAACAGCTAGGATGCCGATATGGGGCTAGAAGATCGGGCTTAAAGCCCCTATTCTGGAACAGAGGCCGATCATTGTCGTTTCACCGTTAACCAAGGGATGTGCAGCATGAATACCATCGATACCCAAACCCAAGCCATGAATGTTCTCGATCCAGCGCCTTCTCCTGCATTGAAAAAGGCGGCGGAAAACCAAGAACAGGTTGCAAAACAAGCTCAGGTGCAAGCACAACAAGAAGCTGAACCGAAAAAACCAGACAACCCTAACATTGGCAGCAATATCAACTTGAAGGCCTAATACGTCGACAACCTCGCCACGGCATTGGCAAAGAAAAACGCGGGAACAACCCGCGTTTTTCTTTTTATGTCGCACCGAATTAAACGGCTTGCTCGCCCATCTCGCCGGTACGAATCCGCACCACTTGCGCCACATCGAACACAAAAATTTTACCGTCACCAATTTTACCGGTGCGGGCACTGTTCACGATGGCTTCGATGGCCTGTTCTAATAAATCGTCGGCCAGCACAACTTCAACTTTCACTTTTGGCAGAAAATCCACCACATATTCTGCACCGCGATAAAGCTCGGTATGGCCCTTTTGCCGACCAAACCCTTTTACCTCGGTTACGGTTAAACCATTGACACCCAACGCAGACAGGGCTTCACGCACCTCATCTAATTTGAATGGTTTGATGATCGCTTCGATTTTTTTCATGACCTACTCCTCAATAAATGATACAGCCTGCCTCAGCCATGGCTGAAGTGTGGCGGGTTTTCAGGTATTATGAACGCCTTTTTTCGATCCGTGTGTGCGAGTCTCGCCATGTCCCCGATTCTGAAGCTGCGCGGTCGCGCTGCCCTTTCCCCTTTTCGTTTAGAAAAATTACTGGCTAGTGCCCGTGAGGCCAACCTACCTGAGCTGACGCTTGCCGCAGAATTTTGGCATTTTGCCGAAGTTACGGCGCCGCTGACAGCGCAAGAACAATCCACCTTAGAAAAAGTGTTGGATTATGGTGATTATCCTGCGCTAGCCACGCCAACAGCCGATGCGCAATTATTTTTAGTTCTACCCCGCTTAGGCACTATTTCGCCTTGGTCTTCTAAGGCCAGCGACATTGCTCGCCTGTGTGGTTTAGAGAAAGTGAAACGTCTCGAGCGCGGCATCGCGTTCTGGATTCACGCTGATACACCACTTGATGCTGCGACAACGCAACAACTGACAGCATTGCTGCATGATCGGATGACTGAGCAAGTGGTCTCCGACTTGAATGCCGCAGACGCTTTGTTTACTCACATCGCGCCAGCCCCCCTCGCGCATGTCGATATTTTACAGGCTGGTCGCGCCGGTTTAGAACAAGCCAACCGTGAAATGGGTTTGGCTTTGTCTGAAGATGAAATCGATTATCTGCTCGATAACTTCACCCGTTTGGGCCGTAATCCAAGCGATGTTGAGCTGATGATGTTTGCACAAGCGAACTCGGAACATTGCCGCCATAAAATTTTCAATGCCGATTTTATTATCGATGGCGAAGCACAAGCGAAAAGCTTGTTTGGGATGATCCGCGACACCCACAAGGCGTGGCCGCATGGCACACGCGTGGCGTATTCCGATAATTCCTCGGTGATCGATGGTGCGACTATCGACCGCTTCTACCCTCAGCCAAACAGCGCCGCCTATCGTTATCATCACGAACCCACCCATATCATTATGAAGGTGGAAACCCACAATCACCCAACGGCTATTTCACCGTTCCCCGGTGCTGCCACCGGTTCAGGGGGTGAAATTCGTGATGAAGGCGCCACCGGTCGTGGTTCACGTCCGAAAGCAGGTTTAACCGGCTTTACCGTATCGAACTTAAATATTCCACACTTCAAACAGCCGTGGGAATATTACAGTGCCGAGCACACTGAATACGGCAAACCGGGGCGGATTGCCTCGGCCTTAGATATCATGATTGAGGGCCCAATTGGTGGTGCAGCCTTTAATAATGAGTTTGGTCGCCCCAATCTGACCGGCTACTTCCGTACGTTTGAGGAAGAATTCCAAGGTCAAATGCGCGGTTACCACAAGCCGATCATGATTGCAGGCGGCTTGGGCAATATCCAAGAACAACAAATTGAAAAAGCCGAAATTACGCTTGGTGCACTGGTGGTGCAACTGGGTGGGCCGGGCTTGTTGATTGGTTTGGACGGCGGTGCGGGTTCGTTAATGGATACCGGCGCTAACAGCGAATATCTGGACTTTGATTCGGTTA
>RRZT011683625.1_pt1 | contig 10364 bp, 7 predicted proteins | sample 2165551 | NCBI WGS metagenome assembly RRZT01 (sample SAMN10456910, study PRJNA506462) | wastewater metagenome | biome: wastewater; feature: sludge; material: wastewater sludge; isolation source: wastewater sludge with Escherichia coli K12::gfp cells carrying plasmid... | place: USA: Moscow, Idaho ...
GGCGTAGAGCTGAAGGCAGAACGTCTCGACCAGTTCCTCCAAGGTGGAGTCGTCGGCACGGTCGGCGACCCAGCCGCGCTCCCCGCGCACCCGACCGCCACGCACATGGAAAACCTGGATGGCCACCTCGAGGTCGTCGGCCGCGAGCGCGATCACATCGGCGTCAGTGCCGTCGGGCAAGACGATCGCGTTCTTCTCCGTCGCGGACTCCAAAGCGGCGAGTTGATCGCGCAACATCGCCGCCTTCTCAAACTCCAGGTTGTCGGACGCCATCTGCATCGCGCGCCGCATGCGTCGCACGATGCGGTTGGTGTTCCCCGCGAGAAAGTCGCTCATCTCCTCGACGATGGCCCGGTGGGCGTCCGCGTCGATCCGGCCCACGCAGGGGGCGGAACACTTGCCGATATAGCCAAGGAGGCAGGGGCGCCCGCTTGACTTCGCACTGCGGAAGACGCCGTTGGTACATGAGCGCATCGGGAAGATCCGCAGCAGGGAGTCGACGGTGTCGCGGATCGCCCACGCCTGCGCGTAGGGGCCGAAGTAGCGGTAGCCCTTCTTGTGGGCACCCCTGCCCACGAAGACGCGCGGGAACTCGTCGGAGGCTGTGATGCACACCCACGGGTAGGTCTTGTCATCGCGGTACTTGATGTTGAACCGCGGGTCGTACTGCTTGATCCAGGTGTATTCGAGTTGGAGCGACTCCAACTCGTTTTGGACGACTGTCCACTCCACCTTGGCCGCCGTGCGGACCATCGTCTGCGTGCGAAAGTGCAGGTTGGCGGGGTCGGCGAAATATGAGTTGAGGCGTTGGCGCAGGTTTTTGGCCTTGCCGACATAGATGACGGTCCCGGACGGGTCGCTGAACCGGTAGACGCCAGGCTGGGTGGGAATCGTCCCGGGTGCGGGACGGTAGCTCGCCGGGTCAGCCATAGGGCAAGTCTAGGCGGGCTAGGGTGGGCGCATGACTCCGGATCGTCGCACCTTCCTCACCTCCGCGGGCCTGGCGGCCCTGGCCGTCGGCACCAGCGCCGTGACGTCGGGCTGCACCCCCTCCGGGGGCGCTTCGGGTGGCGGTGCGCCTGCACCGGGCACCTCCGCGACGCTGTCGGTCCCGGTCGATTCGATCCCTGTCGGGGGCGGGAAAATCCTGGACAACGCGGCGTTCGTGGTGACCCAACCCACAGCCGGCGAGTTCAAGGCCTTCAACAAGACTTGCACCCACCAGGGTTGCCCTGTCTCGTCGATCGAGGGCCCCAACATCGTGTGCCGCTGCCATGGGGCCAACTTCTCCATCGTGGACGGTTCGGTCACGAAGGGCCCCGCCACCAAGCCGCTGCGCCCTGCCACTGCGGTACTCGAGGGCGCCGAAGTGAAGATCTCCGCTAGCTAGACCCCAGTCTGACGCCGCTTGCCCGACGCTGAGGCCGGCGGCCTGCTGGCGGCACGCCTGTCGCCTGGTCCCCCTCACGCAGCGGAGGTGGTGAGCAATGGCGCCAAGTAAGCGCCGGTGTGGCTCGCCGGGTTTGCAGCGACCTGTTCAGGCGTACCGACGGCGACAACCTCACCGCCCCGCGAGCCGCCCTCCGGCCCCATGTCGATGACCCAGTCAGCCGACTTGATCACGTCCAGGTTGTGCTCGATGACCAGCACCGTATTGCCCTGGTCGGCCAGGCGATTCAAGACACCCAACAGCTTGTTGATGTCTTCGAAGTGGAGGCCGGTGGTGGGCTCGTCGAGGATGTAGATCGTTCGCCCTGTGGACCGACGCTGCAATTCGGTGGCGAGCTTCACCCGCTGAGCCTCGCCACCCGACAGCGTGGTCGCGGGCTGCCCCAGCCGGACGTACCCCAAGCCGACATCCACCAGCGTGGCGAGATAGCGCTTGATCGCGTTGATGGGTGCGAAGAACTCCACCGCCTCCTCGATCGGCATGTCGAGGACTTCGGCGATAGTCTTGGCCTTGTAGCGAATCTCCAGGGTCTCGCGGTTGTACCGGGCGCCGTGGCACACCTCGCAGGGCACATACACGTCGGGGAGGAAGTTCATCTCGATCTTGATCGTGCCGTCGCCCGAACAGTTCTCGCACCGTCCGCCCTTGACGTTGAAGCTGAACCTACCTGGCTGATAACCGCGGGCCTTCGCCTCTGGGGTCTCGGCGAACAACTTGCGGATGCGGTCGAACACCCCGGTGTAGGTGGCGGGGTTGGAGCGAGGGGTACGACCGATGGGTGACTGATCGACATGGATGGCCTTGTCGATCTCGTCGAGACCGAGGATCCGCTTGTGATGGCCCGGGACATCCTTGGCGTTGTACAAGTGCCGGGCCAGCGCCTTGGACAGGATCTGGTTGATCAGCGATGACTTGCCCGAGCCCGACACCCCCGTTACGGCAACGAACTGCTGCAAGGGAATGTCGACGGTGACGTCGCGCAGGTTGTTCTCGGTCGCGCCCACGATCGTGATCTTCTTGCCGTTGCCCGGACGCCGCACCGCGGGCACCGGAATGACGCGACGCCCCGACAGATAGGCGCCCGTCAGCGACTCCGGGTTGGCCAGCAGATCCTCCACCGATCCGGCCACGACCACCTTGCCGCCATGCTCACCCGCGCCAGGACCAATGTCGACGACGTAGTCGGCGGTGCGAATCGTGTCCTCGTCGTGCTCGACGACGATCAGCGTGTTACCCAGATTCCGCAGCCGCACCAGCGTCTCGATGAGTCGTCGGTTGTCGCGCTGGTGGAGCCCGATGGACGGCTCATCAAGCACATACAGCACCCCGACCAAACCAGATCCGATCTGGGTCGCCAAGCGAATGCGCTGCGCCTCCCCGCCCGACAGCGTGGCCGCCGGACGCGCGAGGGTGAGGTAATCCAGGCCGACATCCAGTAAGAACCGCAGGCGCTCGTTGATCTCCTTGACGACACGGTGGGCGATGGACGCCTCCCGCTCGGTCAGGTGCAGCCCGCGCATGAACTCCTGGGCCTTGTCGATCGACAAACCGGCAACCTCGGCGATGTTGAGATCGCCGATGGTCACGGCCAAGGAGGTCGGCTTGAGACGGGCGCCACCGCAGGCTTCACAAGGAATCTCGCGCATGTACCCGGCAAACCGTTCGCGGCTGTTGTCGGATTCGGCCTCCGCGAAACGTCGCCGCACGTAGGGGATCGCCCCTTCGAACGAGGCGTTGTACGTCGTGGAGCGCCCGTGACGATTGACGTGGGTGACCTTGACCTTGCCCTTGATGCCGTTGAGGATCAGGTTCTTCACCGCGGGGGTGAGTTCCACCCACGGGGTGTTGACGCTAAAGCCTCGCTCGGCCGCCAGCGTGGCGAAAATGGTCTGGAAGTAGCCCGACACGTAGACGGTGCTCCAGGGCGCGATCGCATTCTCCGCCAGGCTCCGCGAGGTGTCGGGGACGATCAGGTCGGCGTCCACCTCCATCTTGGTGCCCAGCCCTGAGCACACCGGGCACGCACCCCACGGCGCATTGAACGAGAACTGCCGGGGCTCCAATTCCTCCAAGGAGATGTCGTGACCGTTGGGGCACGCCAGCTTCTCGGAGTAGCGCCGCACCCGCTGGGGATCCTCAGCGGGCAGGTCGACGAACTCCACCTCGATGACCCCGTCGGCCAGCCCGAGGGCCGTCTCCACCGAATCCGTGAGCCGTTGCTTGATCGTCGGCTTGACCGCCAATCGGTCGACGACGACCTCAATGTTGTGCCGCTTCTGCTTGTCGAGTTCGGGAAGCGCTGACAGCGGGTGGATCTCGCCATCGATCTGGACGCGCGTGAAGCCCTGGGTCACATACGAGCGCAACAGTTCGGTGTGCTCGCCTTTGCGCCCCCGGACCACGGGAGCCAGGACCATGAAGCGGGTGCCCTCGGGTAGTTCCAGAAGACGGTCCACGATCTGCTGAGGCGACTGACGGGAGATCGTCGCGCCACAGATCGGACAGTGCGGATGCCCGATGCGCGCATACAGCAGGCGCAAATAGTCGTAGATCTCCGTGATCGTCCCGACCGTCGAACGGGGATTCTTGCTGGTGGACTTCTGATCGATCGCCACCGCCGGGGACAGGCCCTCGATGAAATCCACGTCCGGCTTGTCCATCTGCCCCAGGAACTGGCGCGCGTACGCGGACAACGATTCCACGTAGCGGCGCTGGCCTTCGGCGAAGATCGTGTCGAAGGCCAGGGAGGACTTCCCGGATCCCGAGAGGCCCGTGAACACGATCAGGGCGTCTCGAGGGAGTTCCAGGCTGACGTTGCGAAGGTTGTGCTCACGCGCGCCGGCCACGATCAGTCGTTCAGTCACCCGCTCATCGTAGGTGTTCCCTCAGACAATTCTTGGGACGGGCTCCCCCGGGCAGACGTCCCTCCCCGCTAGGGTGACACCATGCTCGCGATCCTCAACCAGGGCCAGGTGGATCCAGCCCTCAAGCGGATCTCATTGGCCACCCAATCGCTGTTGCGCGACACCATCGCCCTCGACGAGGAACAGTGGCACGCGCCGTCCCTCCTGCCCGGGTGGAGCCGCGCCCATGTGGCGACGCACATCGCACGCAACGCCGACGCGTTACGTCGTGTCCTCTCCGCGACGCTGATGGGTGACCCCGCTCCCCTGTATCCGTCCGAGATTTTGAAGTTCAACGACATCGAGCGCGGAGCCGAGCGCAGCGGGTTGGAACTGCATGTCGATCTGGACACGGCAGCAGGCGAGTTGGCCCGCCTGATGGATCGTGTCGAGGACTGGATGGTGCCCGTCCGCCTCCCGGCCGGGGAGTTTCCCCTGTCGGTGATCACGCTGATTCGGCTCCAGGAGATCACGCTGCATCACCTCGATCTGGATTCGGGTTTCGGGTGGCAGGACGTTGATCCGATCCCGGGTGGCTGGCTGTTGCAATGGACGCTGCTGCTCATGCGCGACGATCCGACCCTTCCCGCAGTGGATCTCACCTCCGACAGCGGCGTGACCGCCTCGCTGGGGGGCGTCGGTGAACGCATCACGTTCTCCGGCCCAGACCCTGCTTTGTGGGCGTGGCTCACCGGCCGCACGGCAGGCGACGGCCTCACCTGGAACTCGACCGCCGGCCTGCCCGACAGCACGCAAGCTCCGGTCCTCTTCCCCCTGGCAGGCTGACGCGCGCTCCTGCCACGCGGACGGGCAGGGTCATCTGCAACCCCGGTGGCAGGCGATGGCACCATGGAGGCATGGATATCGTCAGCGTCCTCGTGGGCACCATGGCCAACAACTCTTACCTCCTCACCGACGCGGGCGAAGGCCTGCTCATCGATGCAGCGGCTGAACCAGACACGCTGACCGCCCTGGTGGACGGCACTCCGGTGCGCACCCTCGTCACGACCCACCGGCACCACGACCACATTGAGGCGCTGGCAGCGATGGCGGCCACCACCGGCGCGTGTCTGGTCGCCGGCGCCCCCGATGCGGACGCCATCGAAGCAGCGACGGGCGTCACGATAGATGAGCGCGTCTGGGACGGCGACACCCTTCGCGTGGGGGAGGCATCGTTGGAGGTGATCGGCCTGGTCGGCCACACCCCGGGATCCATTGCCCTGGCCTACATCCCCGACGAGGACGGACCGGTGCAGTTGTTCACCGGCGATTCCCTGTTTCCCGGCGGCCCAGGCAAGACGACGAGCCCCGCGGACTTCACCTCGCTCATGGACGACCTTGAGGCCAAGGTATTCGCCCGATTCGGCGACGACACGGTCGTGTGGCCCGGTCACGGGGCGCCCACGACCCTGGGCGCCGAGCGCGGCCACCTCGACGAGTGGCGCGCCCGCGGCTGGTGAAAGTCTCCGCACACGGCGTCCACCCCTCGACACTCAGGCTGGTCAGCGGCCTCGCGGCGACGGACCGCCGCGCACTCATCGTTCATGTTGCTGTCCTACAGTCCACGACAAGCCAGGCCGGACGCCCCCTGGGGCCATGCGATGATGCCCCCGTCCGCGCCACGCCGCTGAGGCCGAGAACGGAGTCACCATCATGAGAGTCCATACCGGGTGGATCATCGCGGGAGCCGTGGTGCTGGCGGCGCTGATCGGGGCAGGCGTCTACCTGTGGTCGGTACGCCCACTGCCAGACGGCCCCTACACCTGCCAGTACCACGGAGTGGCCCTGCCCTATCCTCCCCAGGTTGAGGTTGTGGCGGGGGTCGTCGTGGTCACCCCCAACCAGCACCCCGATGGGGCGTTCACCGAGGCCGTGGGCATCGAACGCACCGGCACGGACCAGTTCACGGCGACCTTCTCCACCGACACCTCGTTCCGCGGGACGCTCCTGACCTGCACCCACGCAGGCTGAGACGACCCGGGGGGCCGCCCCCGGAGCCGTCGGCACCCGTGCCGGGGGTCTACTTCGTGGCCTCGACGACCTGACGGATCGTCTTCTTCAAATCGGCGACCTCGTCCCGCAAGCGCGCAGCGGTTTCGAACTGCAACTCGCGTGCAGCAGCATGCATCTGATCGGTGAGTTCGTGGACCAGGGAGGCCAACTCCGAGGTGGGGAGCGCCGAGAGATCGCGCTCCCCCTTCTTCGCGGGCACCGGTGAGGTCGGCTTGTCCCCGAAAGTGCCGACCACCGAACGGGTGTCCGCGTCCTCACGAGCCAGCATCTCGGTGATGTCGGCGATCTTCTTGCGCAACGGCTGCGGGTCGATCCCATGCTCGGTGTTGTAGGCGATCTGCTTGTCGCGACGCCGGTTGGTCTCGTCGATGGCCGCCTCCATCGACGGCGTCATCTTGTCGGCATACATGTGCACCTGACCGCCGACGTTACGGGCCGCACGCCCGATCGTCTGGATCAGTGAGCGCTCCGAGCGGAGGAAGCCTTCCTTGTCGGCGTCCAGGATCGCCACCAGTGACACCTCGGGAAGGTCGAGCCCCTCGCGCAGCAGGTTGATGCCGACCAAAACGTCGTAGCTCCCCAACCGCAGATCCCGAAGAAGCTCGATGCGCTTGAGGGTGTCGACCTCGGAGTGCAGGTAGCGGGTCCGGATGCCGTTCTCGACGAGGTAGTCGGTCAGGTCTTCGGCCATCTTCTTCGTCAACGTCGTGACGAGCACCCGCTCGTTGCGTTCCACGCGCGGGCGGATTTCTGCCATGAGGTCGTCGATCTGCCCCTTGGTGGGCTTCACGATGATCTCCGGGTCGATCAAGCCGGTGGGGCGGATGACCTGCTCGACATAGCCGTCCCCCTTGGCCATCTCGTAGGGCCCCGGCGTCGCCGACAGGTAGACCGTTTGCCCAATCCGCTCGGTGAACTCCTCGAACCGCAAGGGGCGGTTGTCCATGGCGCTGGGCAGCCGGAACCCGAAGTCGACCAGCGTCCGCTTACGCGACATGTCGCCCTCGTACATGCCACCGATCTGCGGGATGGTGACGTGCGACTCATCCACCACGAGAACGAAATCCTCAGGGAAGTAGTCCAGCAGGCAGTTCGGGGGCGTCCCCGGACCACGGCCATCAATGTGACGCGAATAGTTCTCGATACCCGAGCAGGTACCGATCTGACGCATCATCTCGATGTCGTAGCCAGTGCGCATCCGCAACCGTTGGGCCTCCAGCAGCTTGCTCTCGCCCTCCAGCGTCGTCAGGCGCTCCCCCAGTTCGGCCTCGATGCCGGTCAGCGCACGTTCCATGCGCTCAGGCCCGGCAACGTAGTGCGAGGCCGGGAAGACGTAGACCTCGTTGTCTTCGCTCAGCACCTCGCCCGTGAGCGGATGCAGGGTCGACAACGCTTCGATCTCGTCACCGAAGAACTCCACCCGGACGGCGTTCTCCTCATACATCGGGAAGATCTCCATCGTGTCGCCACGCACCCGGAAGGTGCCGCGCGTGGCCGCGAGGTCGTTACGAACGTACTGGTTGGTCACCAACGAGCGTGCCAGCGACTCCATGTCGTGCTCCTCGCCTACCCGCAGCCGCAGCATCCGATCCACGTACTCCTGCGGCGTCCCCAGCCCGTAGATCGCCGAGACCGTCGCCACCACGATGACGTCTCGCCTGGTCAGCAGCGAGTTGGTCGCGGAGTGGCGCAGGCGTTCGACCTCCTCGTTCAGGGAGGAGTCCTTCTCGATGTAGGTGTCCGACTGCGGGACGTACGCCTCGGGCTGGTAGTAGTCGTAGTAGCTGACGAAGTACTCCACCGCGTTGTCGGGGAAGAACTGGCGCAACTCGGTGGCGAACTGGGCCGCCAGGGTCTTGTTCGGCTGCATGACCAGCATCGGACGCTGAAGCCGCTCGGCCAGCCAGGCCACGGTCGCCGTCTTCCCTGTACCCGTAGCGCCGAGCAGGACGACGTCCTGCTCTCCGGCCTTGATGCGGCGCTCGAGTTCCGCGATGGCCGCCGGCTGGTCACCCCCGGGCTCGAAGTCGGCATGGACTTCAAAGGGCGCGACGCGGCGCTGGATGTCGGTGGTGGGACGCATACCCCCAGACTAGGTGGGCGGTCTGACAGAACCGTGCCTGTTCGCCCAGGGCGTGGGGCCTAGACGGCCGTGCCTGCACGCAGGGCACGCAGGCGATCCCACAGCTCGTCGACGGCCCCCTCCAAGGCGTGACGATCGCCCTCGTTCGAGACGATCACATCGGCCGCTGCCAACCGGCGGTGGCGCGAGGCCTGAGCACCGATGCGCAACTCTGCTTCCTCTTGGCTCAAGCCGTTGCGCGCCATCAGCCGGCGACGTTGGGTCTGTTCGTCGACGTCCACCACAATCACGAGGTCGAAGCGCTCGGCCAGGCCTGCCTCCACAAGGAGGGGAACCACGTCGATGACGATCGCGCCAGGCTCGGCGTGGGCCCTCAGCCATTCGGCGCGCTCGCGGATCGCGGGGTGAGTGATGCCCTCCAAGACGGCACGAGCCTCCGGATCCGCGAAGACCACGCGGGCCAAGGCAGCCCTGTCCAGCGCACCGTCCGCCGTGAGCATGCCGGGCCCGAAATGCTCCACGATCGCGTCGAGCGCGGGGGTTCCAGGTTCGACAACCTCACGGGCCACGGCGTCAGAATCGATGATGACAGCGCCATGACGAGCCAAGAGCTCCGCCACAGCGGACTTTCCCGAGGCGATCCCTCCGGTCACAGCGATGCGCGCACCCACAAGTGCCCATCCTGCCACGCCTCAGTACCGTCGCCGCCCACGACGGTGGGGTTGCCACCACGGCCGTGGGTGGCCTTGCTGCCGCGACGCCGCCGAGGGCCTGGGAGGACCCGCGCTGCGCGTCCCGGCGGCCCGGCACCCTGGACAGGGAACGCCGCAGCCCCCGCTCCCATGAAGGAACGGGGGCTGCGGCGTCGATCAGCGTGCGGCTCAGTTGCCGCCGGTGAGCTTCTCGCGGAGAGCCTGCAGGGCCTCATCCGAGGCGAGCGAACCCTCCTGGTTGCTGACAGGAGCGCTGCCGGCGGAGTAGGACGCGGAGTTGCTGGCGTCCAGCGCCGCGGCGCTCTCGGCCGCCTCGGCGTCTTCGACCTGCTTCTTGTGAGCGATCCAGCGAGCCTGGGCCTCAGCGTACTGCTGCTCCCATGCGCGCTGCTGCTCCTCGTAACCGGGCTTCCACTCCTGGGTCTCCGGATCGAAGCCCTCGGGGTAGATGTAGTTGCCCTGGTCGTCGTAGCTGGCGGTCATGCCGTACAGCGACGGATCGAAGTCATCAGCCGCAACGTCGATGCCCTCGTTGGCCTGCTTGAGGCTCAGCGAGATGCGACGACGCTCCAGGTCGATGTCGATGATCTTGACCATGACCTCGTCGCCGACCGACACGACCTGCTCGGGGATCTCGACGTGGCGCTCGGCCAGTTCGGACACGTGGACCAGGCCCTCGATGCCGTCGCCCACGCGGACGAACGCACCGAACGGAACCAGCTTGGTGACCTTGCCGGGCACGATGTGACCGATCTGGTGCGTCCGGGCGAAGGTCTGCCACGGATCTTCCTGGGTCGCCTTCAGCGACAGCGAGACACGCTCGCGGTCCATGTCGACGTCCAGCACCTCGACGGTGACGTCCTGGCCAACCTCGACGACCTCGGACGGGTGGTCGATGTGCTTCCACGACAGCTCGGAGACGTGCACCAGGCCGTCCACGCCGCCCAGATCGACGAAGGCGCCGAAGTTGACGATCGAGGACACGACACCCTTGCGGATCTGGCCCTTCGACAGCTGGTTGAGGAACGTGTGGCGAACCTCGGACTGGGTCTGCTCGAGCCACGCGCGGCGCGACAGCACCACGTTGTTGCGGTTCTTGTCCAGTTCGATGATCTTGGCCTCGATCTCCTGGCCCACGTAGGGCTGCAGATCGCGGACGCGGCGCATCTCGACCAGGGAGGCGGGCAGGAAGCCCCGCAGAC
>RRZT011930932.1_pt1 | contig 10363 bp, 10 predicted proteins | sample 2165551 | NCBI WGS metagenome assembly RRZT01 (sample SAMN10456910, study PRJNA506462) | wastewater metagenome | biome: wastewater; feature: sludge; material: wastewater sludge; isolation source: wastewater sludge with Escherichia coli K12::gfp cells carrying plasmid... | place: USA: Moscow, Idaho...
AGTACTCGCAGGATGCCCGGGCGATGGCACTTGAGATCAACGGGGTATGCGTCGCCGTTGGGACGATGCGTCTACCCCAATTGCATGACTCCCACTACGCTGTACAGATCGCGAGTATTCCGGGGGGAAGAAAGCGGTGCGGCGGTGCGGCTTCTCGTCCATCTTATGTCCCTTCGGAAGCAATCTTGTCGCCGACGATGACGGATATGGACTTAATGACGACCAAACGAACGCGTTTCGTCGTTATAAGAATGATGAGTCTCGCATCAAGGACACAATCAAGCCCCATACCAGCGAAACACGAGAAACTAATGGGCCCTACCGCCGCCAGGCTAGCAACGAAGGTCAACCTTAAGAGCCCAACACGACCGATTTACCAGCTACGTACAACGGATCACAGGAAGCTTTTCAAAAGAAATACTCTACGCGATGCCGGGTCGCCAAATTCGAGCCAATGAGTGAGAAGACGCCAGTCTGCATGACAACAGGTCACTTATACATGGATAAGATCAACAAACATCACTTAACGCATAAAAAATACATAATTACTACATTAAGGTCGTTAATTAACATGAAATCTATATTGATAATCTGTCAATCACATATAAGGCATTAAAAAGCAACAAATATCGTCTAACACACTCAAACAAAATATAAAGAGATTAAATACGTAGTTAAAACGAAGGGACGCAAAGGAAGTACGAAGGCGTTCAGAGCACACCTGAACAGAGGTAGACAAACACGACCTGGAACAATCAGGTCGGAGAAAGGCACAGGAAAATGATCAGCAACAAATGAGAATTCTGAGCAAGGAGTGACTAAATCGCCACCATGGGTGGCTGCCAGCCGTCTCCGCCTCTCGAGTAGCGAATGCCTAGAACCTTAAATACCCAATGCCTAGAACTCCCAGACCCATCCAGATCCAGCCACTCCCCACGGGTTGTATTGCAGATAGCCGTGGTCAACAGAAGACTCTAGAACAACCACCCCAGTGACTGATTCACCAGGATTGACGAAGGGTTGGATGCGCTCATCCAAGGTAAAACATCCATATGCCTTCTGAGAGAGAGTACCGGCAACAACTTCGCCGCTCTCGGTGAGGATGGAAAAGGCATCCGAATCCACTGTTACAAAAGGAGTCTCAGTCGTCTGTTCGGGAAAAGAAGGATCCATTGTGGCTTCCACCCGAGCAACAAGGAATTTCCCCTCATCTGGGGTAAACGTTTCGCCCTCGATTCGAGTCGGGCATGTGGACTCTAAACGAATATCCAGCACTGCGATCGTAAAGACAGGCTCCCCATTCGCGCCAAGCATGCCGGAGGGCTCTCCGAGCTTACCAATGACGTCACCTGTACTCTCCATGACCGCCGGCGCCTCGGCAGAAGGTCCATCGGGATGCTCGGTGGCCACTGGAATCGGCGTTGCCTCAGGATTCGGCGTTACCCATGTTCCCTCACTCGGAGACACGGTTGATCCCGTACCCGAGGGGGAGGCAGAGGACGATGCCCTGTCCGATTCTTTCACCGGATCCAAGATCCAGAACCTGTATATGGCTGCTCCCACAACCAGCACGAGTAACGCCACAATGCCTGAAACAATGAGGCGTCGTGGACGAGCACTCCCGTTTGTAGATTCCGACATGCTAGAACCTCGTGAAATCGCCGTGAATGACTCTGGTTCCATAGGCGCGGATGAACGCTTGCCTGTGCGGTGTTGCCACATACGCATAGACATACCCTTGACCACTGCTGATTACTTCGCGCGTGTAGTTCATCGTATTGACGTTCCCACCCGGGATGTACCCCTCCCAGTTGTCCGCCCGAGCGATGGCCTGTGATGCCTGCTGCGGAGCAAAGGATAGTGCTTCGCCGGTGGTTCCGTAGGTACCTGGCATGATCCACGGCCACGATCCTCGATTATCCCAGGTAATCCAGAGGTCGACAGCAGACGCGCGCGTCACGATCTTTTGCTGAACGTAGCCGCTAATAACAAATTCTGCTTCCTCACCGGTTCGCAAGGTTCCATAGACGAAAAGCGGGATCTGATCACTGAGCCAAATTCCGCTGCTGTTAAAGGTATAGGCGACGCCGTTGATCGTGTGTCGTCCCGTTGCCATGGCACCATTTGACTTGAGGTAGTACCAGACGTTTCCTTGCTGGAGCCAACCAGTGACCATGGCACCGTTAGGACGCAGGTAATACCAGGTACCTCCCCTGGCCAACCAGCCGGTCACCATCGCGCCGCTCGGATTCATGAAATACCACGTGCCACCAACCTTGGTCCACCCTGTTGTCATCGCACCAGTCGAGTTCAGGTAGTACCATGTACCGCCACGCGCCAACCAGCCGGTCACCATCGTGCCATTTGAGTCAAAGTAGTACCACTTGCCTCCGACTGCGGCCCAGCCAGTGCTCATCACCCCGGTGGAATCCATGTAGTACCATGCACCACCAACCTTCGCCCATCCAGTCGCCATGGCACCGCTCGCATCAAGGTAGTACCACGTCTTACCTAGGTGAAGCCAACCGGTCGACATCGCTGCTTCAGAATCGAAGTAATACCAAGTTGCTCCGATTTTTCCCCAGCCGATTGCCATCTGCCCTTGGGAATTGAGGTAATACCATTGTCCTCCAACGTCAACCCACCGATTCGTTAGCAACGAGCCCGATGGCTTCTGAGAACCAATCTTCACGTGAACAAGCTTGGTTAGGCTCTTCAACGCAGAGAAGTCAGAAATACGGTTCCCACTGACATCCAACGATTCAAGGGTGACGAGCTTTTTCAAAGCTGAGATGTCAGAGATTTTGCTGTTGCGGAGATTTAAACGCTTGAGATTCGTAGCATATGCCAACGGAGCAATATCAGAGTTCTCGGACAACTCGCAGGAGAATTCGGTAAGTCGGCGGAGATCGTCCTTCGTTATCTGCTTTCCCACGTCAATCTTGAGTACGTCCGTAACACACGCCTCAAGCCTCTTGTCCTTGAATTCTACGATTTCTGTCGCTAACACTTCTGCACTGCCGGTTGTCGCATCGGTGCTACCGGTAGTTAGCTCAGAATCACCCGTGGTTACCTTGCCAGGGTCCTCGCTCGTATCCAACTCAGATTCCATGGGCGTAGAGCCATCGAGGGGAGGAGTAGGAGAAGGATTAGGCAGTGCCGTACTATCACCCTCCGACACCCCATCATTGTCAGACATCTCATTGTCAATAAGGATTTCACCCGCCGAGCCAGTATCACCAGAACCGTCACTGTCGACGGCGTCGTCCACATCAGAACTACCTGCACCGGCATCAATGACAATCTCGCCATTCGACGCGGTCGCGTTGTCAACGGCGATGGCCGACGTGGTTGGCAACCACAGCGCACAAGCCAGCGCTACGACGACGATGTTTCTCACGCTCTTTTTCCGAACCACGGCAGTCGCCGTGCCTTCTTCTTTGACAGACATGCCGACTCTTTTCGAAAGGACCAACGTCGATGACACTACACGGCCAATGACAATGCATGACAAATATTATCGGGTGGATGAAGCTTCCACTGGCAAAGAACGTAGTCCCGGAGCAGTATTTGTTGCTTGTCCTCTCACGCCCGAGGATGCACCCCAGGCGAGCATGCCACGCAGGAAATCCTCGCGTATGCTCTCACGCCCGAGGATGCGCCTGAGTAAACGTCTGGCGAAGTCGCTCGGCACTAACGTGGGTGTAGCGCTGCGTCGTCGCCAATGAGTTATGCCCAAGAATTTCCTGAACTGTTCGCAGGTCAGATCCGCCCTCCAGCAAATGCGTAGCCGCCGAATGGCGAAGATCGTGCGGTGAAATCTCCGGTACACCGGCCTGTGCTGCAACGCGGTAGACAATGTCGCGCATAGAGCGCGGATCTAGCCGACCACCACGTACCCCGAGGAAAAGAGCTCTCGTAGGTTCTTTCGCCAGCATTGGGCGTACTATCAGGTACCGCATGAGAGCGCGTGTTGCGGGGACGCCATACGGGACAACACGTTCCTTATTCCCTTTTCCTATCACCCTGGCTGTGGAATTAGGTTGAAGTGACTCAATGTTCAATGCACAAAGCTCGGAGACCCGAAGGCCTGCACCATATAGCAGTTCAAGCGCAGCCATATCGCGGACGTGGACAGGGTCTTCGTCTGCGGCGCGTGCTTGGGCATAGTTCAACAGTTGCCGGGCCTGATCCTGCGTCAACACATTGGGCAGCTCATTGTCCGCACGCGGGGCTTTGAGCCGCGCTGCCACATCAGCTTCCGTATAGCCCGAGCGATAAAGCCACGAACTAAACGTACGAATCGCAGCTGAATGCCTAGCGAGCGAGGAGCGTGCCTGGCCTTCCGCCTGTGACTGGGCAAGCCACGCGCGCACGTCGGTGAGAGTGAGAAGACCCAGATCAACCGGCTCGTCGGGCCCCACACCAATCGATGTATTGAGAAAATCGAGCAACGACTCCGCTTCGTGAGTGTAGGCTGCCACCGTGTGCGGCGAGAGTCCCCGGCGCATGCTGAGTTCGCGCCAGTATTGCTCAATGACCTCCGAAATAAAGCGGACTTCCTCCATTCCTTCACAATAGCCGGATTGCCAGTGAGTACAGCAATTACGGCGTCGCTGGCAATCCGGCTATTACCTCCGCGCCGCGGATGCCAGCCTCCAACCATCCCCCACTTGCTCAGCGATGCCTTTCATCTCGAGCATTCCCAGTCCTTTGAGAGCCTCAGGCACGGATACCCCTGCCGTCACCGCAATTCTGGACACCGCGCAAGCTCTGCGCACCGGCAGAGCATCGCGCACGCGGACCGCAAGCGGATGTCCAGCGAGTGGGTCGTCAACGCTCGCCGTAACGACGCGCCGGGCTTCACCAAAACCTATCTCCTCAGTATCAAGACCCAATGTGAGTTGTTCGTTTACTCGCGCCACGGGATGACTCTCCCCCTCGGTCACAAAACCCATAAGCTCACAGACTTCTTTCACCGAGGTGACACAGATGGCACCACTTCGCATGAGCATGTGACAGCCGGCCGAGCGAGGAGAGGTCACGGGGCCAGGTACCGCTCCCACCTCTCGATTTATTCCGAGCGCATGTCGTGCCGTAGAAATGGCGCCCGAACGCACTGGTGCCTCGGCAACAACCGTCGCCACAGAAAGCCCAGCGATGATCCTGTTTCGTGCAAGAAATCTGTGGCGTAACGGTTGCGCACCAGGTGGCGACTCCGACACAATCACTCCTCCAGCAGCTAGCACTTCACCAAAAAGTGAGGCATTCTGCCGCGGATAGGGCCTGTCCACACCACCGGCGAGCACCACCACTGTTTGTCCATTCGCCGCGAGCGCGCCACGATGGGCTGCCGTATCAATACCAAAAGCACCACCGGACACAATCACCACGCCTTGCTCTGACAGCTCGAACGCAAGGTCCCTGGCAATCCGAAGCCCATAGTCTGTTGCGTCACGTGAACCCACAATGGCCAACGAGAGGCGCTTCAACACCTCGGGATTCCCGTGATACCACAGCCCCAGTGGTCTCGTCTCACCCAGGTCCATAAGATTCTCTGGCCACAACGGATCACCAGGCATAAGAAAACCTCCAAGCTTGGCAGAACGTTCAACATCCCGTTCAAAAGCTTCTGTGTCGAGGCGCCCGCACCACCGCGCCACACTGGTTCGCAAACGTTTGTCTACTGTTGCTCCCGCTTGAGCGTCGTACAACCATTGAAGGGCCTTCGCGTACCCAAAACTCTCCACCAGCGCGGTGGCATAGACATCCTCGCCTTCGGCGAGTCGCGTCCATGCCATGGCGGCCAGCCTTTCGTCAGCGCTAACACCGCAGTGCTTATCCATGGCTGTTCCTTTCTCGCAATACAAACGCCTGATGAAAGTCGTCAACATCGGGGTGCCCATGGTCAGCAAGATCCGCCAAAGTCCAGGCGACCCGCATGATCTTGTCCACGGCCCGCAACGACAGTTCGCCATAAGAAAGAGCCCTATCCAGACGCTTGTCTATCTCAGCTGGAAGCTGCGTCTTCTTGCGTAGCCACGCGCCAGACACCTGCGCATTGCGTGTCCATTCGGTGCCATGAAGCCTGGCAAGGGCACGCTCTCGCGCAGCAACAACTCGCTCGGCGACGACGGCGCTAGGCTCCACGTTTGTTTCAAGCTTCAGTTCAGCGCGCGAAGGCCGTGACATCACCACATTGATGTCAAAACGATCCAGGAGAGGGCCACCGATACGACGGAAGTATTCGCTACGGTCCCGCGGTCCACAACTGCACGTGGAAGGGCTGTCGAGGAATCGTCCACACCTGCACGGGTTTGCGGCTCCAACAAACTGGAAACGCGCCGGATACGTCACGCTAGTACGAGCCCGGTGGATCCGGACCGTTCCTGACTCCATGGGTTGTCGTAATCCTTGTAAGACCCCTCGCTGAAACTCGGGAAGCTCATCAAGAAAAAGAACTCCATTATGAGCGCGTGAGACCGCTCCAGGCCGCGGATGTGTTCCGCCACCAATAAGCGCAACCGCGCTGGCAGTATGGTGCGGAGCTGAATACGGGGGAACCTTGCTCAGTTCACCTTGAAACTCCCCCGCAGCCGATGCGATCGCAGCCACCTCAACTGCCTCATCCAGGCTCAGCTCCGGCAAGATGCTAGGCATTCTGCTCGCGAGCATGGACTTCCCAATTCCAGGGGATCCGGTCATCAGCAGGTGGTGCCCACCAGCGGCAGCAACTTCGAGAGCCCACTTGGCAAACTGCTGACCCCGAACATCAGCAAGATCGGCCATCTGGTCCGATTCTGCCGGGCGGACAACATCTGGAGCGGGTTCTGTGGGTTCAGACAGCACCGGCGCACAATCAATCCCCAACGGCATAGCAACCTGTGAGAGATGCCAGACGCCACGTACGGTAACCCTCGCCAAAGCCGCCTCGGACTCGCATCCGTGCGGAACAACCAACAAGGAGTCCCCATCACCGAGTGCCAGTGCGGCAGGCAACACCCCTCGAACCTTCCGGACCGAACCATCAAGGCCTAGTTCGCCTAGGTACGCCGGACGAACACCTTCAGCCGTCTCTAACGCACGCCCGCTCATCGCGCTCAAGATGGCGGCGGCGATCCCCAGGTCGAACCCTGTGCCAGATTTTGGAGCGTCAGCAGGTGAAAGGTTCACTGTCACCCGCACCTGCGGAAAGAGAATCCCCGCTGCGGCGAAGGCCGCACGCAACCGTTCTCGGGACTCCACAACCGCCGCATCCGGAAGCCCAACGATAGTAAAGGCGGGTAACCCAGAGAGCAGAGCAGCTTCAATCCTGACGATATGCCCCTGCACACCCACAACCGAAACCGCATGTGCAATGCCGATCCTCATGCCACTGCCTCAATATGGCACAGGTTCCATCCTTCGCCCTCACGCACAGTAATTGCCACAACGTCCACTGTCACAATGGGTGCGTGCCGATCATGGTTCACCAGCCATTGGGACAGTAACAATCGCAGCCGCGCAAGCTTGGCCCGAGAGACAGACTCCAGAGAAGGCACGCAACCACCCTCGCGGCGCGTCTTCACCTCACACGCGAAGAGAGATTGCCGCCGCGGGTCCCAACAAACCATGTCAATCTCACCCTGGCGGCAACGCCAATTGCGATCAAGAATGTCAATTCCACGCGCCAGGAAATGGCGGGCGGCAAGTTCCTCGCCCCACTGCCCTAGCTCGCGGTTTGTCGCGTTCTCCGGTACCGGCGGGGCAGTCCACTCCTCGCCAAGGTCAATAACGGGAGGCTTACCGGGAGGAAGTAATACGTGAGAAGCATTCATGCCTCCCAGTTAAGCTCGATACCGCCCAGCATGACGCCGCGCACCTAACTGCTGTGGATGGGCAGTGCACGAAGCATATCTGTGGATACAAGTACAGGCCCGCACAGCAACGGCGCAACCCATGCCAACGCACCCCACGCGCCGTCGTCGTCAACTATGCGTCCTCACTCTGGGAGGTCAATCTCCTTGGTGATGTCCTGCTTGTTAAGTTCTTCGACGTTGACGTCCTTAAACGTCACTACCCGCACCGAACGTACGAACCGTGACGTGCGATAGATGTCCCATACCCATGCGTCGTGAAGGTTCACCTCGAAGAAGACATCGCCGCCCTGGGAGGCGCGTACCTTCACATCGACGTCGTTGGCGAGATAAAAACGCCGCTCAGTCTCTACCACGTACCGGAAAATCTTAATGACATCTCGGTACTCCCGGTAAAGGGCAAGTTCTTGGTCGGATTCGTAGCCTTCGATATCGCTCATTCGCTTACTCCCGTTAACTTACTCCCGGCAAATGCCATGATGTTCGGTGTAAGGGCGAAGGACCCAACGCCCTCAGCCCCTCAATGTGACGTACTGACGAATACCCCTTATTGCTAGCCCAATCGTAGCCCGGATACTGTGCGGCCAAATCCACCATGAGCCGATCCCGCTCCACTTTGGCTGCCACCGACGCCGCCGCCACGACCGCACACGACGCGTCACCTTTCACCTGCATACGGACCGGCACCTGCGGGAGGATCGGATCAAAGTCAAATAGTGAGTCTTCAACCCACCAATTGTGGCTACCGTCCAGCAGAACGGCGTCGGGAACCAACCCACGCTCTCCGAGTTGAGCCAGTGCATCCGCCGCTGCCCGCCTCAACGCGGCCATAATTCCCTCGGAGTCTACGACGTCCGATCCCGCGTGGCCAACGGCCAGATCGACTCCCCATGCCCGGCACAACGGATCGAGCGCCTCGCGTCGCGCCGGAGAAATTTGCTTCGAGTCCCGCAAACCTACAGGAAAGTCATTACTCGTGGAGCCGTCAATGAGACAGATTCCCACACTCACCGGCCCCGCAAGAGCACCGCGCCCTACCTCGTCAACCCCAGCGAGAAGAGCGCCCTCACCGAAACTCGCGCGCAGCGATCCGAGGATATCTAGTTCAATGTCGCGCGAGGGCGTCAGCACCGCGTCAGTCCTCCGGTCCCGCGCCAGGCACCGCATCAAACGCGTGGGTTTTCTCTAGCTTCCCGAAATGATCAAAGGGGAAGAAGATGGCCCACGCTCGGCCCTCAACGTTACCGATGGGTACAAAGCCGTTGCCCTCCTCCAGCTCGTGGTAGCGAGAGTCACGAGAATTCGGACGATTATCGCCCATCACCCACAGAGAATCTTCCGGGACCACAACCGAGAATTCCTGCAGCGAGGGCACCGCCCCGTCAATGATGTAATCCTCATCGATCGCAACGCCGTTGACAGTCAACTGGCCAGCGTCCGTACAGCATTCGACGTGGTCCCCTCCCACTCCAATGACACGCTTAACGAGGTGATGGCCGGTGTTCTGGGGAAGCAGTCCCACTGCCTGCAGCACATTGGATGCACCACGTTCGAAGGCGCTTCTGCGATCAGTCTGTTCGGGCAGCCACCCGCCCGGATCAACAAATACGACGACGTCCCCGCGATCAATATCTTCAGCATCACGCGCCATGCGATTCACAGCAATGCGATCCCCGACCTGCAGCGTGGTTTCCATTGATCCCGAAGGAACGTAATAGGCCTGAAGAAGGAACGTTTTGATGAGCACTGAAATTACTAGAGCGACGATAAGAATAGCGCCAAACTCAACAACGCTACCCAGCCAGGAGGAACGCTTCTCAGCTTTCTCCTCGGCTTCGTCATCGATTTCTTGCTCAATATTGCGGGTCTCTTTGGTGCTCTCCGGGAGCGCAACATTACCGGATCCGGGCGCGAAAGAAGGTGGCACCTGGTCACCAGTAGATCCGGTGAGGGGATTCTCAGCCATACATTCCTCCATAGCGTTCTGCCCTGAAATACTAGCCCAATTTGCGTATGTACGGACGATCGCAGCACGCCCACGAGAAAAGGACCTGCGAGATCCGCCTTTTCAGCAGACCCCGCAGGTCCTTCACATTGAGGGACAATCAGCCACGCTGATCGTCGCGACGCTCCTTGATCTTCGCTGCCTTACCGCGGCGATCGCGCAGGTAGTACAGCTTGGCGCGGCGAACGATACCGCGGGAGACCACGTCAATGGACTCGATCGAAGGAGAGTGCACCGGGAAGACACGCTCGACACCCACGCCGAAGGAGATCTTGCGGACGCGGAAGGTCTCGCGAAGTCCTGCACCGGAGCGGCCAATGACGACGCCCTGGAAAGCCTGGGTACGGGTACGGTTGCCTTCAACGACTCGCACGTTCACACGGACGGTGTCACCGGGACGGAAGCTCGGGATATCGTCGCGCAGCTGTGCTGCATCGACAAAGTCAAGAGTCTGCATTTCTCTATCTCTTTCCACTCATGCACGCAGGCCACAAGTGATCTC
>RRZT010875313.1_pt1 | contig 10362 bp, 9 predicted proteins | sample 2165551 | NCBI WGS metagenome assembly RRZT01 (sample SAMN10456910, study PRJNA506462) | wastewater metagenome | biome: wastewater; feature: sludge; material: wastewater sludge; isolation source: wastewater sludge with Escherichia coli K12::gfp cells carrying plasmid... | place: USA: Moscow, Idaho ...
CTCCATCGCTCTATTCCCGTGCCTCCATCGCTCTATTCCCGTGCCTCCATCGCTCTATTCCCGTGCCTCCATCGCTCTATTCCCGTGCCAAGCGAAAGAACAAAAAGGGGGCGCACTCGCTTTTCAGGGCACGGGAATAGAGCGGCGCGGTTAGCTGGCGCGAACGTGGAACGGGTGGGGCTGGTCTAGCCCTGCGGCTTGGGAAGTCGGCGGCGGTTGGCGGGCTTGGCAAGGTGGCGCTGCTGGCTGGCGCTGATGGCGTCGCCTCGGTCAACGTGTGCCTTGTCGTTCTCGTCTATCTGCCAGCTTGTAATGCTACCGTTCGCCTTGAGGTCGTTAAGGGCAATCCTTAATTTTTCCCGGAAGTGAAAAAGGGTTTTCGTTCTGCTCCCGCTCAAGCGGCGGATGGTCTCAACCTTCATGGGGAAAGGGTGCGCATGGCTGGCAAGTTGAAGCTGTAGCCAGCGGGCAAGGTCTTTTCCTTTTAGGGCTTTGCGGCTTTCCCAATCTATCAAGGTGTAATTGTTAACATCATAGAACTTTTGCAAGGTCGCGTTAGCCCGATACATCCAGAACTTTGTTTCTTTATCCTGCTGCGCGTCGTCTATCAGGTGGCCGATATAATCAAAACGCTTGGTTTTTAGCTGTATGGTTCCCTTCACAAGTCTTTTTATCTCGGCTTTAAGTTGGTCGTGTTCCTTGCCGCTTGTGCCTCTCCCTAAAGCCTTCAACAGCGAATGCGCGGAAACCGTAATAGGTTCGCCTAGCTCGTGCTGGCTCGCCAGATAAACGAGCTGCATCAAAACATCATGGTCATCTTGGTTGAATTGCTCGCCTGAAAAAATGATTTCTACGCCGTCTTGTGTGTCAAGGTGGGCATCATTCAAAAGCTGGCGGTCTTTGCCCTGAACGGCTGCGAACAAGGCGGAATTACAAATAACATTCACGGCGGGGCGCGTCTCTTGTGGGATGACTGGAAGGCGTAAAAGTTTTTTCCGCTCGGCCTTGAGTCGTTCGCTTATTTCCGTGTAGTGTCTAAGGGCGTCGGGGTGTTCCTTATACATCCTGATCTTTTCCTGCCGTCGCTCCTCGCGTTCCTGCGGGTCGGCTACCTTCGCTAGTTCCTCCTCGTCCACAAGCGGGAGCACAAAAGGCTTTTCTTCCGGTTCGCTGGCCTGCGTCTTGGCGCGGGCTTGGCGCTGGGTGAAAGTCTCTTGCAGGTGCGCCATAACCTTGCCAAGGTGGCCGCCCAAGGGCCGCAAGCTGCCGGCGCTCTCGTAGCTCTCTGGCTCCGGTAGATCGTCATCGGATCGGGTCGGTTCGGCGTTCATGGTCTCCCCCTCGGCAACACTCCGCCGATTCTGGCACATTTGCAAGCTGTCACGAAAGCGGGAAAGTGTGGCGCTGTGTGGTGACGCAACAAAACATTGTTGTGTAGAATCCACAAAAAACCCGGCGCGGTAAAATAACCTCAAAATCGCCGGAATGTTGGCTTTTTAGCCCATTTTTGGGCTTTTCCCGCTTGCGGCGCGGCGCTAGGGTCTGGCACCTTTCCCCGCTTCAACAACAAAAAGGGGTGATGTTATGGGCGGCGGGGGATTTTCGGCCTTCCTGCAAGCCTTGGCCGGGCAACTGGTCGGGCGGCGCTGGTTCAAGTTTGTTCTCAAACATGGAAAAGATATTGTTACATGGTGGGTTATCTTTACCGTGCTTGTGTGGTGTTTTCTTTGGGCTTGGGGGGGGTATTCGTGGCCGCTTGGTGATTGGTGGGTTGAAAAGTTCAGGGGATGGCGGCTGTTCAACGGCTATATATATGCCGCCTTCTGGACTCTGGTTTATGCGGTCGGCCTCCCGCTGGTTCCGCTCGCCATTGCCGCCTTGCCGCTTATCGCGTCGGGCATTGTTCTCTGGGCCGCTCTCTACTTCATCGGCGGTTTTGCGCTGTTGACGGCGGGGCCGTTCATCATCTTGGCGGGCCTGCGCGCCTTCTTCTTCCACTATGCCGCCAAGTCGCTGGCCGAAGCCGACAACCGGGCGCACGAAGAACGGGGCGTGCTGGCGGCGCTTGGCTTGGGGGATGCTCCCGAAAGACGCCTTGACGGCAAGGCGCGCTTGATGGGGCCGGAGGAGGTCGCCAAGTTCAATGCCAAGCCGCAAAGGGGCGCGTTAACGTGGGTTGGTGAAGTCGGCGGGGAGTTTTTGGGCACCCGCACAGAAAAACACGTTTTGATTGTCGCCGGAACGCGCGGCGGCAAGGGCCGGGATTTGATTATTCCGAACCTACAGGTTTATCAAGGCTCCGTGTTCGTCCTTGACCCCAAGGGCGAAAACGCACAAAGAACGCACGAATACCGGCAAAAGTTGGGGCCGGTGTTTGCCCTTGACCCTTTCGGGGTTTCGGGTCTGCCCTCGGCGCGGTTCAATCCGCTGGCGGGGCTGGTCGGGCCTACGATGGTCACAGACGCCCAAACGCTCGCGGATGCCATGGTTCAGGGCGATGATGACCACTGGACAAGCTCCGCGCGGGGGCTGCTGACCGGCCTAATTCTTCACGTCGCCACGGCTCCCGGCTTGCCCGTGCGCGATTTGCCAACAGTGCGGCGGCTGTTGATGCGCAACCTGACCCAGACGCTTGAGGACATGAGCAAAAACACCGCCGCGCCTGACGTGGTGGTTGATGTGGGGGAATGGGGCTTGAATGCGGCTCCCGAAGAATGGGCCTCTATCGTCTCCAATGCCATTGAACAAACAAAATGGATGGCCTCCCCACAGATTGCCGCCGTGTTGCAGGACGGGGGGGAACAAATAGACTTCAACCGTTATAAGGATTCCGTCCAGTCGGTTTATGTCTGCCTCCCGGCTCCCTATTTCCGCACGTTCTCGCAATGGCTCCGCCTCGTGGTCGCGGCGGCGCTGGATACCCTGACCAAACAGTTAAACCCCGATATGCCGCACCCTACCCGTTTTGTTCTGGATGAAGTGGCGCAACTCGGTAATCTGGAAAAAATCGAAAGCGCCCTGACCCTCTCGGCGGGCTATGGGGTGCAGTTATGGGGTATCTGGCAACACTTGAAGGACATAGAACGCTGTTACCCGCGCTCCGGCGTCGGCGGGTGGGTCTCGTCCTCCGGACTGCGGTTGGTGTTCTCCGTGCAGGATAACGAGACGATCCGCTATTTCGCGGCGGCAACAGGTGAAGCCATGACGGAAACCGATATAAGGCAACTGCCGCCGGGAAAGCTGCTGTGCATGATGGACGGTGAAAACCCGTTGCTTGTTGACCGCTGGCCGGGGCCGAAGTGATGCGTCTTAACTCCGACCTGGGCGACAATAGCCCAAGGCGGGGACGGTAGGAAAAGGGCAATCACAAAAAGGGTGAGATATGACGATTGGAACGATTGAAACGGAAGCCGATTTAATCGCGGCTTTGAGCGAAAAAGGGCGGTATCTGGCTTACACCGGGCGGTATATTATCCGCACGTCTAAGGACGGAACAAGTCACGCCAGCGTGGAAGGAAAAGCCGATTTTATCGTAAACGAAGCCCTCGGCGACGCATGGACAGACGCCCACGACGACACGTCACCAGAAGCGGGGCCGTGGTGTTCTACATGGTGCCTCCCGGACTTCTGGCCGTGGCCTAGAGATTAGGGGCCTTGCTCTGCAAGAGGCGCGGCGCTAGGGTCGGGGGGCGGTGCAGCGGGGACGCGATGGCCGCCAACGTGCGAAAGCAGTGGGCCGGGCTGCATAAGTCCGGCCTTTGTGTTGTGGAAAAACAACAATGCAGAAAAAGGGTTGACTCCAATCGGTTGTGCCGATTCAATCGCGGCTCCTATCACCACCTAGACCGGATACAAACTTAAATGCCCGCGCCCACCCTTGGTTCTCTCGAAAGCTCAGAACATCTCATCAAAGACCTCTACATTGAGCTTCGTCAGAAGATCAACATTTGGGCCAGCGTTACCAAGCAGACCGCGCAGGCCCGTATGGGATATATCGGGCAACATCTGACTAGCGTTGTTACGGGTTTCCCCGGTGGACGGTCAGGCGCTCGTGGCAAGGACTTGGTGTTACCAAATGGTGAGTTCGCTGAAATTAAGACCTGCTATCGCGTCGATCAGCTCGGTCGCTGCAACAAGTGCGGAGTTGCTGTATCTTCAATAGAACTCAAGTGCCATTCGTGCGGTTCGGGAGATATTAAGCGGAACGATGACTCGAAGTGGCTAATTGGTATTCAGCATGATGAGGAATTCGCCAAGATTCTTTCGCCAAAATATTACTATCTGGTCCTATTCGATTTTACGGACCTCGCAAATCCGACAACGATTAGGGCTTCAATCTGGCGTGTTGATCCTATCGCGCCCGGTTTTGCTTACTGCATGATAGACTATTACAAAAATATCAAGGCCGCTTCAAAGAGCGGTGCACCATTCAACCTATGGCCGTTCCAGCTAAAATTCGAGATGATGCGACCACTGTTAGTATATCAATCATTCATTTTGAGCGATAACACGATTCGGACTAGAATATTTCCGGGGATACAGTTGCCGGAAAAACACCCGCTCTCGCCTCTTCCGACTTTCTCACGCTCACAAAACCTGACAGCCGATAAGGTGAAGGAGTTTGCTGGTATTCTTGGCCTCACCTTGCCAAATACAATGAACAAAAATCAGCATCTAAAGGAAGTTCAGGACACAATAGACCAACAGCAGATTTCGCATGATTTAGTCGTGGATGCACTAGCCAGAACGCTTTACAGGGCTGAGGTAGCCCCTCATTTTCTGACACTTCCAGACGTGTTGAAGCAGCGGCTCCAAGAAGCTAAGCTGCTCTGACTTCGCTCGCAAGATGCGCGAATAAAATCTTCTGCTGCATAGCCAGCTCGTTCAATCGGTCGTTGATTTGCGCTTCTTCGCGGATCAAAGTTTCGATGCGCCTCCAGTATTCTGATGCTTCAAGGAGCGTTTCAGGTATAGAAAGTGAGGCAAGAGCATCCGAATGCAAGTGTGCGGTTTGACCACGCACCATTTCTTGAATCTGAGTTGTGATGACTGGTTGCCGTAGATAGGCCAGTAGCAGCATTGGCGAAAGAGTCTGCTTCTTGACCCTAACAAGCATAACCTCACCGACGAATGAGGCTCTACCCCCGACCCATTCTGGAACCTCGGTCACAATATCGACTTTCTTAGCAATATATACAGGAGAGTGAGCCGATGATGTCATAAGAATGTCTCCTGATTGAACTATCTCAATATTTCTAAATCTCCGACCAACCACACTAGAAAGATCGATGAAGTTTCTGTCGCGGGCAATCCAATTGATGCCTGAGCCAGTGAGATTTCCGACCTTTATTAGAAATAGTCCCTCATTATCAGAATAGGCGGCGCGCGCCGGAGTCCGGCCTGTCTTTATCATGCTTACAAGGTCGCCCAAAGGTATACCAGAGCTAACTCTTCTCTTCGAGACACTCGATGTCGTGAGAACCTTTAGTGATTCTGATGCAGAAACTGATTGAATTTTCGATATATGATCGCTTGAAAAGGCGTCTGGATTCTTCATCCTTTCAGCAAGGCCATCAAGCTGATTTCCATATCGAGGCCGTCCGGTTGAGTCGTATCCAACATTGTTAATGTTGGATACGATGATATCGATATGTCGTTCTCTATCTTCCTTAGTTCGATATTTTTCGATAAATGCAACGACTGTGTTTGTTTGTGCTCCAGTGACGAGAAAGGTCTCTGGTGGTAACAGAATCACCGCCTTGAGATAGCCTAACTTCGCTAGCGCCCCCCTCTCTACTGACGATGAGGGGTTCGTCAGAACACTCTTGGGAAGAACGATAGCAAGTGTGCCTCCCGGCTTCAGCCATCGCAAAGACTGCTCTATGAAAAGCCATTCGCTGGCCTGACGGGCGCGAGGTAAGCCGTTTTCGGTATAAACAGTATCGTAACCGCTATAGTCGGTATGGGTGGTTTCGACTGTCACCCCGAACGGCGGATTAGTGAGAATAAAATCGAAGTATCCGGGGCGACACCATAACTTTAGATGCTTCATGCTCGGCTCTGTCAGCGAATCCATATGCTGACGATGAAAGGCAACACCGGGAAAGTGACCGAGGTTAAGCTCCGCCATGAGTAACATCCTAGGGTTTTTATCTGCACCCCAAATGGTAAACTTGGTAGGCTGGTGTTCGCGCCAATGTTTGACCAGTTCAATGAGGAATGTCCCGCTCCCGCAAGCTGGATCAAGGCACTTCGCGTTTGGTTCCGGGTCAACAAACTTGATGACTTCGCGAACGACATCGTCTGGAGTAAGGTAAATACCAAGACCCTTACGGATTTCCGGTGTCAGGAACTCACGCAACGCTGCGCTTCGGATATCGAAGTCAATCTCGGAAAAGCAGATATCAGAAAAAAGTGCGTGAAACTGCTCTAGGCACTGGTCAGAGATGTGGAAATCCTTATCTCGCCAGAGACTCGTCGACCAAGAGTTGTGCTTATCAAGGTAACCTGCAAAAGCTTGACGGATAGCTGAAGCTGTTGAAGGAATATGAGATTCCTCTTCTGAAATTTGCTTATAGAACAGGAACTTGAGAAGTTCCTCGAAGGCTTCCTGTGGTTGAAGACCATCGATGTTACGCATGATATTGTGAGCACGTTTATAGGTCGAGATTAGGTCGCGCAAGGTTGCCTCCTGATAGTTAAGAAATAATTCAACTCCACTCTAGAATTTTTTCTAATGTTGCGCAAGAACGAATATGCCCTTCCCCACCAATGGCTCCGGGGTTATCTCGGGCCTTTCCTGAAATACCCGCCTAACAGGTCGTCAACGGCGGGGCGGTGTCCGGCGCTGGCCTCGGTGCTGGTGTAGCTGCTCCTTGCGTAACTCGACGCGCGACTTTTCCGGTTCGCCGGTATCTGTTGGCCGGGGCGGGTCTCTGTCCTGCGGGTCTGTCCACCATGCGGCGGCGTCGGTCGGTGGCTTGATGTCGCCCTCGGGCCGGGCCGCTTGTGGCGCGTGGTTGGTGTTCTGCTCGCGCATAACCCGGTCATGATACCGGGCGTTCGCTTCCTCCCGATCCCGTGCCGCTTCGCTCTGGTTCGCGCGGCGTATCCGCTCGCGCCAATACGCGGGCCGGGGCGGGCGGTAGTCAAAAGACGGCGCGGGCTGGCTGTGTGGCCGGGCTTCCCCTGCCGGTTCCTGCCGGGCTTGGGCCGTGGCCGTCTGCTTCTCTAGGAGGCTTTCCCGCTGCTCGGCCTGTTGCCGGGTGAGGTCTGCCGCTTCCCTCGCCCGCTCCCGTTCCCGCCACGCTCTCAAGACGGGGGAAGCGGCGGCGTCCTCCCGTCGCGCCCATGCGTGGGCGTCCTGCTGTTGCAGACGGGCGCGGGTCTGCTGCATGTCCAGCTTATCCCGCTGCCATTCGTGAATATGGGTAAGCCGGGCCTGTCGGCCTGCCGGGGTGTTGGCGTAAGCAAGCCGTTCCTCGATCTCCCGGACGTGCGCCAGTTCGGCGCGCATCTTGCGCAAGTCGTCCCGCTTCGCGGCTAGGCGCTGGTTGAAGTCAACCCGCCATGACTGCGCGCCCTTCCCTTCCCGCTTCATCTTGGTTGCGGTCGGGCCTTCGTGCAGGGTCGGGGCGCGCTTCAAGGCTTCGGCGTGTTCAAGGTCGTTGCGGGCTTCGGCAATCTTCTGTTGTTCCTCAAGCGTCTTATGCGCGTAAATCATCCGGGCCGCTTCCAGCTTGAAGCCTGCCCGTTCGAGGTGCCGGGAACACTGCCGCCCCCAGTTCTCCCGCCAGTGGTTGAGCTGCTCCCGCAAGGCGGCCTTGTCCATGTGGGGCTTGTCAGCGCTAAACCCTTGGCCGTCCAGCGTTCGCATGGTGATAAGAATATGGGCGTGTGTGTTGCGCTGATCGCCGTCCTTGTCCGGGCCGTGGATGCTCACGTCACAAACAAAGCCCTTGCGGGTGAAGTTATCCCGCAAAAAGTCTTGCACAAGGCGGCGGTTTTGCTCTGGGTCTAGCTCGTGGGGTAAGGCAATCTCCAGTTTTTGGGCGGTGCGGGCCGAACGGGCGCGGGTCTTGTTGTGCGCGTCCTCGGCCTTCTCGGCGGCGTTCCATAGCTTTTCCCGGTTAAAAACCCACCTCGGGGCGTTCTTCGGCGCATAGATGCCGGACTCTAAAAGCTCCTGCCCGTGGTGCTTGCTGTAGTCCTTCGTCAAGCCGTCCTGTTCGTTGTAAAGCCGGGCGCGGGCCTGATAAGCGGCGGCGGCAACCACGCTTTGCCCTTGGCCTCGGCTGATAAAACCATGGCGCAAGTGGAAAGTCGCCATTACTCGGGGCCGGGCGCTGGCTTGGGTTTTATGGCCGGGGCGTCCAGCAGGTCGGCGACGGCGGCGCGGTCAAGGGCGCGCGTCACCCGCTGCGCCAAGACGGTTTTAACCATTTCCGCCAAGCCGGGGCTGTCCGCTATCGCGGCTAGGATGGCTCCCCCCACAACGATTTTCCGGCGCGCGTCCAGCTTCCGGGCCGCTGCCTTCGCTTCTTGCTCGGCGGCGGCAATCCGGTTTTCAAGTTGCGCCTTGCGCTTGCGTAAGCCCTCAAGGCGGGCGGCGGTTTTCTCGGTCATAAAATCCCCTTAAATATATTTCTTTGGGGCCGGGCCGGATGGCGCGCGCCCTCGTTTCGCCGGATGGCGAAACCGCACAGCATTACCCCCTAGCGGGGGTAATGCGTAAGTGCGCACTCCGTGGGTATCACCCCTCGCCCTGTCGCTGGTCGTGGTCGCCGTCCGTCCCGCTGTCCGGCGCCGTGTCAGTCTAGCCAACGGGGTTCCGCTAACGCAAGCCTTCCCGCTGCTGCCGGTTGCCGTTGGGTGCATACTCCCGTAGGGCGGGCGCTGGTGTTGGCTCTGCCAAGGGGGGCGCTCTGCTCCCCCCTCTCCCCCCTCGGGATATTTAACAACGTGCGATTGTGTTTGTTTTTTGGTTGCGATGCTGTTGGCGGGTCGGGTAGATTTCCGGGGATGTGGTTTCACGCCTTCCCCTTCTGGTCGCTCTCGGCTGTGTTCGCTCGCTCGGCGGCGCGGGCCTTCCTTCCCGTCCTTGGGCCGCGCATGTCCCCTAACGGCTGGCCTGTGCTCCCAGCTCGTGAACCCTTCCGCCGTCGCTCCCTTCGCCTCCGGGGTCATCGGTCTAAAGTCCTCACACCATGCCAAGAGGGCGGCGAATATCGGTCAACCTTCCGAAAGCTACCGGCCAAATAGGCGACGCCATAAACCGGGCCGGGGCGTCTCTGCTGCTGGCTGCGGCTGGTGGGTTAAAAGCATCGTCGCTTGCTGTCGCCAGTGGTCGCGGTCGGTCTTGAGATCGTCCACTTGGGCGCGCATATCGTTAAAGCGTTCGTCTCTCTGCTGTATTTCCCGGCGCAATCCGTCTATTTCCAGTTGTAAACTTTCGGGGTTCCGCGTCACTGGCTCGGTTTTCGGTGGTGGATAAACCCTAAAAAGCTCGGCGGGGTCTATTTGATATTGGCCTTTGTCATCGCGGGTTGCTGATAGCCTACCGGATTTGATGGCCTTGAACAGTGCGGGCTTGGTCATTCCTACCGTTTCGGCTGCGTCTTTGAGCGATAACACGTCGTTTCCTGTCGTTAACTTGTCCGTTTCCTAACTGTTAACCCGTCCGCTGAATACGTCAAGCTGTCTTGTGGGGCTGGTTGTCCTGCGGCGGCGGGGTGTGGCTGCTCTGCCAGTTTCGCACGTTGCGCAATATCCATTTTCCGGGCCGTGGAGAGGGTTTAAGCCTTTGGGGGTGGGTATGTAGCGGAAAAGCTCTAAAGCCTTTCCTGTGGCCTTCCCTGCGCGTCTGTGTGGGGTGTGGTGCTGCCGGTGTCGCCTTAGCTGTTCCCTTGCTAAGCCTTTCGGTCTCTCGGCCTGTCGGGTGCTTGGCGCTTTCTCTTTCCTACTGCCCGGCCTTTCGGCTGGCTGTGCCTCCGGGCTTGGCTCTTGGTTGCTGTCCTTCGCTTCCCCACACGCTGGCGACCGTCTTTTGTCTTTCGGGTGGGGTGTTGCTGCGGCTGGCTCTTGGTCGCCGTGGGGTTGTTTTGGGGGCGCTGCTGCTGACTCGCGCGCGCTTCTTTGATTATATGTAGATTAAAGACAGATTAGGGCAAAAAGTTAATTTCGATAAGTCTCTGTTTTCAAAACAAAAAAACGCTGTTTTTTTTGTGCCTCCATCGCTCTATTCCCGTGCCTCCATCGCTCTATTCCCGTGCCTCCATCGCTCTATTCCCGTGCCTCCATCGCTCTATTCCCGTGCCTCCATCGCTCTATTCCCGTGCCTCCATCGCTCTATTCCCGTGCCTC
>RRZT011318932.1_pt1 | contig 10362 bp, 8 predicted proteins | sample 2165551 | NCBI WGS metagenome assembly RRZT01 (sample SAMN10456910, study PRJNA506462) | wastewater metagenome | biome: wastewater; feature: sludge; material: wastewater sludge; isolation source: wastewater sludge with Escherichia coli K12::gfp cells carrying plasmid... | place: USA: Moscow, Idaho ...
CACCCCGCATGGGAGGTAAACGAAGAGCGGGTACTCCTCATCAACCCGGATGTCGAGGGCCTGCAGCTGGCCCGCGAGCCGGTGGCCCGCCACGGCGTAACCGAGGAACAGGTTGACGGAGTTTTCGTCGTCGATGAAGTAGGTGGCGGGATCAGTTTCGGCTTCGCGACGCCCGGCCGCAACAGCCACCGAATAATCCGACTCATATTCAACAACGGTGACCCCGTGCTCGCGGAGCATCTCCTTCTTCCAGGCGCGGGCCTCCGCGGACATGTGGACCGTCACCTGGAACCCGAGGGCGGCGCCCATGATGCCGATGGAAAGGCCAAGATTGCCGGTGGAACCCACGGCGATTTTGTAGCGGCCGAAGAACTCGCGGGCCGCGGGTTCGGCGAGGATGCTGTAATCGCTAGTGAGAGTGAGCAGGCCGCAAGCGAGGGCGAGATCCTCGGCGTGTTTGAGCACCTCGTAGATGCCGCCGCGGGCCTTGATCGAGCCGGAGACGGGAAGCTCACTGTCCAGTTTTGCCCAGAGGCTGCCGGGGATGTCGGTGAAGTGGAGAGCCAAATTCTCGTTGGCAGTACGGTTCGGACCTGGCAAGCCGTAGTGTGGAGAGCTGTAGCGTGGTGAGCCATCGCGGGCTGAGCTGTAGTGCGGTGAGCCATCGCGGGCTGAGCTGTAGCGTGGTGAGCCGTAGCGTTCCGACAGCTCGCGGCGCATGTTCTCAATCCCCACGAGCGGCGACTCAAGAATGCCGCCGGTGCGGCTGGTCTCGGGGAAAACCCGCGCGATGAATGGGGCGAAGCGGCGCAGGCGGGCCGCCGCATCCGCAACGTCCGCGGCGGTAAGACCCACGTCTGGGAGGGCTTCCTCAACCGGGCGGACGGCCGGGTTGAACCATGCTGTTTCTCGCAGGTCCACGAGCGCGTCAATAACGGGGTCGTCCTCGCACCATTCCCGGACGGTTTTACCTCCGAAAGTGGGTTCAGGACTATCTAAAGTGGGTTCAGGACGGTGGGTTTCGTGGGATGCGCTGCTCATGGTGTCCTTTTGATGTCGTATATGTGCCCGTTATATCGCATTTTCGGGCATCTATACGACACGAAATGCTTCCTGTGCTCATAGATTGGCTTCTTATTAGGTGCTCACTCCGGGCTTCCTTTACTTCGCCGTCGGATCGTTCACAGCAATATGGAGCAAGTCCCAGCTGATGTTCTTGTCCAACAAGAGAATAAGGTGCGGGCGGTTGGCACGAAACTCGATGGCGTCAGGGTCTTCGAGTGGCGCTGCCGCCTCAGCTATCGCAATCTCGGTCACCGCCGCGGCTACAGTCCCCTCCTCGTCGAGCCGAATCCGACCCTGTTGGAAGGCATCAGTAACAACGAGAATTGCCTTCGTGGAAATGTGTTGAAGCGCTGGGGGATTATCATCGAAGACGGCCAGGAGTCCGAGCTCCTTGAGCGGATCAATGAGGTCGAGCTTAGAAACAAGGTCCAGTTTCGGAATCGATATCCTCACGGGAACGGGTGCCAGTGAGCTCTCCAGAGACTCGAGAATCTTCGGCGTCGCGGCCTCCACGTCTGTTCCGTCAGGAGGTAGAACATAACGTGCTACGAGGTTCTTCTGCGAGCCGTACGGCAGATCGATCATCTGCCAACCGCTGACCTCGGCATAGTCAATGGTGCGGGTGCCGTGCATGAAGTCCGCTGAGACGTTCGTGCCATCGGCGACGGTGAAATCCTCGGCGTAGGTGTCCTTCTCCTCGAAAGGAGTACTCCATTGTGCCGCGAAAAGGACCGCGTTCTGGAGGACCATGCGCAGGTCTGGCCGCGGCTCAATTGCCGATTCCTTGATGAGTTCGGCAGTGTTGCGACGCACCCACTCGTCGAGAATCTTCTTACTTTCCGGGCTTTCCAGATCAGCGGTAAGGACGCCGGCGACGTACAGCTTGGACAGATTGTTCAGGTAGTTTGGCTCAACCGTGAGGGTTTCGTGCACGACCACCTGGTTCGCCATGTGCAGCGCGGGTTCCTCGGGAAGTTCCTCGGGGTCGATGCTCTTGGGATCAGTCCTGTAAGGGTCCAGTGTTCCCATCAGCGCGTTGACGGCCTCGTCACGGTCCTTTCCTGATGCGCCCAGGAGGCTGGCCAACTGTTCGTCCGTAGCCCCTGTGGATCCTGTTCCCAGCATCGATATTGCGACGACGGCGGACGCCGGCGACGTCACCACCGTCTCGCCCGGGAACTGCGCGATGAGACCAAGCCCGAGCGAACGGGTTGCGGTGCGCACGCTTTCAGTGGCAGTGGCATCTGCGACGGACAACTGAACGAAGGAGCCGTCTCCGCGCTTGATGGCATCGTCAGGTTCCGCGACACTTCCGCCGACACAGGCGGCAAGGCCCAGTGCCGCAGAACCAACCAGCGCAGTTAATCTCAGGAGGCGCCGCACACGCACCTTCACCGTCGAGTGCGCGGACCCTTTCAACACAAGGCGAGTGGTACGAGATGAGGTGGCCATGTTGTCCCCTATCGTCACATTGGCATGGTCGCGTACCTCCAGTCTATGGGCAGGCAGGGACTGAACAGCCTCCGGATAAAGAGATACTGGCAGTGTCATGCCGAGCGAGACGCACGAATCTGCCGTTCGAACTCTTCCAAAGTAACGAAATCGTTCGGAGATTCTTCTATCGCTCTAACACGTTCATCAATGATGGCGGCAAGCTCGGGAGAAATGTCCGGCCCCATGAAAGCGCAAACAGAATGTTGAACATCAAGCAACATTAGAGTGAGACTCGTCGTCGCGATGATCGGTTACCATTTTATCCGTCACTGGATGGCCAGGAATACCGCGCACACACCCCACACCACCAGCACAAACACCGAGTCGAGAAATCCACTCAGACGGTAGTCGTCAGATGAGGCTCTTCCAGCAGGCTGGCATTCCGATCTCACTGGCCTCGTAAGAGTGGTTGTCATCGACTAGCCGTGCGAGTTCCTCTCTGAGCCATGATCGATCCTCGGATTGGAGAAGTCTGGCTATGGCAAGAATTGTTGGGAAAACGGATCTGGGATTTAGGATGAATGATGGCTCCATCGCTTCCAGAGTCCTCAGATCTGATTTGAGCAAAGGGCACCCCGGAGCGATGGTTCGGGCATAAATTCGCCCGTGATGCGCGCAAATGTTGCGGAGAATAGTAAGAGCGCGGAGGAACGCGACAAGCACGTCTTCACTTGGGATTCCGAGCGAGAGAGAAACGCTCTTTTGGTCGAGCCGGATCATGTTTCGGTAGAACTTGGAGAGTGTTCCAAAGCTAATGAGCTCAACTGCGACCCAGATGGGCATACGTCCCTGATACTTGCGTCGATGATGCTGAGCGAAGAGTTCAGTTGATCGTTCTGTCTCTAGCCTGAGTGCGCGGAGGAAGCCTCTATGGTGATCTTCGTTGTTGAAGTGTGAGGAATCGAGGTATCCAAATGGTCCCAGTCTTTCCCCAAGTTGGTAGCCAATAAGGGTTCGAACACGTGTTTCGACTACGTCAATCGCGGAGAAGAGCAAATGACGAAGGCCCTGGTCAGTTAGATACCGACGCCAGATAGTCTCAAATGTTGTGCTTTGATCGAATTGTGCATGAGGACCGCCCTGAAGGTCCATAAAGTAATAGCCCCGAAGGCGATAGTACGAAACTCGTCTCAGAACCGAAATAGCGAAGTCAGCATCCTCAATGACCATTCCGCGCGAACGTAGTAGTTCCACCTGTTGTTCATAGGTCACGAACTCTTTGTCCACCAAGACTCCTGGGACCAGATATGAAATGGCCCGCCATTTGGCACATCGTGGAGAGGTGAGGCGGGATCTATTAATGAATAGTTTAGCACGAGGCGATCCACCACGCTTCTCGGAACCGGTAACAGCAGACACTCCCTCATGGGCAGGGAGCACGATTCAATGGACGATAAGGCTCCATCCGTTGAAGGACGGGAGCAATATCAACGCAGGGAAGAGGGGCAGAGATGGTATCGGTCGTCGTCGTTATTGGGCCAGGTTCCATTGGGCAAGCGATCGTGAGGCGTATTGCTTCGGGCAAGCATATTCTTTTGGCAGATATCAGTGAGAAAAACCTTGAATCAGCAGCCCAAACGCTCTCTCAAGCCGGATTCGAGGTGAGTACAGCATCTATTGACGTCTCGTCCGCCGAATCTGTGCGGGGCGTAGTTGACGAGGCTTGTTCGCTGGGCGATGTTGCGGGTCTCATCCATGCCGCGGGTGTTTCCGCTAGTCAGGCAAGTATCGAGCAGATCCTTCGGGTGGACCTGTATGGCGCCGCAGTCGTTTTGGAAGAGTTCGGAAAGGTGATAGCCGAGGGCGGCGCGGGCGTTGTTATCTCCTCCCAATCGGGCCACCGACTCCCCGCATTGACTCCGGAACAGGATCGCCTCCTTGCTACAACTCCAACCAGCGAGCTCCTTACCCTTCCCATGCTCCAGCCGGAAGAATTCAGCGACGGACTCCACGCATACCAAGTCTCCAAGCGAGCCAACTCTCTGCGAGTGCGAGCCGAGGCAGTCCGTTGGGGTGCTCGTGGTGCCCGCATCAACGCGATCAGTCCCGGGATCATCATGACACCGCTCGCACACGACGAACTTCATGGTGCCAACGGAGCCGGTTACCGGCGCATGATCGAACTCAGCCCGGCGCACCGGGCCGGAACTCCGGATGAGGTGGGCGCTGTTGGCGAACTTCTTCTCACCGAACGGGGAGCGTTCATCACCGGCAGCGACGTCCTCATGGACGGTGGCAGCACCGCGGCATTCATGTACGGATCACTGGCAAATATTGCCCCGACTCCATCGGATACCAAGAGCCATAGGCAGAGCAACTCGCTCGGTTGACACGGGAACAAACAACCCTCTACCATCGGCGGTAGTTCATCTGTTTCGGCAGGTGGCTACGCAGGATGTTATCCAATATGTATGGAGCATGACCTGGGTTCTGAGGTTTGTTGACCTCATGGGCTCAGGTCTTTTTTTGTTTTTCAAGGGAGAGGAACTCGCGTGAGCGTTAAATATACGCCCCTCGCAGAAGAGATTCTCGGGCTCGTTGGGGGTCCCGATAATGTCACGAAGGTCTATCACTGTGTCACCAGACTCAGGTTTTCATTGAAAGATGACTCGAAGGTCGACGCCAAGAAGATCGCTGACCTCGACGACGTCGCCCAAACCCTAACATCGGGCGGTGTCTTCCAGGTCGTTATCGGAACTCACGTCAAGGATGTCTTCGAGGAGGTGGAAAAGCTCATTACTGCGGCAGGAGTCAATCTCAGCGACGCCGTATCAGCTCCGGAACAGAAGATGAACCCTGTCATGAAGGTCATCGACTTCATCTCATCGACGTTTACACCAGTCATTCCCGCCATCGCGGGAGCCGGCATGGTCTCGGCGGTTTTGTCTCTTCTCGTCTTCTTCGATTGGGTTTCGCCGGAAGACCAGACATACGCGGTCATTGCCTTCGCTGCAAATGCTTGCTTCTATTTCCTCCCGATCTTCTTGGCATTCTCGGCAGCAAGGAAGCTCGGCACAAACCCATATCTCGCCGCAGTTGTCGCATCGATGATGCTGCATCCCACGTGGAATGCCATGGTCGCGGCAGGCGAGCCGGTTAAGCTCTTCGAGCTACTCCCCCTCACGTTGACCACCTATGCGTCGTCTGTTATCCCGATTCTTCTCATTATCCTCGTGCAGTCATACGTAGAGAAGCTCCTCGAGCGAGTGATTCCCCGGTCCATCGAGATCGTGGTTGTTCCACTGCTGGTATTCCTCATCATGGCCACGTTGGCGTTCTCAGTTCTTGGCCCCACCGGAGCCATCGTTGGCGGCTACCTCGCCGACTTCTTCCTCTGGTTGTCTGTGCACCTTCCTTGGGCTGCCCCTACGCTCATCGGCGCACTACTGCCCGTCATGGTGATGTTCGGTATCCACACTGCTGTTGGCCCAATTGGCCTTCTTCAGCTCGGCCAGCTTGGCTACGACACTATCTTTGGACCCGGAGCCCTGTGCTCGAACATGGCTCAGGCAGCTGCCGCCTCCGTTGCTGCTTTCCGAGCCAAGGATGGAAAATTCCGTCAGGTGGCAACAGCCGCTGCCATCACAGCATTTATGGGCGTTACAGAGCCCGCTCTCTACGGCGTCAACCTTCCCAAGCGCTATCCGCTCATCGCAGCCATGATCGGCGGCGGAGCCGGCGGCTTCTTCGCAGGTATTACCGGCACCCGCCGCTTTGCAACGGGTTCGTCCGGCTTGCCTGCCATCCCCATGTACATAGGAGACGACACCCTTCAGTACTTCTACCAGATCATCGGAGCCGTGTTGATCAGCGTGGCCGTGAGTATCATCGTCGCTGTTGTTCTCTCGGTCCGTTTCGAACGCAAGGAAGCTGAAAAGGCTGCCGAGAATGCTGCTTCCCCCGTTCCAACTATCTCGACGCCCGTTACTTCCTCCGCATCTCGCACAGCAGCCGCTGCAGTGACCGTTGACGAACTGACAGCTCCCTGCCAGGGCACCGTTGTTCCGCTCAAGGACATTACTGATGCTGCGTTCGCTTCGGGTGCTCTCGGCCCCGGCATCGGAATCGAACCAAGGAATGGGCAGATTGTTGCTCCCTGCTCAGGAACAATCCTTGCTGCAATGGGATCAGGGCACGCCTTCGGTATCAAGACCGACGACGGCGTCGAAGTCCTCGTCCACGTGGGTGTCGACACCGTGCAGATGAATGGCGAGGGATTCTCCCCCGCCGTCAAGAACGGAGATCGGGTCACCGCAGGCGCACCTTTGGTGGACGTCAACCTCGCCGCGGTTGCTGCAGCGGGACACCCAGCAACCGTAATTCTCGTTGTCACCAATGCCAAGAAGATCGGGGGTTCTATCGAACAGGTAGCTGATGGCGCCGTCGTCGCAGGAGAACCCGTCCTCAAGATCAACCGCGAAAGGAACTGAGCAATGAAGCATTCACATCTCGGCGATTTCCCATCAACATTCCTGTGGGGTGCCTCCACCTCCGCCTACCAGTGCGAAGGCGCCTGGGACGCAGAGGGCAAGGGTCCATCCGTCATGGATGTTCGTGAACATCCGGGCGAGACAGCCGATTTCACGGTCGCTTCCGATCACTACAACCGTTTCCGCGAAGACATCGCGTTGTTCGCGGAGCTCGGTCTCAAGGCATACCGTTTCTCTATTCCCTGGACACGCATCATTCCCGACGGCGACGGCGAGGTAAATCCCCTCGGTGTGGCTCACTACCACGAGGTGATCGATGAACTGAACGCTGCTGGCATTGAACCAATCGTTACGATCTACCACTTTGATCTCCCCGATGCACTCGATGAGAAGGGCGGATGGAACAACCGCACCACCATCGATGCGTTCGTCGAATACTGTCGAGTACTCTTTGCCGAGTACGGCAGCAAGGTCAAGTACTGGCTGACCATCAACGAACAAAACATGATGATTCTGCATAGTGCTGCTCTCGGATCCGCAGGTCGCAATGGTGGTGACATGGGCGTCATGTACCAGCAGAACCATCACATGTTCGTCGCACAGGCACGAGCCATGGCTCTGTTTCACGACATGGTTCCAGATTCCAAGATCGGTCCCGCACCCAACATTGTTTCGGTGTACCCAGCTTCTCCAGATCCAGAAGATGTTGTTGCTGCCGACGATTGGGATGCCATCCGCAACCTCCTCTATTTAGATCTAGCGGTTCGCGGTTCCTACCATCCGTTGGCTTGGACCTATCTTCGCGAACGTGGTTGGATACCCGAGATACTCGATGGTGACATGGAGATCCTTGCGGCCGCAAAGCCGGACTTCATCGCGTTCAACTATTATTCGACACAAACGGTTGGGGCATCACGAGGTGACGCTTCCGATCTTCAGGTTCGTGGAGAAGACCAGCAAACTGTTCGCGGCGAGATCGGCCTTTACCGTGCCCACAAGAACGAGTACCTTCCCACCAACGCCTTTGGCTGGGAGATTGATCCTGTGGGCCTGCGTACAACGCTGCGCCGAGTCTGGGACAGGTATCACCTGCCCTTGATCATCACCGAGAATGGTTTGGGAGCCTTTGACGAACTCGTTGACGGAAAGGTTCACGACGATTATCGCATCGACTACCTGCGTCGCCACATCGAGCAGATCCAATGGGCGATCAGTGACGGCATTGACGTGTTCGGCTACTGCCCCTGGACGGCCATCGACCTGATCTCGACTCATCAAGGTATCCGGAAGCGCTATGGTTTCATTTACGTGGACCGCGACGAGCAGGACCTCAAGTCCCTCACTCGTTACCGCAAGGACAGCTTCTTCTGGTACCAGAGAGTCATCCACTCCGGCGGAACAAACCTGGCGTAGTATCGCCCGGAAACATTGAGGCAGAAATGCGGATCAAGAGAGTCATCGGGAACAACACTGTTCTTGCCTATCGTGGCGATGAAGAGGTTGTCGTTTTTGGCCACGGCGTCGGTTTTAGGGCACGCAAAGGTGACCTGATCGACGAAAGCCATGTGGAGCGGGTTTTTCTTGCGGAGGACACCGCGGACGAACGCCTCTCACTCATGCTGTCCGAAATCCCCCTGCCCGTCCTGCGTGTAGCCGCTCGTATCGCTGATATGGCGCACGAGCGGCTACACACCAAAATCAGTCAGGCGCTCATTCTTCCCCTGGCCGATCATTTGTCCTTTGCTGTCCAACGGACAAAGGACAGCAAGCCCATGGCCTTTCCTCTTCGTTGGGAAGTGAGCCAGCTTTATCCGGCCGAATATCAGCTAGGTCAGGAAGCAGTAGAAATAGCGAGTCGCGGCCTCAATGTCGAACTCGATCCCGACGAAGCCGTGGCCATTGCCATGCACCTCGTCAACGCCCAGTTCACGATGCGGGGCCAGACGCAAGCGATGATCATGACGGAGACTATTTCGCGCATTCTCGACGTCATCGAACAGACCTTTGATCTCACCCTCGACCGTCATGCCATGGATTGTGCACGGTTCATCACCCACCTGCGATACGTTTTCGCAAGAGTTGCGGCTGACAAGCAGATCATCGAGAAGCATCCAACACTTCTCGAAGCAATTACCAACTCACAACCAGAGGCAATGCGCTGCGCATACAAGGTCAAGTTCCTTATCGAGAGCGCCTTTGAACACCCTCTTTCAGCGGATGAAACCGCCTACATTGGACTACATGTAGCGCGGCTTCTGGCGGCAAGCACTGATCGATAGAGGCACTCTTGATGATATGAAGGCTGAACTTCGCCTGGATAGTTGAGCTAGAACCGACGGTTCAGTGGGCACTCAGGAAAGAACTGGATCGCCAGGTTGTATGACGCATGATCGTCGAGCTGGAGGAAACGGCCAGTCTCGACTGATCCCACAACGATGCCGGCACCTGCACCATCTACGCACTCCACAAATTCACCCAGCGTCGATCAGCCGGAACGAGAGAATTCCTGAGGGCCGCATCAAACGTCGCGAGCTGCATTCCGTGCGATGCTGCCAAGTTCAGGAGTTGAAGGTCAGTGACTTGCCGCCGCCCCATGAGAACGCGCGTGTCGATCACGGGGCGAGAGAGGGAAGCACTGTCCTCCACAAAACTCCAGCCCGGAGCCTCTCGGATCGCCGCCATTTGCGCCAGCGCTTCACTACCTGTGACTCGTCGACCAACAACCTTTTCTGTGAGTAAGAGCCGAAGCAACCCTGCTTCCGTGACAGGACAGGTGCTCCACTCATCAAGTCGAGCAAAGTGGGAATGCGCTGTCTCGTGGTGAATATGCTGGTCCCACGAGAGCGCAAACAGAATGTTGAACATCAAGCAACATTAGAGTGAGACTCGTCGTCGCGATGATCGGTTACCATTTTATCCGTCACTGGATGGCCAGGAATACCGCGCACACGCCCCACACCACCAGCACAAACACCGAGTCGAGAAATCCACTCAGACGGTAGTCGTGCGCTCGTGGACTGGCGTCAAACTCGACATATGGTATTCGCCAACCTGTCGACCTTGCCAGGGCGAAACGAGGCAGAGGCTGAACAGTTGATGGACACGTTAGTCCGCTCCGAAGAAGCGTGAGAGGACTGACGAATCAGAGCGAAGGCCCGGCCGAGGGTCAAGGCTTGACGAATTGTTCCTTGTATCTTTCGCTCAGATCCCGAAGTTTCTCCGTGACAATCCCGGAGGGAGTAACCCGGCCGTTTTCATAGGTCGAGAGGCGGCTGCGTGAGGTTCCAAGATCAGCGGCAATTTGTGTGCGGGTCATGCCGCTGGTCTCAATCCAGTACTTGATCTTGCGGGCGAGTTTGTCTTTGTCGGATGC